>Ga0065711_1041719_pt1 | contig 15929 bp, 8 predicted proteins | sample Hoacrofraction12_FD_59098 | JGI IMG/M metagenome (GOLD analysis project Ga0065711, IMG submission 59098) | Hoatzin crop microbial communities from Cojedes, Venezuela - Epithelial fraction 12 v2 (version 2) | ecosystem: Host-associated > Birds > Digestive system > Esophagus > Crop | place...
TCCTCTCCTTTTCCTCTCCTTTTCCTCTCCTTTATAGCTACAGAAGTTCATCGAGTTTCTCGAAAAAAAGGAGTAATACCTTATCATGTAGCATGGATTCAATGACAAGCCCCCAAAGGTCTATGAAAGAAGTGTTATGTCCTTCTTTAGTTCTCTCCATCAGGTCATTATAATAGTATTTAAGACAATCCAAAGAAAAACAGCATATCTTGGATTTGGTTACTTGCTTGCGAGCTTCCTTGATTGTGTCCTCCAGATATTTTTGTGACCAATTAGCATCTTCATATAAGTTTGCCATTGTCCTGAAGAAACATTAGAAGAAAATAATGAAAGAGAGCTCATGCCGTGGTTTGGCTTCAGAGAACTTTTGTGCAGCTTGGTTGCCTGTTTCTCAATTCATATGGGTTTCACAACTGAAAATTAACCACACCTGAAATACTGTAATTTCAGGAGCAAGAGAACTGGGCAATTCTTGGGTCTTGGGCACCTCCTGGTATTTACATTCTTACTTGTCTCCTTGAACCCATAACACAGACAGGTACACTCAGATCTCCACATACTTACAGAGAACTTAAGAGAATTTCAGCAATTACTTAGACAAAACTACCATTAAGGTTTGGACTTATATAATGGACTGACAGACAATTCAGTGAAAAAAAACTGTCTCCACTTCCAACGAGGTGTAGAGGACTGGAGCTACCTGGAACCCACATGATTAAATACTTAAGTTATTTTAAATATGACATCATCTGCCGTACACCCGCTGGGAGAAGGGAGCACTTTATAATGAACAACCGTAGCTGCAGTCTCTCAGAGATCAGTAACTTGGCGTCATTTGTTGGACTGACTGCAACAGTATTAATTCCACTAGCCCCAAATACATCTTTTACCAGAAGGAGATGCACTCTAAATCCAAAATGGAAGTGAGAATAACCAGCAAATGGCAGGCATAAACTCTTCTTCCCATCTTTCTTCAATTTCCAGTCTAAACACAAATTTGTTGTGTTCAGTCTAAGGTATAATTGATAAAATATTAAAAGATAATAGAGCATTTATATGCAAATATCAGGCACTGACTGTGTCAGTGTGGTGACAAAAGCAGCCGATGAACATGACCTCTTATTCAGTATATTTTGTTTCTTTGCTCTAGGTGGAACCAGAGGAGATTGTGGGGAAAATGGAAATGCTTTTGATTTACACTGTGCCATATAAACTGATGGTGCTGTACAAATGGTCAACAGTATTATGCAGAAAGAGGGCAAACATAAACCTTGTTTGGGTCATTCTCACCATGTGGTACCCGATAAACCACCAATGTAGGAAATGCAGTCTAACAGATTGAGTTTCTGGAGACCCAGCAGGCTGCCATACATTGCTGTCAGCGATCTCGTCCCTCCTCCAGTCGTTGTGATGGCCACCACCGGCACCTGTTCAACACAGCAAGGCAGGAGGAGTGAAAGCCATGCATGCATTAGTGACAAGCATTCCTTCTTACTGCAGAAATCAGATAAGAGGTTGCAGGTGCCGACAGAAGCAGTGACCTTACTTTGTGTAAAAAGGATGTGATTGTTGCAAAAGGCTTCTGTTGCCACCACCTGACTGATGGAAGAGGGAAGGCTTTTATCATACCCACGCAGATCTGGTGGGCGGGAGGCTGTTTACTTAATATATAACTGGAAATCAACCTCATCACCCTGGAACTCTTCTCTAAGCGTATTATTAGAAGCCATCATAGCAAATACAGGATTTACCACGCCAGAGCAGATTAGCGATCCTTGCTTCTGCCTCTAACAATGACCCATGTCTCAGAAGAACGCACAGCACCCTGTAATCAGCCAGACCACACAACAGCCAAAGCCTTCCTGGCTTCAGGCCACTCATTACTTTATGTCCTGAAGCACAATCACCGACAGGGCTTCCCCCCCTCCAAGGTCCAAGTGTAACTGAAGAGACAGACTATTCTTTTAATCTTTTCCTGATGAAGTACACTCTTTGCTCCTGTTAGTACCTTGAGTTGTGTGGATGCCTACATGCTCCATGGAAAAAGGTCTATTTATACATTTCAAGTATTAGCTTCTACTTTCATCAAGCGATCTGCTGTTCTACAGTCAATAAATAGAGCTTGAAGAAAATATTTCTCCCATTCCATGAAATTAAAAAAAAAAAAAAAATACCCACAGGTGTTCTTCCTACCCTAAACTTCATAAGAACTTAAAATCTAGGAAATTTTATAAAATAATAATGAGGATATATCTGATCATCTTAACCAAAATTAGAATAACTACAAAAAGTTATATTTTGTTTTTTACATTTTCTAGCATTTTCATTATGAATAAGAATTCAAATGATAATTTTTTTTTCAGTTCAAATGTAAGTTAGTTAACAAGGTAGAGGTGATTTTCTTTCCACAATTTTGAAGTTAAATAAATGAATAGGAGAGCTAGAGTAATCAGACCTTTCCAAAAACCAGCTCTGGTCTTACAATTTTGGTCTTACCGGCTCAACCACTTTTCTGTGTATCGGGAAACTCTTAGACATCTATGTAAAAAAGTTCTTTCCAGTTCTCTTGAAAACTTTATTTGCTATATTATTCTCTGCTCTGAAAGCCAAAATACAAATTTCTTTTCAATCTGTACCTTATCAGCAGCACTATTTCTTTTAATTGTCAGCTAAAGAGGATTCTTGCTGTTGATATGTTTGTGCTTTTCTGATCTTCAACAACCCAGCTAGGCATAAACAGTTACAAAACTTATGACTGAATTACAGAGGCAGGAGCAGAGGCTACAGTGATAAAGCTACACTGTTAAGCAGCTGTTTCATCTATACAACTCAATGATGTAGTAACACTCGCTCTTCCTTTCCAGCTTGACAGTTTTATTCCAGTAGTCAGTTTTCTTAACAATACACCTGTTCTGCTGCAGAAACTACCCAAAGTATATTTATTCAGAGGTCTGTGTGAAAATTTTTGCTTCCTCCCCTTAAAATCCCTTACAAATGCCATGACCACCACCTTGCCTCTGTTACTGAGCTAAGGCACACTATTTCCCAGGCAGGATCTCCCAGTTGTTCCATGTCTGCCCACTATAAACTTTCCTTCTGAGACCCATGAGCAATAACCAAGTATAAACAGGAACGGGTTGCACTGAAGAGCTGTTGAGAAGTTTTTTGGGGCTATAAAGGCATTATTCCGCCTTCCCCGCTCTGCTGTAGGAACCAACTAGTACTTCTCTTGCCTAGGTGGCCAGGCCTGCCCCAGAACAGAAGGATTAATTAAACTGGGTGTTTTTATTTGTGGTTTCAATTTGTGAGCCAGGCCCTGATCCCCGGAGAGGAGTTGCTACCAGGGACTGTATTGGCTTGCCTCGTGCTCTTTCAGATCCTCCTCCAAGTGAAGAATCTTCTTCAGAGCAGCAGCAACATATCTCTTCCTTTTCCGCAGGAAGTCCTGCTCTTCCGTGCACAGGCTAAACCCCAAGCGCACATCCAGGTCTCCTGAGCTGGAATAGACAACGGGACAAATCAGGGCAGGCAGGCAGTAAACTCCACAAATCATCTGTAAAACAAGCTATTTCCAAGTCTGCATATTGATCAAGGAACAGAAGAAAAAGGAGCATTTCTATTGCCATCAGGGTGAAGTAGTGAGGATGAAGAGGAGTATCCAAGGTGCTTTAGACTTCTTGTGAACATGGGCACAAAGACAAGACACACAACCCAGGGAAATATCACCAAAAGGGGTAATTTCAGGAGTAATTTTTTCTGAATCCATTCCTTTTTGTTATCGTGACATCCTGGGAAACACAAGTGATGCCACCACCACCTGTTCTCAGGTTTTGACAGCTCACTAACAGTATTTAAAGTGCAGGTCCTAAGAAGCTGTGCGATGGAGCTTGCTGCAGGACTTGCTCTGCAGTTCATCACCCTCTGCTCAGCCTCTGTCCTGCAAAATCCAGCCTTTCACCTGTCCGCTGAACACAGTTCTAGACAAGCATTTGCAAACTCTGCCCTGAAAATATATAAGAATATCCATGATTTATGCCACATTGGCAACCACACTGAATTTTCTCCCTTGAGAAATGTGAAGCAGAAGCCAAAAAATTTGCAGGAAAAAAGTTACAAAACCAATCAAACAGCAACTAATGTTTTGTGCCTTCAGCGACAAAAATACACTTGCTATGGAGAAGAGCACTCAATATTGACCAAATTTTCTGGGTCATATCACCCTCTGGTGGCTGCAAACTCTATCCTAAATATTACTTTCACCAATTTTTGACAAACATGAATGTTTCAAGGGGCAATGTTGGTAACCTCTGTTCTCCAGCATATTTTGGTATAGCACAGTTTAATTTTGGAAACAGAAAAAGGTCAATTAATCGAACTTATAAAAGCAAACAACTTTTCTAGTGGTAGATTAAAATTTCTCTTGCTCACTTGCTCTGTCTATAAACCTGTATCTGCTAGATTTACATTTCAATTTATTCTCTTATGGGCTGAGACTGAGCAGGTAGTTCTTCTTCCCATGCTCTGAATTGCATTTACATAAACTGCTCCCATGCTCCGAAAATCCACCTTGTTTCCCTTCTGTGTTTCACCCAATAGTAAGGATGCTGTGCACCACACGAAGTTTTGAGCTATACCATAAAACCTCATTGTCTTCAATTTTACCTGTCGACAGTGAAATTCTGTCCCTGTGAGAGGGCTGGCAGAGGTTCAGCTGGTCAGGTCTCAGCTCCCATTCTGCTCAATGAAGCAGCAGAAGGGGCAGAAGCCAGGCTGCCCTATGTTTGCTTCGGTGATGTTGCAAAGTTAAAGAGGAATAGAGTTTATTTCAGTCATTGAGCAGATCTGACTATTGGCATAAATGGACAAAAAAAATTAATATGCGAGTAGTGCAGTTTTACTCGTGTCTAAGAATAGTAGTCATAAAATAGGCAAATTTACTCTGAAGAAACCTACCAAGGCTCATAAACTCAGATTGAACTGCATGATCCTGTAGCTGCAGCAGACTTGCACTTACCTGAGGCACCACATGAGTACAGGACAAAGCACTCACGCGGCGCATGTTCATCTCTCCACCTACCATAGAAAAAAACCTAGATAACTAGTTTACAGTAATCCTGGACGGTAGGACGAAAAGAGGCGTATCTTACCATTTTCTTGCTGTCAAGTACAAGTGAAAGGAATTATCCTAGAAATCCAGAAAATAAAGCTATTTACCATCAAATTTTAAAACATTTCTTTCCTTCAAGCTCAGGCAAAGCTCATTCAGTAAAAGAGGAGGTTCACAAATAATAATTCATATTGCAAAGGACATTATTTTGGTACAACTGATGAAAGTCTGACTCTCTGGTGTGGAATCAAATTCTCTTTTATCCAATAAGCCTCTCTGGGGCAGCTAGTGTGTCACAAACTTGCATGTTACACCACACCAGCTCACAGGGCATATGCTTAGAAGGAGCCACAAGAATGAGACAAGTTACTTTCATAAAAAAAAGAAAAAAATTACAGCAAAAGCACTCTCAATATCAATATTTAGACAAGTTACGGTCTGAATTCAGCCTGCATTATGGATTTTTATTATTATTATTATTATTATTAGCCATTCTGGAATTATCCCAATATCCCCAAAATAGTTTTGGAATGCATGTGCATATGATGGTCACTTTCACTCCTTGAAACCACTTAATTCCAATTTTGGGATGCAGGTTTGCAATGATTTTCATATTATTATAATTATTAACACCTGTTTCCTTAAAAGGGAATACGACAGTTATTTTTTTTTTAACATTTTCAATAAATAGCTGTACAATTTTACACAGTGCACTCGGTAACTTTATTTCTAGCAGGACAATAGTAAGTACATTTTGAAAATATCTATTTCAAGGTTCATAGCACTCACCTCTTCTACTATTATTTCCTTCTGCAAAGGGAGTGAATTCAGAGGGAAAGAAAGGACCTTGGATTTTTCGGTTTCAGTTTTATCTGCCAGCTGAAACAACATCAAAAGTGGTAAGGATGTGCACATAAAAGGTTTGTCATCTCTAGAATTTCTACTAAGAGGGCTAGTTCAGTTCACTGGTTACACTAATTTCTTCTTCTAAAGTCACTGAGGTTCACATACAGAAGGGGAACATACCTCTGCTGGTAATATGATATCCAGTCTTGTCTGGTCATTTATGACACAGTGAAATACGATGATCCTAAGGCTGGGGTCAGAGCCCAGTGAAATCTTCTGGCTTCCTTCATGGGATCCCTTCACTGTAAATGTAAACTCCTTATCTAAACATAGAGGCAGGGAAGGAAGAAAGAGAATTTTAACTATTCCAAGCAAACACACGTAAATAATATAATAAAATCTGCTCCTACTCCTCTGCATATTTTTTGTCTGAATTTCCTTATACCAAGACAACTAGGAAACAGATTGAAAACAGATATAAGACATCTTGGATCTGTATAAATCATTAACATACAGAAATTGCATAATTTTTATATACTGTAGCATACTACTTGTTAGGTGCTTTCCATGAATAAACAAAACCAAGGTTTAGTTTTAAAGGAGTGCCAGTTTAAAATCATTTTGAATTATTCACATTGAATAAGAGAGTAATTTATTTGATGTCAGTTTTTTCTGGTTCATTGTATACATTTTATTGTATATTGTGTCTGCTACAATTCAAACACAAAAATCAAGCAGACTGATCTGAAACTTCTTATAATGCAACTCAGCCATTGCTACCATTTTATTCATAAAGGTCAATTTTCTGCCCACAAAGTATCTCAAAACAGCCACAATTTTTTTATATTTGCCCCATAAGCAGCTTTACACGAGCTACTGTTTGTTTGAATGAACTTAAAAGACCAGTGAAGAGTCCTGCTATGTTTATTACAGCTACATTTTACAGGCAAAGTCCTGATTCGGTGGTGATTTGCATGTTGTGCAGACTCCTTTGATACAATTTTCCATTTAAAATTAAGAGCTTACGCTGCTTATTTTTTGTTGAAGCAATAAAAGAAAAAAAGAACAAACCCTCCTTCAGAACCCTGAATGTGCAGAAATTTTGTACATACTCAAACCCAAATTAAACATACAGGACAAGATTTCTACATATTAATTTAATTATAAGCTGATTTTAAAAGAAGATCCAATTTAGTCTAAAATTTTCATTTTGAACAAGCAATAAACAGAGTACTAATATATTTTTGTCAAGTTTTTCCTTCTAGTATATATGGCTATATTTCTGCATTAATTTAAGATTTGCCTTGGAACTAAATACTTGACTAACTTAAATTCTGACAGATACAATCTTTCTGCAAGGTGGGGCATGGCAAAACTAAGTACTGTGTAGCCAGCTAGAGCAACATGCACAACAGATTATTAATTTTTCAACATCTGTTGTAATGACTGAATCACAACATAAAAACAATAGGTTAATGAAGCAATAACCTCACTTGTGGATTGCTGCTTCAGCTTCCCTGTATCCACTCTAACCTCCAAACAGGAAACCTCGCGTGCCTGTAGCAGGAGAGGATAAATGACGATTGAAAGAAGTGTAAATGTCATTGCAAGTGATTCATACTGTTCCCAACCAACCCCTCTAGTTGATCAATGAGCAACACAATTATTATCTGTTACCATGTTTTCAGATAACATGAGGGCAATAGTGACATGGTATTTTTCCTAAGTTTGAAACTAAAGAGGAACAACTCATGAGCTGTTTGGAGAGACAGTTAAGTAAAGAAGAGACCTATTCAAAATAATAGGCGTACTGAGATATGGGACTCTTATTAGCGTTTTACCGCTTTCTTTTTAACCCCTAGTAGTTCTGGGTGTAATGTGGGAATAATGGGTAGGAAATTCAAGTTTATAAGAGAAAGTAGGTGGCACACACATGCTGACAGCAGCCTCACAACATGCCTTTGCAGAAGATGGCACCGCACTGGAGCAATGGGATTAGTGCCAGCAACAGAGCCTTTGTCTCGGTAGGACAGTGTTGCTCACAGTACCGGCTTTGGGACACAGCTCAAAGTCTGCAGAGTTAAAAATACGAACACTTATTATGCAGGCACAGGAAAGATTGTAACAAATATACCTTACCACTAGTACTCCATTGGTAATGATGCCATCAGGATAGTCCAGACTGAAAAATAAAATGGAAAATATAATGTCATGGGTGGGACGACTTTGAGAAATATTTAAGTCTATGAGTTAACATATCACTCATTTCTCCCCCTCCCCCAACAACTTTGACATTTCTGACTTTAACATTCTCACTCAAAAATACTTCAAAGCTATTATCAAGCATAGTTCTAGATCATAAGCTAAGTTGCAAGTTTTTCCATCCACTCATGACAGATTATGAAGCCAGGCTTTTACTCCTGTCATTTTTTCATACTTGCTTTAGTAAACCATGCAATGAATTCTGACACATGACACACTGAGTTTGAGAATAGCTGGATGCTGTTACATCCATCTTGCTTATTTTGATCATTACACAGTTTGACCCAAGGTTCTATACTTGAACAACTAATACACTTGTCTAGATTTCCACAACTTTCCAAAAATTATCACAACAGTAGAAGAAATAATTATTTGATAAAATGATTCTATAAAGTGAGATGCAAAACACACATGAGATTTCAATATATCATTATAAGTGTAGATGTGTTTCCACTTATCCATCTAGGGGCACAAACGGGTTCATATACTGCAGATGCCAATTTTTGTACTCTTAAATATTTTTCACTCAGAAAAATCAGGCAAAGCCTCATTTAAGGATATCTTGCAATTTACCATTTTATTAAATTGCAGATGTTAATTCATACAATACCTCAATAACCCACATGAGTTCAAAGGGAATACATATATATACTTAAAATTATAACGATTGATCACCAACTCCTCAACCTGTTGCAGACAGTATGAACTGTTTATTCAGACTTCACAAGCTATGGATTATACAGTCTGTAGTCTCACATAGTTATATACTTGAGATACGTATTTCATCTCAGCTGAAACCAGGCAATATGCTTCCTTTAAAATCAGATGAATGACATTGTTGTTATCCATTTTAAGAGAAGATTTATTAGATTTCAGTAGAAACACACATGAAAATAGCTTTTTAAAAATTGCCATGACAAAGGATTGTCCCAAAATTTTAAAGCTCAAACAGTTTTAAGTTTCATTTCCAAATCAGTATTTTCCTTCAAGAGAAAAATATGAATTGACTAAATGCAGTGCAGAACACTCAGGAAAAAACTTTCCAGAAGAAAACAAACAAACAAAAAACCAAACCAATCTGCCCATAAAAAAACAGTTATACACTGGGAAAAAAAAATTACTTAAGAATTTTGTAGTATCTTATTTTGAAAATGTATTTTAAAAGAGTTCAAAGAACATTGATTAAGAGTGGGCAGAAAACACTCAGTGTTTCTACCTGTATGCAGGGAAATGGGTTTAAGTATCACTGAAGTTTTGTTTCAGACACAAACTTTTGCACTTAATTACTATTACGTAGTCAAATAGTTGTTGCATTGCATGACATATGGTGTCATTATCCTCAAATACTTCATTAAAAACAATAAGGAAAGCAGAGAAACAGCACGGTGGATATTAAAAGACCTCAGCCTGCATAGTCTGGTGAAATGAAGGTGGAAAGGCAAGAAAGAATGTCTCTTCATGTAGATAAATACCCAGTAGAGTGAAGTATTATTTGAGATATTGGTATCAGTAAGCAATAAAGTTAGCTGATAGTTAGGAGGTCCAAGGCATGACCTTCAAACAGAGTGGAAGAACCTGCACTGTTGGACAGAACGGCTTGGAAGGCTCCTGGGAAGAACCAAGACAACACAGGCATTAAGCACCAACAGCTGAGGTGTCCTTCTTGGGGTGTCACCTCTGTGGTCACTGCTGTAAGGAAGCCCAGCCCCTTGACTTGTAACAGTCTCTTGTTGGTTACTCTCCACACTGCACTTCCAACTTATATATCCCAAATTTCAAGGCCTCAGCTGGTCACAGCATAAGACAGCTGTTTTTGAATTTTTGTTCTGGTTTGTTTTTTTTTAACTTGGTGATCCATACACTTATTTTAAGAGCAAAGGCACTCACATTTCTCTGAAGCTTTGGAGATCATCTGTGGCTAGAAACACAGCTGTGCTGGCCGCACAAGAGGTCTTACTCTTCGGGTTAGCAGGGACCTTTGAAGATTTTGCTTATCTTTGGAACACTGAACAACATCCACTTCTGAGGGCTGGCAACCAACCTTCTATTAGACAGCCCTCATTACACATACTAACGCTCCTGGCCTCTCCTCCATCATAGTTTGTGATTTGTGACCTTTTTCAATACAGACCTCAGTTTTCCTGTGAGATTGGGAGCATATTATGATCTGTGGCAGGGAAAGCCAGAACAGAGACGCTTGGCATCCCTCTCCACTAAACATCTGTTGAAGGGGTGCCTAAGACTAGAGTGGACATCATGAGCCCGGGAATCACTTCCCAACACCTGGTACGCATCAAATTGCTGCCTTCTGCTTTTTAGACCATGCCTGATTTATAATGAAATGGGTGATATTGTATGGGAAGTTACAGTCACACAGATTCTCATATTACAGTTCACATTTAGAGTAGACTACTGTGCTCCATTTCACCAGAGAATCTGGATTTTTTTGATACCTATCTACAAAATTCTAGTTCTTTCATGTCAGATCCAGCTTTTTAGGAGCTTCCACATAGTGCAGGCTACTTTTCTGAGCTTTCTGACAACCCAAGAGAAGCATGGGAGAAGGTACTATTTCAATAAAGAAAGCTGTATTGACCCCAAAGATTCTTTGGTTGTCATCTGCCTCAACTTAAAACTTCTGCCTTCAGTGGTGCTGAAGGTCACAGGCCCTGTGACTTCCTGCCACAAACACAAACAGTACATTCAGCCCCCGATGGATAGAAACTCAGCCTAAACTGAGAGTTTCCTCAGCAGTGCCCAAACCAAATGGCTAGCATGATCTGCTGGTCCCCCCCCTTACAGGGGATATTTCTCAAAATAACACAGCAGAACTATAGAAAGAAAAAAGACTTTTATTTTCTAAAAATCATGCTTTTGCCATATTTCAATAATTAATATTTAACTTTTATACAACTTTTTGTACACCTATTTACATTTATTTGTGTTAAGTGGGCTTTGTTTTAAACATTGTCTTTCACATTTGAAAAAAAAAAAAAGGGAGTGGAAGCTCAGATGAAAGGTTGTGTAAGAGTGGTCCTTCATTCTTCTAAGAGTTGTTTGAGATGCATCTCCTCAACTTGAGACATCTGAAAGATAGAAAGAGGCCAAAAAGATCAGAAGACTCAGCAAATACTCTGGGGGCCCTCAGACCTCTCCTTGGAAACTCAAAATACCTTTTAGTTTGTCAGAAATTTCTTTGTGGCCCCTCAATATCAGGTGTGGGCTTCAGAAGAAGTCTGAGGGGAGGGGGATGTTGAGCGAGCGAAGCCACCTAGTCCAGCGGGACCCTGTCCCTGTAGCAACTCGTAGAGGCTCTTGCTGATGCTGGACCCTACCAGTGGAAACATAGGGGAGAAAGCTCATGTCACCCTTGATAATCACCAGAAAATAACACAAAAAACACTAAAGTATGCAAATCAGCAACCTGTGTACAACAACCTTACCTTTTCTGTCACTGCTGCTCGAGGGCAGCAGCTCTCATGCCAGTTGGGCACGTGTTATGGGCCCATAAAACACTGGGCAGGCGTTTGCAATCCCTTGGCTCGGTTGCTGGTGAAAAGGCACTTGGAGGAAGGAGCATGCCTTCCTCTCTGTGTCGTTAGGATCAAACGTCTGGGTCTCAGTGCCTGCCATTGGTAGTGGCAGCAGAGAGGTGAGCATTTGCAGGTACTGCAGGAGTGGTGTAAGAGGGAGGCAAAACTAGAGAGGGTATTCATCTTGCAGTTGTGGAAACCAAGCTACCAAAATGAAGGTTTTCTTCCATTTTAAATACAAGATAGTGGGAATGAATGCAGGAAGCAATTTTATACAGCCCACCAGTGTATCAGGACAGAATTTTTATGATGTTCTTTGGTAAAAGTAACACAAAACACAGTTTTTGCAGTGAGGTCAATAGGCAAACAAAAATAGGCGTGACAAAGGCACTATCATAAATGTGACCCAGGAAACTTTCTTGGCCTGAGGTTACGCTTCACATGTGATATTATTCATCTGAAATGCTGGAAAGAAAGAACAGGCTCATATAGTAAATTTTGCAATTGGTAAAGTCTGGAATGAAGATGGGGAAGGAATGAAAAACTACTTCAGATAAAGAGTGTTAGACAAAATGTGCTGGTGGGAATAATTATTAATTTCAGAGATAAAATGCCACATTTACCCCAAAAACGTATGTTCTCATTGTTCCCATCACAATACCAGATTGGTAGAAACTGTCCCACACAGTTAGCTTGCTGCTTATTAGCACTATGGTTAGCTCACCCCCTCTGAAAATTATCTCTAACCTCTATCAACACTTCTCCCATCCAGTAATGCCAAAAATGCCATAACCTGCTAAGCTTGCTCAACATAGGAGAGGTCGGTTTGGTCCATAGCTTTCTGGTGACCTGTCTCAGCCACTTCCATCTTTCAGACTTTTTCAGGGCTCTTTACTATCATAGGTAATGCAATCAATTGTCCCCATTTTCAGTGCACAAACCCTTTCATTAATTATTCCTGACATCACACTTTTCTATGTTGAGGGGAAAAAACCCCTCTCAATATCCTACCAAGATCACAATATTTAATTAATTCAGATGTGCTTACAGCTTTACTCCAGACTCAGCTGATGGCAGAACAGCACTGATCGCCTGACATACACAGGAAGTGCAAACGAAGAATACTAGAGGAAATGTTTATCTGCCTTCTGACAAGAAGCCCATTTTCCCCAAAGAGTGTCTTCTCTTTTCTCAGTCCTGCTGAGACCTCACAGGGACATTCTCTGACTTAGGATACAGTAATTTCGTCCCTTTGCATTTGGAGTTCTTCAGGCCACAACTGCTACATTGGACACCCAGGTACCACACTATGAATTAAAAAAGTGGATCTGCTGTGTTCTTGCTGTAGCAACTGAGCCATGACTGTGATTCATTTTAAAACCTCTTCCTTGGGACTGCCAAGGGTGGTTTTTACTTGTACAGTCCCAACAATCATCTTCCAACCAGTAGAATTCCTACTCAGATGGCACCTGCAGAAATTGCTAAATTTCTGACTTTATGTATTGAATATTTCTCCTGGAAAACGCAATTGGCTGCAAGGTCCAAGAGAAGAGTTTGACACAGAGCCATTGCACACATGCTCAGAGACAAATTCCAGCCTCTGTCCCCATACGCAAACACACTCACACACAACATCCAAGGCAGACAACCTACCCGGACCTCCCTCATCAAAAGACAGGATTATCAAGAGTATGATTCTGTGTACCAACTCCATAACTTGCAGAGGAAGGAAGACCCTAGACAGGCCATTTCAGACGTCTGTAGTAGCTCCCTTCCCCATTGCCATTACTGATGTTGTGACACTCCCAAGCTGTGACATGCACTATTTGTCTTGCCATCGCTGGGCCTTCTGCCAGTTTTGGTGCACAGTAAAAAACCAAACAATCCACCCTAGTGAGTTTCTATGAGTTGTAATAGTAGGTTCTGGGACTGCTTTAACTCTGATGGCTTTTTTGCTTGTGAACACTAGGAGATCTTTCCTTTGCCATTCATAACACTGAGCTACTGCCCTTTCTCCAGCAAGCCCCACTTTCCCCTTCTGTCAGGAATAAACACCTTATTCGAAGCCTCCACCAATGTATTATTCTGCTAGGCCTCCTGAAGTGCCCCGAACACCTTGAGAAGTTCTCAGGAACACAATCCCTTCTCCACAGTCGTTTTAACAACACTTTCAGTCCAATAACATGGTTCAAATTGGTAACAGAAATCCTTTCAAGTAACTTCCTCAGAGTCATAAAGCGTATTATGGAGACAGACTAGAACACCCATGATCCTGCATCAGACTTCGTCTCCAGTTAGAGCATCAGGCTCCCAGATTTCTCCACAGCATGAATTAGTTGAAGCAAACATGTCCCTAAAGAGTCAAACTCCACCAACAGCTTTCAAGTCTATCAGCTGAAGCTAGTGCTGCTCCTCCAGTTTTGCTGGTTCCTCAGTCCTCAGCCTCCCACAGTGATCTTCGCTCCTTACTTTACGCAGAATGTTTAGTTCCTCTCCCTGCTGGAGCTCACACTGAAGTCTACCACAGCACCCTACATGTAGCCAGATGAGCTGAACAGATCAACTTACAGGAGAGCATTTTATAATGGTGTGGGTTTGAAAAGCCAGATTCCCAAAGAAGGGAAGACATAAGACATTTAGGCTTGTCACTCCTTCTTCTAAGGGTACAAACTTCCTGAATATTATAATTGTCCTCATACTTCCTTGTGTATGAATTCAATAACAAAATGAGAACAGGAAGAAGTTGGGTCCCAGGAGGCAGAAATTAAACAGGGCAAAAATGACATTTTCAGACAGTTAAAATCTAAAAATACGTATTCTGAAATTCCAATTCACTATACTTGAATGAAAACATCTAGACACTGCTTTGAGAGACTGTAGGTTTAAGAAGCAGTGTCACCTATGAGCCAGCTTTCCAGACTATTTTTATGCTGAATACAACAGTTTATATAGATTTAGGACTCTACTCACGTGTTCTGCAATGTGAACTCCACCTCCAGCTCCTCACGTGTCTGAAGAAAGGGGAAAAAGAAAGGTATATTACTTATTTTTCTTCATAGCTTTCATCATATCAATTACATACGACTTGTGAAATACATATTTAGAATAGCACTTAAGAAAATTCCCAGACCGTAAGAATAATTTGCAAAAAAACCCTGAGGTGGCAACTGAACACATTGAATTGGAAGATACTGAAAGAGCAGTTGCTAAAACTATTTTTTTGAAATCTCAATGCTATATGAGCATGCAGATGTAGGAACTGCTACTTTGCTACAACAGCCACTTTTCAGATTTTAATTCCCAACACAAAAAGAATCAGCTGCTTTAATATTATTAAGGTTTAAAGTGGTTGAAAATTCAGAACTCTTATCAACAACCAACAAACATGCCAGAAATATTCAGAATTAAGGCACCGAGTAATTAGTTCTAGCTAGTTCCATGCTAGATTTTTAGCACAGAGATTTGCTCTTAACATGAACTAGCATGGAGCACTCATACTGGGATTTTAAGTCTTTCTTATAATAGCAGCAAAATACATTTTAAGTATATTTTTTCCTATAAGGAAACACTGTAAAAAGATATACTTAGATGGAAGGAAAGAATTTGCTTTTGTTCTCACCAATTCCATTGCTCACCTGTGGATTCAGCTGAAACTTCACTCGAACAGTACGTCCTACAGTGAGTTTATCAATGTCAAACAGAACTGTGCAGAGTTCATCATCCCTGGTGATGGTGTCTTCATCACAGACCTTTAGCTCCAGCACATTCTGCAAAAAGAAGTTAAGAATATCACGGAGTTATATCTAACAGCTCCATAAGGAAAATCTCAAGATGAGGTTTTCCTCCCTTCCCCCACTGGTTTTAGGGGAAGAAGGAAAAAGGAGGAAGAGAAACAGAAAAGGGAAATACATTTGGGAGTATTAGACTTCACATTGCTGATAACTGTACATACACAAAGAAGCAGGCTTGTCTGCCTGGGGAAACAGAACAAGACAGAACATTCATGAAATTGTGATAAATGAGTGTATTAAATGTTTCTACACTTATTTTACGGTGTTTGACTCGAAGTGTATAAAACAGGCACAGGTATATAAGGAATGTTTAAAGCATTTCCTCTCCACCATACCTAGAACTAATTGATCTTACTATTATTTTTATGTGATCTTTATCTTGGTTTTCAC
>Ga0065711_1041714_pt1 | contig 15926 bp, 13 predicted proteins | sample Hoacrofraction12_FD_59098 | JGI IMG/M metagenome (GOLD analysis project Ga0065711, IMG submission 59098) | Hoatzin crop microbial communities from Cojedes, Venezuela - Epithelial fraction 12 v2 (version 2) | ecosystem: Host-associated > Birds > Digestive system > Esophagus > Crop | place...
TGGAACGGGTTGCCCAGAGAGGTAGTGGAGGCCCCATCCCTGGAAACATTCAAGACCAGGTTGGACAGGACTCTGAGCAACCTGATCTAGTTAGTGGTGTCCCTGCTCGCTGCGGGGCGGTTGGACTAGATGACCTCTAGGGGTCCCTTCCGATCCAAAACTTTCTACGATTCTATGATTCTATGATCGTTGTCCACCAGCGGCAGGAATGGGGTGGGGAGGGACGGAGTCGGGGCATTCGGCACCCGGGCGTTCCTGGCGCGTCGGCACTCACGCGTGCACACACGCAAACTGCCAGGGAGCCCCTCTCCTCCTCCCCTTCCTTGCCCAGCCCCCGGCAGCAGGTTCCGAGGGCCTAAAACCGGGGGCTTCCCTTCCTCCTCCCTGCTGGAAAGGCCCCGGGGGCTCTGCTGGGGAGCAGAAACTGGGAGGGAGCAGGTGCTGGCTCCACCTTGCCGCAGCGAAGCCCAAGAAATGGCCACACGAAACGTGTCGCTAGCAGATCTCCTCGGGAAAGCCCGGTCCCGTTTTCTCATTTACCCCCATGTCTGTGGCAAGGGGAGCGCTCCGCCGCCTGCCCGGGGCCTGGGGGAAGCCGCGCTGCCCGGGGAAGGGGGGATGCCCGCTGCTGTGGAGCTGCAGTCGGAGGTGGCACCGGGCTTCCCTGCGCAGTGTGAGCACACCCGGCCTGGCCTCCGCGCCTCAGGCCCACGCGGGTATTTGCAGAATGAAGAGGGCACCTTGGTTCTTTGCGGATTTCTTCATGTTCCCTCGCCTGCTTCGGCTGCTGCCTGGGCGTGCTGGCGTCTCACACTCCCGCAGCCGTCCTGCATACGCTGTTTGTCTTTGAAGAGTGCTTCTGCCTGATCAGGTTTCCCGGATCTCTTTCTTTTGAAATCCAAACTTAGACCTGGACAGTAAACGATTTCTTCTGCTTCATAAAAATATTTTGATATTAAAAAGGAAAAAAAAAAGAAAAAGGGCTTTTTTAAGCTTTGGAAAGTGGAGGTGTTTGAAATTAAGGCTGAACACAGAAAAACTAGCTAGAAGACAGATGCTGGGGAAAGGCACTGTGCAGGCTTTGCGCAAGGCGAGATCTCCACTGAAACTGGAAAACAGGGTTGTTCTCATGAAAAGTTTTCATTTTAACTAATATGCCACTTTGATGACGACAAAATTAAGTAAGAAGTCCTAACCTCATGTGCCCCCAATTCCCTTCTACAACTACGCAGTACCCATCTTTCATTTCTCTTCAGAATAACAGAGTATTTTTCTTCTTGTTCTCCCTTTTTTAGAAAGAAATAAAGCAGAATAATATTCATACTTCTGTAAAGAAAATTACTTTCGATCTTATTCGCTTGCATATTATTTTTGTAAGGGTCAGCCATAAATCAATCTCTCTTGCTGCATTTTTTCTTTCCAGTGAAGTGGTAAAATGCAGAGTGCTCTGTAGCTAGAAATGTAATTGTGTAGACATAAAAATCATATCCATAACCGTCCTATGGATACTTATCTCAAGATGTGTCTCTGTGTCCGTCAGAGCAATAACTAGCAACTGAGAATGGGACAGGGGGAGCTTAAATGTTATGACTCATTTGTCTCCAGCAGATGTAATACACTTCAGAGAAACAGTAGCGGTCATAACATGAGGGACATTCTCAGGTACTGGAGGAGCTTTACAGCCATTAAAATAAAATAAGAACCATTAAAGCTGTTCAGGTATTTTTCAACTTCTCATTTAAGGCACAGACACTGAAGATTGCAGTTGTGCTATTCTGTATAATATAACTATTTTTAAAAAGTAACTCTTTGAAACTCTTTTTTGACTCATTTTTAACAAAAAGTAACTCTCTTAAAAAACTGAAAAGGCCCTGCTGTCAGGCTGCCTCTTCTGTAGGAATAAGGAAAATCAACTCCAGTCAAGCAAACATATTTTTGCGATGCTGTGATTTATAATATTCATGCTAGGTAATTCAGTTAGGATGTTAAACACTACTTACATGTGAAATAGTGGCACATTCTTCCCTCTTGCAGCAGAATGATTTTTATTTGATACCAAAATCTCAACAGCGTAACGAGTAGGGTAGAGTTGAAGATCAGGAGCCCAGGAGTGTTTGCTAAAAGAGGACCAGCCTGTGCCCAGGGCAGAAGGAAAGGGCCAGACCTAGAGGGAAGGCGATGTCGAGGCGGAGCAGGTGGGCAAGGAGGAGCTGGCTCGCCAGCCTGGCACAGGCACAGCAGCTGCTGCACAGGGCTGGCGAAAAAGCGCTTTTTTTTCTTTTGCAACCAGCTGAGGAAATGGATGTGATTTTCACAGGTGAGCTACAACACAGATGGAGTCTCTTTTCACACAGAGTAATCTGGTTTGCGAACGAGACTTAAGAGCCATAGACAAAGGGAACGTGAGACATGCAAAGTGTGCCGTACAGAGTACGTTTCTGAAAGATGACCAGTAAAGCTAGAGCCAAAGGGCCCGATGGACGCCCAGCAAAGCGCTTTGTTCTTACAAACTGTCTGACTGTAAATCGGAGTCCTTTCGGAACACGATGAATACCTTTCCATGGCTATCTGCTGAGAAATGATGGCTTTTGCTTATGCAGCACTGCCCATGTTTATCGTGAAGAGGCTTTCAAAGGCTGCTGGACTCCTTTGGCACATCACTCCTGTAAGTGTCTTACAGTGACAATGAAAACTGTCATGCAGCGTGAAAAAAATCTCTGCATCGGGTGTTATCCTTCACTGGAAAGCTACACTGTGGTATAAATTAGCAAGGTGCTGCTGAACCCTTATTTTAAATGCGTTTGGGCTGACATCCCGAGAAAAGAGTTTCTTTATTTAATTGCACTGTCAGTGCTGATGCTTTCAGCTAAAACCGTTTGAAGCCCGACCTTTTAATAGAAAGTGACAATTTAAATTGCCACGATAGCAGCATAAATGGTGCTTAAAGTCACTACTAACCTGATGCTGCCGTTGGCTCCAGGCTGGTTGATTAAAGCAAGAGAAAGGTGGAGGGGGCAGGGGAGGAGGAAATTAAGTGGCAAGTCATTAATTCCTTTGGTGCTCGCTGTAACACCGCTGGCTGTGATGAAGGTATTTGCCGGTATAATGGCGACGAAGTCTAATCCTGTCCTTGCTCTGCGTTAGCCAACATCCTCCCCAAAGCTTTCGAAGTATTGGGGTGGGTGGGTGTTCAGACCAGTCTCTGCAGCCGGGACCTTCACACGCTAGTGAGGCCTCTGCTGCGGACAGAGGAAAAGCCATGCTCTTCTCAGAAAACTGAACCAAGCCATCGTTGGGTCAGTCGGCAGGGCTGACAGGATGCCATCCCGAGGGACCTGGACAAGCTTGAGAAGTGGGCCCACGTGAACCTCATGAGGTTCAATGAGGCCAAGTGCAGGGTCCTGCACCTGGGTCAGGGCAACCCCGACTATCAGTACAGGCTGGGGGATGAAGGGATTGAGACCAGCCCTGAGGAGGAGGACTTGGAAGTACTGATGGATGAAAACCTGGATATGAGCTGACAATGTGCACTTGCAGTCCAGAAGGCCAACCATATCCTGGGCTGCATCAAGAGAAGCGTGGCCAGCAGGTCGAGAGAGGTGATTCTGCCCCTCTGCTCCACTCTGGTGAGACCCCACCTGGAGTCCTGCATCCAGCTCTGGAGCCCCCAGCACAGGAAAGACATGGATGTACTGGAGCGGGTCCAGAGGACGCCACAAAAATGATCTGAGGGCTGGAACACCTCTCCTGTGAGGAAAGACTGAGAGAGTTGGGGCTGTTCAGCCTGGAGAAGAGGAGGCTGCAGGGAGGCCTTCTTGCAGCCTTCCAGTACTTGAAGGGGGCCTATAGGAAGGATGGGGACAGGCTTTTTAGCAGGGCCTGTTGCAGTAGGACAAGGGGTAATGGTTTTAAATGAAAGAGGGTAGGTTTAGACTGGATAGAAGGAAAAAATTTTGTACAATGCAGGTGGTGAAACACTGGCACAGACTTCCCAGAGAGGTGGTAGAGGCCCCATCCCTGGCAGCATTCAAGGCCAGGTTGGACGGGGCTCTGAGCAACCTGGTCTAGTTGAAGATGTCCCTGCTCACTGCAGGGGGGTTGGGCTAGATGACCTCTAAAGGTCCCTTCCAACCCAAAGCATTCTGTGATCTATGGTTTAGCTTGATCTTAGCCAGGCCAGCTGATAACCAAAAGAATACAGCCCCCAGTGATTTCTGTCTGCCCCTTGAACTGGGCAGCCCCAAGGGGGAACAGGACACCTACCCCTACAGGTTCCTACTGATTATCTCACTAATGGGACTGCTGATTTAAGACTTGCAAGCCTATTAGTGCTAACGAGCTAAGCACCAGCAGGTCTGATGAGGCTTTGGATACAAGAATTTGCTTAATCCTGGGGTGGCAAAGAAAAACCCACCTGTATGGAAGCACCGTGCTTGGCCAGGGGTGTCGAGCAAAACTGCTGCATCGAAAGCCTAACAGGTAGCTAAACTAAAATACTCTCTTTGTAGGTCCACATTGGATAGGCAAAATGGTATTAATGATACCATAATTACATTTTTAAAAATATTAAATATATAAAGTATATATTAATTTTCTCAATTTCGAGTACTTCTTTATTGTTAGTGCGCTCTGCTTCTGCCAGTCATTTGACCTGCTGTAACATCCCAGCTCCCATACCTGTGAGTGCTTGTTGGTTATGAATCATCCTTTCAAATGGATGCAGTCCTGGCATTCCTTATTTTCTTGGCCTGTGTCAGACAAAACATGTCCCAGGCTCCTTAAAGCTACCTGTACAGTATCGGCCTTAACAAAGCTCTTGATCCATGCCAATGCAAGAGAAAAATCAGGTCCATGTTAGCCCCTTCTTTGCATGTCACGTGAAGCGTCTTTTCACCCGTGTTTTTTCGAAGGACTCATCTTGTCCCTTGGATGAAAGCAGGAAACATCCCTGGAGGATGTCGCCACCCCGCCGTGGGCTTCAGGCGTTTCTGGAGAAGCTCTAGCTCCTGGGCACCACGCCACCGGGGTGCGGGTGTCCCCCAGCACCTGCGTGGCACCTGGCAATCCCGAGACGGTCACAGGTGGGTTTGGGTGCCCAGATGTGAGCAACTGAACCGACACCAAGACCTCGAAACAGGACGAGGCAGGATGCTGGGACCCATGCCACTGTACTCATAGCTTGTCCTCTGAGCTTCTAGCCAACGTGGTAGACTTTGGTTTAAAAATCTCAAAATGAGCACTTTGTGTGGCTTTCTGTTTCCCGAGGCATGAACATCTCTGTGGTCCTTGCTGGAAATGTCCTCCTCAGTGCCGGTGAAACCTAATTTCATGCACTTGGCTCCTCAGACCAGACCCCCGGATGATCAGCCAGGCACTGCAGCCCCCGGCCAGTGCGGGGGCATTGGCATCTCAGGGCAGCGGAACAGACAGGTGTCCCCCAGCCCAGGGCAAGCGGAGACAAGCACCTGCCTGGGCTCGTGCCAAGATGGCCCGCTAAGTTTTGTCTTCAACACAACAGTAATGTTTCTCCAGATTTATGGAGTTTCTGTGGGATTCTGGTAAACGAACGTTACAAAGTCTGAATGGCTCCATGGGCCCTGAACCACCTGTGCTTGCAGTTTTTAAAGTGCCCATTGCCTATAGAAATGAACAGTGTTTTTGATTGCCACAGGTCTGGAAGAAAACCATCCCCACCCTCATTTCATACTTCTGCTACTTTTAGGAAAGAAAAAACATATTGAGACCCTTGCCTTCTCCGCATCAGCGTTTCAAGGCAACTGAAAGAACCCTCCCTTCAAACTTCTCCACCCAGTGAAAGGTTTCTGGCGTGCCTGCCTTTCACGCGTATTAACAGAAGCAGCTTTGCTCCTGACCCCTCTGTGGACCCGTTTACTGGTTCCAGTCAGCCACTCTGGGGTCAGTTTTCTACCTGTCATAACTGTTAATGTATTAGTTGTGTTTCCTATTAATGGTATGATTTTAATTACTACTTTTAACCAGCCAGCGAACCGCAGAGAGCTGTTAGCCAGATACTTCCTTTCCTAATTAATGATAAAGCCTTTTGGCTGGCAAACAAGGCTGTCACGCAGGCTCTGTTGGCTCTGGGCGCCTCTGCTGCTGCGTCCCAGCGAGGGGGACGTCCCCCACGCCGGCTGCGGGCACCCGGGCACGCTGGGGAGCCTTCCGCAGAGCCGGACAGCGAAGCGGCGAAGCTTTCGCAGATAAAGAAATGCAAGAGGAAGGGGCGCAGATCCAAGCTGAGGGTGGGATTTGCTGGTCTGCACGGGCTAGCAGAACCGCTGACTCCCCTGGCTCTTCCTCACCACAGCCAGCAATGGGTGCGTTTATCCTCCGGTGCGCTGGTGTCCCTGGTACTCAACGTGCAGTTTCACCATGAGCGGTTGAGGAACATCAGGCAGACAGAGGAAACCAGAAAACCAATGAAATCAAAAGCAGCTTGCTGGCAACTCGGTGTGTGACAGCTTCTTACCACGAAGAACTGCCCAGCGCAAGACGAACCAAAACGGGGAGTGAATGCGTCAGCGCTGCCTACAGGTGTCCAGGGAGGGTGAGCTGACTGGGCTACGCAACCCGCACACGCGGGGACCACCGTGCTGGAAAACATCAAGCCATCGTGGGAAGTTTAACTGACGTGAATCCTTTCATATAAAAACAGCCATCAAAAGGGCTTTCGCAGCCCTGCTGTCCCTGCCTTTCGCTTCTGCAGACCCTCCCGTACAGGCACGTTTCAACCAAATGAGGGATGGACTCCCTCGCCCCCCAGCACTATGCAGCGTGAACTGAAAAACGGGGAGCAGGAAAAGAAAATGTGGCACACCAGAGCTGCATGCAGCTGCCCATGCCCCTCAGAACAGCGCTCGACCTCAGTACTGGCATCAAATAGACTAAACGTTGATTAACAGGAAAATATTTTGAATTTTATTTTTTCACGTTATTATCAAGTACACAATTACAATAATGTCACACATCCCTATATGATTCTATGTATTTTGTTTTTTTCTTTTGTCTTTTTTACAAAGTGTACAGAGGGAAGGACGTATACAATATTTAACAGGGTATTTTCTACAGAACAATAATTTATATTATGTCCTTGTAAAAATCTGTACCTTTTTTTAAACATTAAACTGAAACATCCATTTTATAGCATTTGCTAAGCAAATTATTTAAGAATTAAAACTAACCTGTAACTAATGTCAGTACATTAACAATAACTATAATTTCATTTTCTCTTTATACAGACAAATACATTTTACAAAATCCACTTGACCAAACCTTTAATTATTAAAAAAAAAAGTTTCAACATTGTGCTTTAAAAAAAAAAAAAAAGTGTGTATGATTCCAGGCTACGTAATAGAAAGAAAATGTGTAAAATTGTGTTCTTTGTCTTTCAGCTTATTTAAAAAAATAAAGTTCAAAATGGCTAAAATCCTCGGCAATGCTATGGGAATTTATGCAGATTTTGTACACTTTTCAGGTTTCCAGTTAGAAAATGCTTGAATGGAAGCGTGGGGAAAAAAGAAGTCACGGGCGGGTACTTTGCAAGACACGAATGGAAAATCTCTACGGGGTTTTACTGCATCTGGTTTGGTAATGGGCAGGCAACGGCCAGCCAGCTACGGCCGTGCAGAAAACCCACGCGACCTCCCCGGGGGATTTCGACGAAGGCACAGTGCAGCGCACCGAGGTGTTACACACTACAGGCTCGCGGCCCGTCAGCAGCAACGCTATACGAGAGCATGTTAGACAAGTCTGGGGGCACTGTCAAGCAGGCATCAAAATTAAAAAAAAAAGAAACATTCTACAATAAAGTTAGTGACATGGCATCCGACTGTCCTGAACTGCAAATGAAACACAACAATTGCGGCTTACAGTGAAACAGAAGGGCTGAGCAGCAGGAGCAGGGCACGGTACCAAAACGAAATACAAAAGGTTCAGAAGATGCACGTCGGAGAGGAAACCTTTGGCCCTTTGTCACCCCAAACCTGAAATCATCACTAAAATCCCTGTTCGACTTCCAGCAGGAAGTTTCCCTGGCTCGAAACAAGAGTCGGCGCTGGGCGTTAGCGAACTGGGTTACAAATCTGTCCGAAGCTGGCAGGCAGCCGGGTCCGAACTCCGTGACCCGTCATCAACCAGAGGCTTCGGTGGGAATCTGAGCAAGGGGAGCCAGGCTGGGCCCTACAATCTGGCCTGTAATTAATAAATGGTTTGGGGTTTTTTGTTCCACAGTTGCTGTTAAAGTACCTGACTCCGTGCTTGGTACATCTACGCTGCAATTAGCAAATGATACGATGCTATTCTATAATAGTCTTCAGGTGGCAAAATTGCATATAATAATTGTAATGTTCTCCCAGCTGTTTATAAACAGATTACAAGAACTGGGTTAATTCTGGATACTGTACTAATTAATAAACAGCAGCTCAACACAGCTGCTAATGGCTCAGGATAAACACTCAATTTAGAAACAGTTCTGGTACTATCATAAGTTACTGTTCTTATTAAGAATATCTACATTAAAACATGTCTACTCCTGCTCCACTCCACCCGCTCCGAAGCTCTCACTGCAAGTATCTCATTTCCAAAATCGAGGCACCTCTTGGTCTTACATTTTATTCTAAAACAACTCACAAAAAAGCGTGACTTGAACCACAAACTGTTCTTCCAGAGAAATACTAATACACCCACAAGCATGAAGTCTGAGGTACGTTTACCAGCACGTACAACAGTTGTGATCTGTTAACTCTGCAAACGGACCAACAGGATTTTACGTTTCCAACATTAAGACAGCAGTAAATTGAGAAAAACCCAACTCATTTGTAACACGCAACACCTTTCAAAGACAAAGCAGCACAGAACAATAAACATAATATTTGAGCACACTTTCAAAGTCGCCAAACAAAGATAATGAATGCCCCAACCTTTTTAAAAAATTTTTCTCTCTGAAACCTGAATTAAAATGCAGAATAGCTTTCCGCACTAAAGTTAGCTGTGTAACTCCTCAAATGGAAAAGTCAACCTGCCACAAAGTCTGTATAGTCAAAACAGGACAATCAGGTGGACCCTACTGACTTGACCTTCAACATCACAATTCCCCATTTTATACACACCTCTGACAATTTCATCAAGAGAAATTCCATACTTTTAAAATTCACGACAAAACTGCATTAACATGGACACTGTGAGTATCAACGAGGTCAGTAAGATAAATATACTTAAATAAACTATTACAGCTGAAAAATTCAGTAAGAGACAGGGTTTACTTTATTAAATGCAACTTTATTGTTGCCATCTTTTCTTCATTTATTAAAGAAACTGAATAGAATTCAGAACACGCTATTGAACAAAAGGTATAAAAGTCAACTAGAAGCAATAATCCTATTTTATACAGCAACAAATCAAATGCACAGTATGGGTTTTTTTTGTCGTTTTTTTTGTGTGTGATCGCAGGTGATTGGCTTTAAAATAAGCTAAACTGCCCGAAAGGCAAAATTCCTTTGTAATTCCAGCCGTAAGTCTGTGAAAGAGACTTTAAGGCAGCCCAACATCTTTATGATGCCGCATAATGTGCTGGTTCTTCTCTGAAGGCCTTCGGAAACCCTTCTTGCAATATTCACAACGGTGAGGGTAGTCTTTTGTGTGAATGGAAATAACATGCCGTTTGAAGCCTGAGGCGTCTGTAGTGCTATACTCACAGTACTCACACTGATAAACTTTCCTGCCACTGTGCGTTTTCATGTGTTTTTTCAGCTCGTTCTGTTGCCTAAAGCCCTTTCGACATCTCTTGCACCTGAATGGAAGATCCTTTGTGTGAACTGAGAGTATGTGGCGACTCAGAATGAAGGGATCTGCAATCTTAAAGTCACAATGTCTGCATTGGTGCAATTTTTTACCCTTGTGAGCCGCCACGTGTTTTTTCAGTTCCGAAGGCCTGTGAAAGCCTTTGTCACACATATCACACTTATGAGGATAGTCTTTTGTGTGGACTGAAATTATGTGTCGTTTCAGATCACTCGAGTTTGAGCTTTTATGGTCACAATGCAAACACTGATGTGTTTTGCTTTCTTGATGCATAAGCGTATGCTGCTGTAGCTCTTTGGTATCTGGAAAAGTCTGGAAACAAATATCACACTTGAATGGTGTTTCCTTACTGTGTTTAGTCTTTACATGAGTTTTCAAGTTAGAAGAGTCGGCAGATCGGTATTCGCAGTATTGGCACTGGTACGGTTTTTCACCAGTGTGGATTCGCATGTGCTTCTTGAGCTCCGACGGATGGCGAAATCCTTTGCCACACTCCACGCAAATATGAGGAAAGTTCTTGCTGTGGACAGCTAAAAGGTGATGACTCAGTAATCCTTGTTCTGCCGTCTCATAATCGCAGAATTTGCACTTGTGCATTTTACTAACTCCTTTGTCCCTGTGCACCATCTTGTGAGTAAATAAAGTTCCTGCGTGAGAGAAGCTTTTCCCACACTCATCGCACTCGATAAGCTTTTCTGTTTTGTTGGTCAGCTTATGACTCTCCAAGTGGTTATGTAAACTTATTTTTTTATTCGTAGTGTAATCACAGTCTGTGCATCTGTATTTCTTCTTAGTAAGAAGGTGCTCCGGGTGGTTTTTCATGTGCCTTTTCAAGAAGCCTCTAGATTTAAATTTCTTTCCACAAATCATGCAGGGGTAGACTGTCAACGGATGACCATCAGGGCCAATGATTATTGCTGAAAAAAAACCGAAAAAACCCTTCATCAATATTATAGAACAGTATTACCCTTCAATAAATGTCGTATTTCATCCTTAACAATAAGCTGAATTGGCAAGTAAGATCAGACACATACACTTTACATATAGTAATAAACAAGCTTGTTACTGGGTTAGGGAGAAGAAACTGAGGGAACTACTACTTCCATTCATTTTTATTACAGGAGAAAGGAAATACTGCTGTTTGATGGAGACAACGAAAGCATCACCGAGCTGTGCTTCACCTCAAATAATTCTACTCTGAAGAATTCTGACCGAGTTCACCCATTAAACACACAGAGAAACCAACGCTGGTGCAAAGCACGGCAGCCAACATGTTAAACTGAGTATTACATAGTAAGCATAGCGCATGATCTTCTTTGACTTTCCATGCATCTGTACATAAAAAGTTTAATCTGTCAGTTTAATCACCTACCGCTGACTACAATTCACACGCCCCAAACTAACACCTCCTTCCTGTGCCATCTGTCGCAGCTACACTCTGAAGAGGCATCACACAGGAATCAATGAGAACACATCTCACATACAGACACCTCAAAGCTTTGCAGCTTGTTTGCACTCATCCACCAGTCTGATTTGTCTACCCTGAATTTGCCCAGGCATGCTAAAAAGCTCTCATTTCCAAAAATGTGTAAGAAGGAGAACTGACTAGGTAGCTGGAAATAGAAAAAGCAAACTTTAAGACTAAAATTTGCCCGGTTTGCTAATTCAGTGCTAGACAAAACAGAACTCCTACAGTTAAGTCATAATTTGGAAAGAAACTTCTAGTATCATTTCAGGCAAGGCTACTACAGAAAACAGTTGTGTGCTTTTTCAACTTTATCAGACCAAATTACTCATTCAGACCGTAACACAGTAACAGCAGAAACCAAACAATGCCAACACACAGCGCATCTGTTCTTACGGATGCAAGTTAGAACACTGGCATGAACACGCAGGCAACTTCTTTCACAATTAAAACAGAAAAGGGTATAGAAGTTAACGCTACCAAATCTTAACATATAACGTTCTGATTTTCCAGTTACTTACTGAGCTGATATATGAAATGTACTGTTCTACATATTTTCAATAAAGACAAAAACAGTTTGAAAAAAGCACTATTACGGAACACTTTATATAACATCACCTTTAAAAAAGTTACAGTAAACATTAAAATTGGTGTGGCAAGTCAAGTACATAGGTTTTTAGCCTTTTGCTATGACACTGATTTTTTTCCTATGTCAGAGACGGTTTCCTTTAAAACACCCCCCGCGATCCAAACCAACTATGTATTGAAAAATTTTAAAATAAAATACGCACTCATTTATGATGTAAAGTGTTGTCAACAAAGTAATTCCCCAAATAATCACTGTTTTTTACAAGACATTGCACATGATACCAGCAAAGTCCATCTGTTTATAGCCAAGTACCTAGCTGAATGAGAGTACAGCCAGCCACCAGATACCCACCTGTTTGATACTGCCTGGACTCAGGTCTCCTTTTTTTCTTTGGTTTTTGCTTAGCCAGTCTCCCAAGTCCAGCTGACTCATCTATGTGCAAAAGAGCACTTGCAGTGCCGTTCCGACTTTCAATGCCATCGTTATTATTACCTAACAAGATAAGTTAAAAAGTTACCTACCATCACCACTCTACAGATTATTCGAGCAACAATGACAATAGAGGAAATGATAAACTATTATCTGGACAATTAATCAAACTGTAATAACGTACAGGATAAGCTGCAAAACTTCTCTGTATGGAACTTACAAATTATGTTTGCTATTATGAACCCGGAAGCACTGGCTTTGTTAAACTAATTTTACAGGAGTACACAGTTTGCAGGGATTGACAGTTTACCATTTCACAAAGAGTTCTCCTTTCAATGCAGTATTTTTTGCATTGCTTTGATTGCCAATTATCCTCAAAATGTTTAACATCAGTAAACAGCAGCACATCACAATATTTACTGTGCCTGATTTTCTTCTTAGTCCTGAAATACATTCATATGTGAGCTCCCATTCACTTCCGGACACCTGAATTCACCTGACTGAAGTTTCTTACGCACCAAGTATCAGAACTGGAACTGCAATCAAAGAATTGTTCTGAACAGCCCACAAACTTGCACATAAAGTACGCTACTTACTGTCTGCACACCTGATGCTTTAACACTTACAAATTCTTTCTACTGGGAACAAAGAGCATGCCTCAGTATTGTATAAGAGAAAGAAGGAAACGATCTGCCTCACAGAGCTTCCTGTTTAATACACAAATGGCATCACTGGATGTAAAACAAACGTGAAAATTGCAAGTAAATATATCTATATATTTGGGAAGGTATTTATTGACAATCAGTTTAACACTGGTGATTTGAAGGCATAAGTAAATCTTAATAATAAATTTTGTGGTTAAGTATCCATATACTTGAACCAACAGAACGCCACGGTTCCTAGTGAAAGCAAAGCACACAAATGAGACAGGAAGATTGAAGTGGAAGGAAGTGTAAGACACTCAGTAGCTGCTCCCTTTGTAGAGTGCCGAGAATGAATATTCACGATTAATGTAAGAAGACTCAGAGCCAGAAACAGGCACGTGCAGAGCCTGAAGATTCTACACAGTAGCTCAAGTGCTGAGCAGCAAATGCAGCAAGTGACAAACGTTGAAAACAAAAACCCGTTTCACACTTCACACGTAGAAAGTTTGCAACAGGTGCATGAAGATTCCTTCTGAGTATAACACAAAACAGCCCCAAACATTTTCTAATACTAGAATAAAATTGCAAAAGCTTTCTGCAACATAGAGCACAGCGGGACTGGGCTTTGCTACAACACAGCAACAAAATAAATTTAACATTTTATGATGCCATTGTTATCAGCTCTTAAACCCTCTTTAAGTGGAGAAGAGTTCTGAGAAGTGCAGATGACAAACCTCTGCCATTTTCACATCTTCATGCTTCATTATTTCTTCCCTTCCCCGACACCTCTTGACCTTGCATGTTAGGTTGCTTACTGCTGACAATGCAAGGACTCCACTGTTTCCCATATTCTTAAATTCTCCTTTCCATCCCATCTCTCTGTTCTTAATACACTCTGCTCAATCCTCTCCTCCTCCAAATCACTGAATGTTCAGTCTACAACTGTTGTTTCGAGTTTGCTTAATTTCATTTTTTATTTCCACTCAACCTGGCTTCTGTCTTTTCCTCTCCACTGAAACTGTGCTCACCAGCATGCGGCCAAAGGCAAGGCTCTGCGTGCACTATCATCCAGCTCCTAAGCAACTTTTAACACGTGCTGCTCCTTAAAATCTTGCCCTCCCTTGACTTACACCCGTGATTCCAGCCCCCATCACATTCTCAGCGCTTCCCTGACGTTTGTTTGCTGGCGCCATCACCACAGCCCACATCATGCAGACACATCACCTAAGTTTTGTCCTCTACGCTGCTATTTGTTTTGCTTTGTTTACTCAAAGTACCTTTAGAAGGAGAAAAGGGCAATACGGAAAAATTTCTAAAATGATATTTTGGTCTACTAGCTTACGTAAGTTTTGGAAATCAGTTTGTGCACCAGTTGGTGCTCAGATACTAACGTTCAAGAAACTTGGTTCTGCATGCTGGAAATCTTCTCCAGGTTCTACTAGAATTTTAAGATCTCTCCCTCCAGCTTCTTTTTTGTAATCAGTTAATTATTTCCATTAGTGATATCATATATTTATATGTTCCTTCTAGAAAGCATGTAAATCAAGCTAGAGGTCAGTGTTGCTTTCCACTGTTGCACTGAATCTTACATATTCCCATCTGCTTTTTTTTTTTACCTTCAAATAAAAATATCCAGTTCTATTCCCAAGCCAGCTCTTACTGTGTCCTAAAACTGTGAAGGACAGATACACTTGAGATGCAATTTTTCAGCTGAAAGCTCGCACACTTCCCCTTCTACATCATGAAAATATGAAGGAAAATGCCTGTTAAAATCAGAATAAGAAGCCTGCCTTACACCTTCTCTCTTCTTCTCTTTTAATTTTAAGGCTCACTATGCCAAGAAACCATTCTTAAGCTTAAACTTTAAAAACAAACAGAAAAGCACAAATACTCCCCTACCCGCCAAAAAACAATCCCAAACATTTTGCTATAGCCTGTCACCAGGAAGAATTGTTAGAGTACCTACCATAAGCTGCTGCCCAAGCTATAGGCATGAAAGTTTTAATTTCAGTGTCATCAATTTGCTGTTCATGGCCCACTGCTGCATCCTCCTCTCCTACAATCACTTCCATATAAACCTCATCAGCTATTTCTGCAACATCTAAGCGAAAAAGAAGTCATGAAAAAATTAGTAGGAACACTGCCCTGTTGAAAGTGAAAGTCCCTGTTCCCAGATGAAAGCCACCTACTTACTTAGGTCTTCATCTTCATGCTGAGAATCATTTACAGTCATGTAAACCATTTTCTCCCTTGGAATACGAATACTGCTATTTTGATCAAGTAATCCAACTGTGTGGTCATTCTCTGGCTCGCTCTCCACGATGTCTACTGTGCCCCCTAATTAGGAAGACCAGAGCAAAATATTTTAAATACATTATGTTCAAATTCTATGCTAAACCGCAGAAAACTGAAAGTTTGTAACTTTAACATTTGACACACAGCTCTTTACAGATGACCTGAGAGAAATCACAGTCTCTATGCAAAATTTCAAATGTCAGGTTGGAGTATTTTAAAATGAGTGTATTTTACCTAAATCGTCTTCTCCAGGATCTGCTTTGAATATATAGACCTTGATGACTTCTGGACAAATGCCATCCACTTTACAAGAGCCACTTTCTGACTCTGCTTCCATGGTAATTTCAGCAGGACCTTCGTGTTCTATCTTACCAGCATCATCCACTGCAAAAACAAGTTATTACAATTCTCTGGTCACATACAGACATACATGCAAGACTTTATTACATTATTACTCAAATTTAGAAGCAGTTTAAAATTACATTGTGATAAGAATCTACCCATATTTTTTCATATCCTTGAAAACAACGACAATATTGAAAACAACGACAATAAACACAGAAATAAATTCAAGCCATAACTGCTAGTTAAGGGGGAAGTGCAAGAGTACTGCAATGATTCGACCAAGCATGAGCACCACACCAGGCAATAGCTAACAGGGAAACAGTGAGATGGTGGGAAGAAA
>Ga0065711_1041721_pt1 | contig 15925 bp, 11 predicted proteins | sample Hoacrofraction12_FD_59098 | JGI IMG/M metagenome (GOLD analysis project Ga0065711, IMG submission 59098) | Hoatzin crop microbial communities from Cojedes, Venezuela - Epithelial fraction 12 v2 (version 2) | ecosystem: Host-associated > Birds > Digestive system > Esophagus > Crop | place...
TGAACATGAGGAGGAACTTCTTCCCTCTGAGGGTGACGGAGCACTGGAACAGGCTGCCCAGGGAGGTTGTGGAGTCTCCTTCTCTGGAGATATTCAAGACCCGCCTGGACAAGATCCTGTGCAGCCTGCTTTAGGTGACCCTGCTTCGGCAGGGGGGTTGGACTAGATGACCCACAGAGGTCCCTTCCAACCCCTACTATTCTGTGATTCTGTGATCACTACTGTTACACAAGCCCAACTTTTATCTTTTAAGTCAGGTGCAAAATGAGATCTTTACCAAGCTGTCTAATGATACCTAACTATTCCTGAAAAATTCATCAAAACATACCACTGACAATCTCCTTCCCTCTAACATGCATTGTTTTGCTTCAATGAATGTCACTCATCATCCTATTCTCATTCAGCCGATTTGTTTCAGTGTCCCTGAAGATCTCTCAAGTCTTCCCTGGTGTCAGCTTATCCAAACAGCTACATCGGCAGCTGATGCTGCCACATAATTACTCATGCTGATTAACAAAGACTATAAAACGTGGAATAAACTATTAAGACTATCACCTTGTTAATCTCTTGCCACAGTGAAAATTAACCACTTTTGTCTTACTAGATTTTAAGACCTCACCACAGTTTGACTTCTAAGTACCTCTGTTATTTACTACATTATCATTCAGCTTCCTCCATGAGGGATCTGGTCTATGTGATTTTGTTTGGGATATACATAAGTGCAAAGATTCTTGAAAATGTTTTATGAATGTAGGGCTGTAACATACTTGATAACTGGATCTCTTCTGTGTCTTTGTCAGATGGTAATTATTTTTTTTTTAAAGGAGGCCCGTTTAATTCCAATTTTTGCAACCAACTAGAGATCAGAGATGAAAGCTTGCATCTACATGACAATTTTCAGCAGGGGAGAGATCACAGTCAGTTTACAATGTGGTATGGAAATCAAAAATAAAATTACTGGCCATCATTGAACTGCAGACAGGGCAGCAGGAAGCTGGGTGAACTACAAAGAAAAAGAAATCCTAGGAAAGAAGTGGTACAGGACAGCAGCAAGTCTAAAGTTGCCCACACAAATTTTACAGACTAGATGGAGGTGAGATGAAGTGTTTAGCTATTCCTTCTGGTACACACACCAGAAGCACAACAGTGCAGACTGAGACAGGACAACCTGAATCCTTGAGAAATTCTGTTTCTTAATGCAGTCACTTGCTCAAAAGAGGGACTAGAACCCCTCGCCCCTTGTGTCTCAAGCCAGTACTGCTCACTACCAGCAATCTGAAAATCCTTGGTAATGTAACGTGTCAGGAAGTCTCTTGTATGGTAAAATCCTGATCTAATCTGAAAGGAAGATGAATCCCATGAAACACGACACACACAGAGAAAAGAAGTCCACCACATTCATGTCTACTGGTGTCCAAATAAAGTATCTGCTATCAACAACAGGACAACCAAAGTTAAAAATAAAAATCCCAGCATAACAGGCTTTCAGTTTTCTCAAGTTCAGGGTAGGCAGCTATTATTCTTTCTGGTTTGGTACCAGAAAACACTTAGCTGTAAAATCCCTTGATTCTGCAGCATCAAGGAATCAACTTTATACCTCCCAGTGCTAGAAGACAACTTACTGCCTACCAAGGCAGAGCAAGATGAAAAGAATCCATGAAAATAAACAGCACACAGAAAATGCAAAACCATATCCAAGGCCAAATGCTGGGTCCTGCACTTGGGTCACAACAACCCCATGCAACGCTACAGGCTTCGGGAGGAGTGGCTGGAAAGCTGCCCAGTGGAAAAGGACCTTGGGGTGCTGGTCGACAGCTGGCTGAAGAGGAGCCAGCAGTGTGCCCAGGTGGCCAAGAAGGCCAATGGCATCCTGGCTTGTCTCGGGAATAGTGTGGCCAGCAGCAGTAGGGAGGGGATCGTGCCCCTGTACTCGGCACTTGTGAGGCCTCACCTCGAGTACTTTGTTCAGTTTTGGGCCCCTCACTACAAGAAGGACGTGGAAGGGCTGGAGCATGTCCAGTGAGCATGTCCAGTGAAGGGCAACGAGGCTGGGGAAGGGTCTGGAGAACAAGTCTGATGAGGAGAGGCTGAGGGAATTGGAATTGTTCAGTCTGGAGAAGGGGAGGCTGAGGGTAAATCTTAGTGCTCTCTACAACTACCTGAAAGGAGGTTGCAGTGAGGTGGGTGTTGGCCTCTTCTCCCAGGTAGCTAGCGATAGGACAAGAGGAAACGGCCTCATGTTGCATCAGGAGAGGTTTAGGTTGGATATTAGGAAACATTTCTTTACTGAAAGAGTGGTCAGGCATTGGAACAGGCTGCCCAGGGAAGTGGTGGAGTCCCCATCCCTGGAGGTGTTCAAAAACCGTGTAGATGTGGCACTTCGGGATATGGTTTAGTAGGAATGGTGGTGTTGGGGTGACGGTTGGACTTGATGATCTTAGAGGTCTTTTCCAACCTTAATGATTCTATGATATGAAATCTCCAATGATGGATTAGCTGCTCTCATGGAGCAGCTTAGAGGAACTGAAGTGATACAGGCGTACTGCACCTAATGCAGTTAGGCACCAAGTACCCTAAAATACTATGAGGAAAAAAAAATATCTTTTTTAACTTCAAGGTCTAGTGCATATCTGCAGTCTCAGAATAGGTGTACACGTGGATTATCATTAACAGACAAATACCATCTAGTTGTTTAATTCTCTGAATCACTTTAAAAAAAGCTACCTGGCATTGGCTGCCTTGCAATAACCTAAAGGCTGCTTTTAAGAAGAGACTGTGTATTTTATTTGGTGGATTGCCACTCAGAGGTTAAACTCAGCACTTACAGCTAATACTAAAGCTATATGATCTTTCATTTAAAAAAAAATATTAAAAATAAACACCTCTGTGACATTTCCCAGGGAAGACCAACAAATAAAATAAAAAGATAATGGTATTTAGCTGCTTTGCAATGCCTGTAGCTTCCTTAGCTGTTACCTTTCAGCATCTTGTTATCAGTGAACTACCATTTCTCCCCACCTCAAACTTCCTCTTTCTTATTAGGCAAGCGATAAAAAAATGCAGTGAGATTGATATTAGAAATGCTAACAGCATCATTACCACCGGTATCAAAAGCTGATGTGTCAGTCTGTACCAATCAACCCCCTCAAAACAGCAGTATGACGTTGCCAGCACTTGGCATTAAGGTGGAAAGACAAGAGTGGGAAGCCTAACATGAAATCATTGTTTAAGCATTTCTATGGCTGGAATAGAACCGTTACAATTTCAATTGCTGTACAGGAACTATAAAAATTACTACTATGAAGGAGAGAACCAATTATTTCAGTGGGTATCCGCTAGCTTCTAGACTGTTCATCGCAATCCTCATATCATTCGTGATTGTCCAGAAATCATTCCTCTGCAGAGCTGATTTATCAAAACCGAAGAGGAGTTTTATTTACTCTCCACTGACATGGAAGCCTTCAAACCACTGTCCAGCCTCACTGCCCTTCTCTGTACCTTTAATAATTTTTTTACTGCATCATTAAGACGGGATGATCAGAAGCGCCTGCAAGAGTCAAGACTTGGGCAGAGTGGATTTCTCCAGGGGGATAAAAATGCTTTGTGATTCAAGCAACAAAGATCCTTTGTCTTCATTCAGCATCCAAAATTACTTATTTTTTTTTTTTAATACAAAATCAAACTTCAGTGCATTGCATTAAGGGCACAATACGACAGTAGGCTGGCATATTTTCAAGAGCAGCTGTAGGCACATTCACGCTTTCAGCGGCAGAGGCGCACCGCTTACACTCGGCCTGCATCTAACGCTCTCTGCATTGCTCATGTTTCAGCAAATACTCTACATTATCAAGCAGGATCATTATGATCTCGGTACTGAGGGATGGGAGGCACGGAAGGAGAGTGGGTTTTTCCTTAAGGAGTTTTCAATTATGTACGGCAGTTTCCCATTTCATTCCCTGAATGTAGTATTCTTTCCAAGTTTTGAAGTGTTTTTACATGTAAACACACATATCTATACATACAGACTCCCTACCTTTTTTCACAACCTCTATAATAACTATTACACGAAGAAAATTTATTGAGTTCCTTGTTATCCCATAAACTCTTCCTAGAAAGATCCAGAATCCCATTTCTTCTGCTCCATAACAATTACAGTGTTCCAGACCACCACCATGAGATTTACCAAGCATGCTCATACCGTTTCTTTGTGCAGTCTTCAAAAGACGTTTTTGAATGAATATCCTCTCCACTTCCTGACCAGTCACTATACAGACGGGAAGATTCCAGCGGAAGCGGCGTACTAGTAATTGCTCCTAATAATGGGGAAAATAATTGAGTGTCCATTTTTTGTTTCTTGCTATTTACCTATTTGAAAAGAGAAGGAAATATTATTAACATGAGATATTTATGTAAATGAGCAGTAAAGGCAACAAAGTAAACCTTTCCTTTTACATCTGGGGCCAAATAATGTTTCAGGAAAATGAAACGTAGCTATGACAAAAGGAAACATTCTAAAAGTTGTTCCCTCCCCTTCCTTAAAGTAGCACAAATCTGGCTCATTTATGCATCTTCTGAAAATAAGTAAATAATAAAAATTACTTACTATACAATAATAGGAATTCTCTACAGATTTCACATTGTAGATGTTTGCATGTCGAGTTCACAAACTCAGAATCTTCTAGCCTATATGACTGGAAACGCACACGTCACAGGCACACACATCCCCTCTGAGAAAATAAAGCGAAAAACAGTTACCCCCGCTACATCCTGGAAAACACAGATATTCCAAAGAGCCCACAGTAACCAGGGAGGGACATTCGTATGCTTCACATAGCAAAACGGGGATAAGAAAAGTAACCTCTCTTCAAGTACTTGTCCAGAAAATACTATTATAGTTAAATGACTGAATTAATTACCATTGATTACCATTCAAAGAATAAATAACAGGAGATCTAAGTACCATGGGGAACTCTACCTAAAAAAGTATCTCAACTAGCAATTGCCACAACAGAACCTGTGATTGACAAAAATTTAAGCAGAGTATCAGAAACCCACGTTGACTTGGACAGGACCTCTGGAGGGTCATTTAGCCTGATTCCCTGCTCTCAGCAGACCCAATTCGACCAAGCTGCTCAGAAACTTGCCCAGATGAGTTTTGAGATCCCATCACTTCCTCTCTGGGCAAACTCTTCTAATACCTAACTGGTTTTAAAAATAAAAGGTATTGAAAATAGTCTGGACTGCCTTCTGTATGATCTCCCGCAAGGCAGCTGCACACCCCTGTAAGATCTTCCCTTTCTCTTCTCCAGGCTGATCAGACCTCTCCTCGGACATCCCGTTTGCCAGCCCACAACCATTCTGGAAGCCTCCACAGGACTCACTCCAGTACCCTTCTTGTACTGGGGAGCCCCAGACTGGACACAGTATCCAGTTGTGGTCTTACAAGGGCAGAACAGAGGGGATCACACCAGCACCCGCCCCCCTGGCTATGCTTTCGCGAAGACAGCCCAGCACAGGGGTGGCCTTCTCTGCTGCAAGGCCATGCTGATGATCAACGTCCAACTTGACCACCAGGCCCCCCGGTCCTTGTTGATAAACTTTTGCAAGTTTTGACTCTAGCAGTAAAGCCTCAAGCTTTCTTGAAAAAACAAAAATCGACAACTTTTATGACAGAGGACTGAACTAGCTGCCCTTTAATCCTCGTAAGTGAAGAGAGCCAGTCAACATGGAGTACTTCTGCTCTGAAAATAACATTTGGGAGACCTATCAAAGAAAAAAAAAACAACAAACCAACAACAAACCCACTAACAAGAAAAATGCAACCTCCTCCCCAAACCCTGAGATGTATCAGTAGCTGCAAGAGGCCGTGGGATCGGATGCAGACTGGAGCCGACTGCAGCATCCAGCCCTGGACTTTACACCTTGCTGAGGAGGCCGGTAGCTAACAAAATTGTCCCAAGGAAAACGTTTAGCAGTGTCTGTTCCCACCCAATTCGAGAAGCATTTCTTGGTGAACTGAGGTTCTTATAAGCACAAAGAAAAACAGCACCACATCTGTTTAAAAGAATCTAATGAGGGGATTTCCTATTTCAAGACGTATTTCATTGAAGATGAGTTTTTGGCAACAGTCAGTAGGAGAACTCAAAAATTATTTTTTTCCTGGGGGGCGGGGGGGGGTGAATTGCTTCTTTACAAATACATTTTATCTTCAGCCCCCAAAGAGCACACTGAGTTGCCACCACGCTGCTTGTTAATACACGGACAGCAATGCGTGGGAGAACACAGAAAAAAACTGAAGATTAAATGAGTAGAAGTTCCAATACATTTACACGTAACTAATATCACTTCCGAGGCCAAGAGACAACCTGGAGGTTGGTGGACAATCCACAGCTTCACTTAGATGTGTTAGCCACAGAGGTTTTCACCAAAAGCAACAAGTTAAAATCAGGTGATGACGTGCATGTCACTCCTCCAGCAAAGTCCTTCTAAGTAGGTTCATCGTTCTTTCCAGGGCACTAGGAGTTAACGAAGAGGAATTTGCAGAGCAGCTGCTGGCAGATGCCCTCTGTGTACAACCTGGCAGCACCAGGAGTTCTGAATGCGCTGCAGAAAAAAGTATAGTTAGCTTAATCTAAGACCCTTACATTTAGAAGCTATGCTGAACTCTGGATACCTGTCTGCTGAGGATGGACAGCAAGACCCTTTTTAGGACTGTAAGGATAAAATAAACTTCCGTCTCATTGTAAATACAGCTAGAATAGGTACAAAAGAAAATCAGATTCTAATTTTTTAACGAGCTACGAAAAAAGCTCTTTCATCAGGATGATCAAACTAGCCTCGGATCAAACAAACTATTTGCTAAATCCTTTTAGAATAACTGCAGAAATATCTCAGCCATGTACTTATTAAATTCCTGAAAAGGCTAAAAAAAACACTGAAAAGAGTCTGGCCTCATCCTCCTGACACCCACCCTGCAGATATTTAGAGGCATTTCTAAGGTCCCCTCTCAGCCTTCTCTTCTCCAGGCTGAACAAGCCCAGCTCCCTCAGCCTCTCCTCCTAGGAGAGATGTTCCAGTCCCCTCATCATCCTTATAGCCCTCCACTGGACTCTCTTAAGTAGCTCCTCATCTTTCTTGAACTGGAGAGCCCAGAACTGGACACAGCACTGCAGATGGGACCTCACTAGGGCAGAGCAGAGGGGAAGGAGAACCTCCCTCGCCCTGCTGCCCACACTCCTCTGAATGCACCCCAGGATCCCATTGGCCTTCTGGGCAGCCAGGGCACACTGCTGGCTCATGGTCAACCTCTCATCCTCCAGCACTCCTAGTCCCTCTCCACAGAGCTGCTCTCCAGCAGGTCAGCCCCAAGCCTGTACTGGTGCCAGGTGCAGGACCCTGCACTTGCCCTTGTTGAGCTCCATCAGGTTCCTCTGCGTCCAACTATCCAGCTTGTCCAGGTCTCGCTGAATGGCAGCACAGCCTTCTGGTGTATCCACCGCTCCTCCCAGTTTTGTGTCATCAGCAAACTTGCTGAGGGTACACTTTTAACTCTTCATCCAGGTCACTGATGAATAAGCTGCACAAGACTGGGCCAAGGACTGACACCTGAGGGACACCACTAGTTACCGGCCTCCAACTAGACTCAGCGCCGCTGATGACAGCTCTCTGAGTTCTGCCATTCATCCAGTTCTCAATCCACCTCACTGACCACTCATCCAGCCCACACTTCCTGAGCTTCCCTAGGAGGTTGTTATGGGAGACAGTGTCGAAAGCCTCGCTGAAGTCAAGGTAGACAACATCCACAGCTCTCTCCTCATCTACCCAGCCAGTCATGTCATCATAAAAAACTATCAGATTGGTCAAGCATAATTTCCAAATTGCTTCTGTGATAAAAATTGCATTGTCACCAGGAGCCATATCTATATGGCCAGAATTGCCAACGCTGCGCGGCTGCTGCTTGCTATTGGAGGAATACCTCCAAAGCCCTGGACAAGCCAAGAGCAAACAGCGGGTTTGAAACTAAATTTACACCATATCAATACCTACCTTATGCATTCAGTCTGTCTAGAGCCACTCCGTAAGTTTTTTATAAAAAGTTATTTATATCTAAATAAACTAAAAGAGGAAAACTTCATTATTGATCATTTCACTTTTCCATGCCCCATCCTTTTAAAAGAGAAAATACTAAGTTAATTTCATTTTTTTCTCTCCCCTTCTTTTCTCTGAAGTAGAACAGTAAAATTGTGCTTACTACAGATCTTTGGCTGGAATTTTGTTTAGTGAAAGCTGTCACAGACTCGGAAAATCTCCCTTCCTGGGTCTTGTCTGAAAAGGTAGTAAAGAAATATCACCTGGCCAAGTGTGCTCCTACCACAAGCAGGACAGAACAATCCTTTAACATTGTAGGGCAAATTAATTTTTTGAATTAAAAAAATAGTTTACACTGAGTGCTTATCCGTTGCAATAAACTAGTCTTACACATCCAAACGAATCCCTGTTAAGTAACAGAAACGGAGGTACTATCACCCTGCGGAGGCTAGACACATAGCCTGTAACACTCCATACGTACACACCGTCAGTATCTACTCCAGGAAATAAAGAGAGACAAGAAAAACTTCCCAGCTCAGAGACTAAACAGCATGACAGTGGTGGTGTGACACAGGTGAACTCTTCCCCTGCAGAAAAGGAGGAGGGTGGTCCCCCAGCTATCTGTTACAAATGACTCCTGAACCACACAGAAGTATCAGTTAGGGAACCAGCAGCTGGCCAAGGTCAAAACTTTAGTAACAAATTAGCAGTACCAACAAGCACCTGCCAATGCTTGGGCCTCGGTCTTATCTAGTCTACAGGGAAGCAACACAACACAGACATAAATCACGCTCTTTGGCTAGAGCATAAAATACTTTTGCATAGATTAAAAATAGGATCTAATGGATTTATCTTTTATTTTCAGAGCCATTAGTCACTGTTAATGTGCGTTGTGCAGGACAATGTGCCTAAAGGCCTGTAGAGGAGGTACTTCATGTACCCTAGATACAGCCTCCTCACGCAGCTCTTCCAAAACACTGGAGACTGTCATTCTACCTAGTTAAACAAAATCTCAAAATAACCGAGACACTCTTATCTGTGCTTTACATAGGAACTACCAACAAGTTACAGTAAAAAAGAAAAAGGGATCAAGCAGTGTGTTGTGCCCTACAGCTTGCTTTAGTTTCAAAATTTCGGCTCTGCAAAGCAAGGACTGCCTGCAGAGGCACAGATGTGCTTCGCTCAGAATTTCAACCTTAAAAATCAGTGAATGAAATGCTGTCTCCAGAAGAAAAAAATTCAAATGACAACTCCTGCAGTCTTCAGCAGGGCTCTAACTTCATTCTTTCCACCCTGCAAATTATGGGAAAGCCACCACTCTCACTAAATTACCTCTCAAAACAACAACAAAAACCTTACCACATCTAAGACCTAGACACGTTATCTCAACAGTTTGGGTTTTTTTTCGTTCAAAGCATAACAAGACACAGCTTCTGTTCTTTCCTGTAAAATGGAAATGTGCAAGTACTAAACTCTCTCCCTGCATACAAAACTGAACACGCTTTTTTCCACGGTATCTAACGCTGTTATTAAGTCACATCTTATCCTCAAACGCACACAGAGGGCATTTAACTTCTGCAAGAAGCTCATCACAGCTGAGGAGAAAGCAAACTAAAGCATTTACCAAAAACATTCACTATTTCCAAAAGTGTCATGCATGTTCTCTGGACTTAGAAGCTCTTCCAAAGTTTCTTTTGAGGAGAAATCAATCATAGAATCACAGGTTGGAAAAGACCTCTAAGATCATCAACTCCAACCATTTATGGATGAGTAGAACTTCATCCGCATAATGCTAACATCTCAACTATATTTATGAAACTAAATAGTGTCAAAGCTATTAGGCACTGATATTGTTATGGTATCTGTGGCAGGAGTCTTGTGCTCCACTACACACCGAGTCACTTTTTGCTGCCTTGCTCTCCTTCATGTTTCTGCTTCGCGCACGTTGCTTGCTACAGATTTGCTCTCCCTACACGCAGGGTTTCACTGCTCCAGCAGCAAGGGCAAAGACCTTGAGGAAGGCTGTTGCTCCCTCACTCCTCTCCCTGCTATCTTCCCACTCCCAAACGAGTGCCAAGCTAGCACAGGCGCCAGGTGTGCGGAGGCAAAAGAAATCTGTAGAGCTTGGTAAAGGACAGGATAATCAGTAAGTTGTATTGGGAACAGAGGATCCTGCACGGCAGTGACCTCGGAGCAGCTGAGGTGGGAAGGGACCTGTGGAGTCAAGGCCCCTGCTCAGAGCAGGGAGCTCAGCACCTTGTGTAGCCAGGTCCCGAGCGCTGCCAAGGACAAACAGGACAGAAGATGCACAGAAGCGCTGGTGTGCCCCACACTGTGCCTTCGGACACAGATACGAGACAGATTTTTCACAGAGAGAGGTTTCTGCCTCACCGCTCGAGACGGGCAGCTAGGAGACTGGGATCTATCATCTCCTGAAAATCCTCTGTCCCGAGATATCACAGCACTGTGAATATAGCAGAAGACTCCAATATTATACCCCATTATTGGAAATGTTTTGTTTCGTGTGCTGTCCAGCTAAGTACTGTTTCCAACAGTTCAAGACTGTAACTGTCTACTCTGAGATGGTAATAGCTGCTGACAGAGCAGCGAAGGCCCCTCCAGCAGACTGGAAGGAGCTTCTAGTGATTTTCACAGAGACCACGACATTACACCAACTGTACGGAACGTCATATGTATCTGGGATACCTTACTGAATTACAGCATCAGAGGACACAGACTGAAAAAATTCAACTGTCTGGAGCTGAGAACAGTCTATGGCTTATATCAGACTAAAATTCTCTGAAAGGATATACAATAAGTAAAAAAAAAAAAAGTAATCGGAGCTAAATATTTGCTTCATCATATAATTACAAGAAATTACTTTTATTGACATATACATAAAGCCCCACCCGACAGAAAGCTCTTGATTTTCCAAAAAGCATTTGAGCTAAATTAGGGAAAAGCCTTTTTACAGTCATTTATCCTAAAACTGCAGAATTCACTGCTATGGAGCATTGCTCACAGATGCTTTTTATAAACATCTATCATATCTTACTTGTAATGACAGTAAATGACAGCACTGCACAGTATCATTACTTCTACATTGTGTGTATTCTTCTATGGTTTCTTGGCAGGATAAATATTTCCTGTTTATTTCCTGTTTTTCTTGTCAAGATAAAACAAACAAAAGAAAAAGCATTGGTTTGCTTTTTTTTTTTTATTTATTTAAGACTTCTAATAACTCCTACCTACAGCCATCTTAATCTATACCACACTGAAACTGGTTAACCCATTCAGGACGCACTGCTAGTAATTTGCTGAAACTAGTGGGTTAAAAAAAAAAAAATCAGAATTCCATAAACTGCCTTCTTGGGTTACCTAGGAAACTAAAAAAAAAAAAACAGGTGATAAGGATACTTAAAAAACTACAACCAGGGGAGAAAATAGGTCAGTTATTCAGATATCTCTTAATATCGGGAACAAAACCATAAAAATGGCAGATTACTGGAGAATTCCTTCTAAATCCCAATTTTGCATCATCGAAAAGGTTTGTTGCAGCAGCAAAGGGAAATGTTCCTTTCCAGCAGAGAGTCAAGAAACTTCTGAGAACAAGGAATCAAGCCTGTCAGACCTCTCTTAAGACAGTTGGATCAAAATCATATAAAAAAATCAACACTTAAGGCAGGGAAGGGAGAACAAAAACATTTATGAGATGTTTGTTCAATATATGGTCTGTAGCCAAATTACCTCTAAGAACTCTCATGTGCTACTGGGCCATCTCTTTGATTTGTTTTAAACATTAGCATCTAAATACATTGATTTCACATAATCAAAGATTTTTTTTTCACCCATGGTAGCTTCCAGCAGTTGTTCTTCAGAAGACTTGGTGGCAAGTCTCACAAATGTGCTTGAGAAGAGGCAATCAAAGACAGACTCAGTGAGGAACTGCTGACTTCCAGGAATAGAGGATTACTCTCCTGTACCAACACAAATAGTGAACGCTGCTCCATCTGTAATGCAGCATTCCCTTCAGGCGCTGGGGGTTTTGTTGTTATGTGCTTATTCAATATGTTCAGTTAGAAAAACCAACATATTATATAAGTATTTATTTTTGTTTACCTAAGTAAATTCACTTCTGGGACTCACCTGTGACATGTAATGACCAGGGGCGGCACTTTGTTTGACCATGTCCTTGTTATTGGTATACAAGTTCTCTTCTCTGAAGTGTGCAGCATTGCCATGCAAGCAGAAATTTAGATTCTTAAGGACAGTCTTTGCCTATTTAAAAGCAATCAAAAAGAAAAAAAAAGGTAATAATTACCAGGTCTGTCAAAGCTGTACTTATTATGCATGAAACTCATTTCTAGCTGCCCCTCACTGGTCCTCCCACCATCTTTCCCCGTCACACCACCCGCAGCTCCTCCAGGTCCACCTATGTCTTACACGTTTGCAGAACGGTGACGACATTCCTTTATTGCTGTGAGATCCCACACGACAGAACAGCTCAGCAGATACCACAGCTGCTGACTGCAGGTCACACGCAGTCCCAGCATGGGTCAGCCAGCTGCGCCGTGCTGACCTAGGAACCCGCGGGCAGAGGCACGCTGCCAGGCAAGACTCCACCCTTCAGCTTTATCTTGTCACACAGACAGGTACATCACACAGGACCATCTCTCTGTATCTCATATCATACAGAGACCTGCGTCCAGCTCTGGAGCCCTCAGCACAGGACAGACATGGAGCGGTTGGAGCAGGGCCAGAGGAGGCCCCAACAACGATTCGAGGGGGAACCCCTCTGCTGTGAGGAAAGGCTGGGAGAGCTGGGGCTGTTCAGCCTGGAGAAGAAAAGGCTCCAGGCAGACCTTAGAGCTGCCTGCCAGTGCCTAAAAGGGGCTTATGAGAAAGATGGGGACAAACTTCCTGTTGCAACAGGACAAGGGATAATGGTTTTAAACTAAAAGAGGGTCGATTCTGACTGGATATAAGGAAGAAATTTTTTATGATGAAGGTAGTGAAACTCTGGCACAGGTTGCCCAGAGAGATGGTCGATGCCCCATCCCTGGGAACATTCAAGGTCAGGCTGGAATGGGCTCTGAGCAACCTGATCCAGTCGAATCCATCCCTGCTCACTGCAGGGGTGTTGGGCTAGATGGCCTTTAAAAGTCACTTCCAACTCAAAGCATTCTGTGATTCTATTCTATGATCTGCCGTGCCAGTACATCAGCTTACCCCATGATTCTGCTCACAGGTACACACCTGTGACAGAACTGGGTACCTGTCCCCACGACGTGACAGAACAAACAATCCTCAAGCACTTGGGACTGCACCCGTGTAAGGGCTCCACTCCACCTTCAGACTCACAGCTCCTGTCAGCGGCAAAGGCAAGGCCGGCTCCTGGCACACACTGCTGTCCAAATCCAGGCGTGACAAAAGCAAGTTCCTAGGAGCACGCCAAGTATAACACGCCGATTCTGAAATCCTTTCATATGGCCTCTGCACATCCATTTACACACCTTATGGTACAACCTCCTAGACTTTCCTCCTCAAAAAGCAGATTACCAAGCTGCCACTGCCCACTGACAAGCCTGCAGGCGGTACACGTGCCATTTCTCCAACTTCGGCTATTTGCGCTACGTGACACAGCAAAAGTCTGGGCATTATGCAAATGTAAGGCTTCATCTTCACTGACACAAAGCTTTAATTGGTGGAAGCAATGAACTGGGGGAAGGGCTGCTTTTACAATAACGATAAATCAAGATAAAGTGCAACAGCCACATTATAAATGCTTAAAACTTAAAGCACTTGCTCTCCTCCTAAGCAAGACGATGTCCATCTGTACCCACACCCAACTGTGGTTGACCCACTCTGACCTGCTGAATGGTAAGAACTAAGGATTTGCCTAATCCGATGTCCAATCTGAATTCTGCTACAATGATTTGCTCAACCCACCGTCAAGTCCCCACTCTTCTCTCTTCCAAGGGCCTGATGGAAACAGGCTAAGATGAATGAGTTAACCCATTCCTGACAGCTAGCTTTGTCAGGTTTCCTACAGCATTTCCATCACCATGCAGCACAGAAACACGCTCCGACCGACAGCAAAGTCTGCAGCCAGGAACGGGGTGCAGAACAGTTCAGTGAAACGTCCGTGTAGAGATCTTGATGCTTCTAGGAAGCGCTGAGCTTGCTGCTCTGGCGCCAATTGATCTTCATGGGCAATACACCAGCTGTTCTGCAAGGGAAGAGCTGCAGCAACGCAACCCTCGACACTGCAGAGAGCTGTGTGGCCCACACAGACGGGAAGATCAGGCTCCTTGTATTTAAGCCAAGGCAGCAGGCTCTGCAATGAAATGACTCAGGTGCACACAACTGCTCCCAGGTGCTAATTTTATGACACATGGTTTCCTTTCAGAAGGGATGACTAGTAATATCTTTACATTACCCATGATGATTTATTCAGTCAATGTGTGTCTAAGCCGCTAACCTTTACTGATCTTTTAACTACTTCTGATTTATTAGCTGTTCTCCTGTCAAAGCAGACTTAACGAAACCCATTAACGATTTGGCTAATCACTGCCTCTGCTACATGCTGTAACTATTTGCAACTTTAAAAGTGGGTTTCACAAAGCACTAGCTGATAAATGAAACCCCAAACAACAATCTATTCACATCTCAAAACAGGAACTGCTTCAAATCACAGGAATCCTCCAAAGCATTGCAAGTGCTGCAGTAGGCTTCACAACCCATGTAAGAGTAGAACCGAAGCTTAAAATGTACACAGCTATTCAAAAAAAAGCTAAGAGCGCTACCTCTGTGCTCCAGCCAATATACACTCTTTCAGAAAAATAGATTTTCAATGGTAACTTTCTGTGGCTGTCACTTAGCTTTTAGGGGCTGATAAAACACACGTGCTTATTCCACTATTGCTAAATAATTCACTCCTAGAAAGCCCTTTTGGGATATCTTCATGATATATGGGTGCTATATTAGAGCTTTAGTAGAAGCCAACATTTCAGTTAAAGAAGCACTGCCAGCTTGCATTGCATTAAATCAACAAATTAAAAAAAAAAAAAGGGTTCTCATTGAGTACTTTGATATCATGTCCTGAATTTGTAAATAGTTTTATTTTCTTCTCACGTTGTTCAAAAACAACCCTAAGCAAAAAGATGAATAACCACAGCACAACACCTGAAGGAAACAAATTGTTCCATCAACAGGGAAATCCAACAACTGGCCTGCTACACATCGACACCCTAGCCCAAGCTCAGAACACCAGCAGCAGTTTCCCTACCGCGCCCTTTTCATCTCCTGAGTCCTTCCCTACTCATCCTCATGGCAACCAGCTAAACCCCAACGCAGTGTGACTGGACAAGCAGACCACACCGAATGCTGGTGTGCTGGAAAGTTGGGCAGAGAGGAACTTGATGAGGTTCAACAAAGGCAAATGCAAGGTCCTGCACCTGGGGAGCAACAATCCCATGCATCAGTACAGGCTTGGGGCAGACCTGGTGGAGAGTAGCTCTGCGGAGAGGGACCTGGGAGTGCTGGGGGACGACAGGTTGACCATGAGCCAGCAGTGTGCCCTGGCTGCCAAGAAGGCCAATGGGATCCTGGGGTGCATTCAGAGCAGTGTGGCCAGCAGGGCGAGGGAGACTCTCCTTCCCCTCTACACTGCTCTGGTGAGGCCCCATCTGGATACTGTGTCCAGTTCTGGGCTCCCCAGTTCAAGAAAGATGAGGAGCTACTGGAGAGAGTCCAGCGGAGGGCTACGAGGATGAGGAGGGGACTGGAGCATCTCTCCTAGGAGGAGAGGCTGAGGGAGCTGGGCTTGTTCAGCCTG
>Ga0065711_1041723_pt1 | contig 15923 bp, 11 predicted proteins | sample Hoacrofraction12_FD_59098 | JGI IMG/M metagenome (GOLD analysis project Ga0065711, IMG submission 59098) | Hoatzin crop microbial communities from Cojedes, Venezuela - Epithelial fraction 12 v2 (version 2) | ecosystem: Host-associated > Birds > Digestive system > Esophagus > Crop | place...
CGGGCACAAACTGAAGCAGAGGAAGCTCCAGCTGAACATGAGGAAGAACTTCTTCCCTCTGAGGGTGACGGAGCCCTGGCCCAGGCTGCCCAGGGAGGCTGTGGAGTCTCCTTCTCTGGAGATATTCAAGTCCCGCCTGGACGCGGTGCTGTGCAGCCTGCTCTGGGTGACCCTGCTTCAGCAGGGGGTTGGACTGGGTGACCCACAGAGGTCCCTGCCAACCCCGACCATTCTGTGATTCTGTGAAAAACATAAGCCATTACTATAGCAGCTCACCCTTCGTGCTGACCACAGCATCAGACAAGTATGGCTGCCTGAGAGAGCATCTGGCGTCAGGATTTTGTTTCTCCTGGACATCATCCTTGTGTTTTGAAAGAGGATGAAAAAAATTCCCCATTCTCCTGCTGTTGTCTTCTGGATGCCTTGCGTGCCTATTCATTTAATTTTGTTGGTTTTCACATTCCAAAGTAAACGCATTCTTCCTGACAGTGCTCGGTTCTTGTCATGCACTGGAAAAAGATTACAGCTGGCTGGTATCTTCTGTTCTGTTGAAAAGGAACTCAAACCAGCAAAGCCTTGCACCTGCGAGTAAAGCTTACTCAAATAAATGGGACACTGCACAGAAATGACTAATTTGAGTAAAGATTGCAAAGCTGCTTTTGCCCTTATGAAAACTCTTCCGAGCCTGAACATGAAAAGGCAAAAATGCAAGTTGAGAGAAGAACAAACTAGGAAAGAGAAGAACTTGAATGCCAGAGACTGAAGTCCCAGAATTTACCTCCTGCACAGAATTTGCAGGTAAGCAAATTGCAGGTATAAATATTATGTCCACAGTTAAGCACTGGAGGGTCAATTCCATCCATTGGCTCCAGTGTTCGCTGTGTGGGTGCCACCAGATGATTTCATGGTTACCTTGCATCAGTCACACCTGGTCATAAGCCCTGGCTGTGAAAATTGCACCTCTGTGTTTAAAATGCCAAAAGCAAAGGAGATGCTGATATCAGGGTGGCCTCAATAGCGTACCACAGTTCTCTCAAGGAGTTACAAGTGAAAAACATCCCATCAGTGCCAGTTTCTTGCTTGCCACAGACTTGGGTCAAATCGTTACCAAGAGGAGGACACTGTAAAAGAAAGCACCCAAACGTGAGATGGAGTTTTGAAGTGGTATCTACTGCCAGAAGCACCACGTAAAGCCTGCTGCTTCCACTGAGATACCATTAAAACTCACACCAAGATCACTGTTAGGGAGGCTGGGATCTAAAAATCATGGCCACAGGTAACAAACATCTTAAGAGTGAGCTCTTACCCCTAGGGATGCTTTCCAGGTCCCCAAAGTGCTCCTCGCTCCCAGCTGTGAGTGCTACCCTTGTTTGGACAGGGATGGCTCTGGTCTTACTAGAGGATTACCAGATAAGCTTCTGCTCATCTGCTGGACCAACCACATTTCCATAACCGTGTCTGTGCAATACCAGTTCCAGTAATCGGCCTTCTTATTTTACTCGCGAACAAAATGTGGCTTTTTTTTAAACTGAAACCACAAGGCTAGATATCGGTTTTCCAGTAGCCTGTATTTAGCACTACCAAACTCTTCAGATTTGTTTTCCACCTATTTTCAATGTCCTTCTAGTTATTAAACGCAAAGCCTTTCTTTAAGGCAAAATGAGAATACCAAAATTTGGTTTTGCCCTTGACTAATCCTTTTACACGGAAAAGATGAAGGATCCTACAGGGGATTTTTTCTTTGTTTTTTTGTGCTTTTCTTTTTTTTTCCCTTCTTTAAAAATATGAATAAGGAAAAGTCAACAGTGTTTTGTCTTGGCCTCTCTGCTTCGTCTGAAAGATGTCTGTGGAGAGCCTAGGACATGAAGGAGGCTTAGGCAAGCTTGGAGCCGCAGCTGCTGTCCCTCTCCCTTTCCCAGGCCCCCTCCGTGTCACCGGAGGGGTGGTGGGTCAGGGTGGCTCACGCCGTATCCCACGGGCCGCTCAGGCAGCTATTGGGGGTGACTCCGGTGCCGCTGCTGCTTGCAGGGAAAACCAGGAAAATCACCACATTCCCACCCTGAACTGATGGTCCTCAGCTGTTAGGCTAAGGTACAACTTCAGATGTCCAGCGTGGTGGAAATGGGTGGAAATAAGGCCATTTCCAGCTGCAGTCTGAGTCCTCCACCCCCCCTGCTACCTCGGTGTGAGATTCATAAAAAGGCTTTTTGCTAAGTCACCTTGGGTTCAGCAGCTGAAACCCTGCACTAAGATGAGTTTCTGAGTTATGCTGTTGGGTCCAGCTGTCTCCAGAACATGGAGAACTGAGAATGTTCTTTTCAGCTACAAAAGGCCTTGAAGTGAAATTTTATTCAGTGTAAATCAGTCTTGCGGAAAAACTGGTTTTGACACACTAACTTTCAGGTTTTTTTAATCACAAAACCTATTTCTTTCATATGAATATCATACTTGCAATTGGTGTTTCTTATTCTTACTCTTAAAGGGATTTATTTGTTGCTTTATAAGTACAACAACAGAATACTAAGATTATAGTGCAAAGGTATAGGATTTCTCCTTCTCTATGTTCAGTTTTGCTTCTTGTCATGGAACACTTAATATGCGTGTATGAAGAGTGCTGCTATGGAAGATTCAGCTGTTGAAAAGCATACCCATTGATTTCTGACTCTTTTCTTCTGCCACAGTCTCATCTATCGCATTAACGCAAATCAAATCACTTTCTTTGTGAAACAATAGCTTTTGTACACATGTATGGCATTTTTATTACAGCTACATTTCATAAAAGGTATAGATATACTTTAGAAATTCAACTTCCATACTTTTTTTTTTTTTGAGTAATGAAGAGTTTAGCCTCAAACAAATATTTTTCAGACTGAGTTTTGCTAACCCTGAACAGTCTTGGTTGCTTCAGTATTAGACTGTATGAAATCTCAGTTCACGGGAGTACTTTTACCAGTGCTGGAAGCATTTGGTCCAGGTCTCCATCACTGCAAAACTCTGAGGGAAGATGTCAGTGTATGAGCTTGCGGATGTGCTGGGAATTCCTTAAAAGAGAGTTGTTTTTATATCTTCATTTTAAGTCCCAAATTTCAAAACCTTTGTTTTCAGAAAATATCCTTTGTACTGTTTAATGATTGCCAGCCTGTGAATCACTTTCCTTTCAGCTGACTCCAAAGTTTCCATGACACCGGATTACGGTACCAGAAGAAGTATTCCTTACAGATCCCATGACAGCCCGAGAGAAGAAAGGTGAAGAAGGCGGAAACTTGCAGCCGTGGAAAGAAAATCTTCTGTGTTTAAAGAGAATCCAGAATAATACACTTAGGAAAGGGGGGGTTATACCTTAAATACTGGGAAAAAAACAGAACAGCAGATGAGGCCGCTGTGTATTCTCTTTCATGTGCCGTTTTTATAGCGTGTATCTTTTTCAGAAGCCTGTTAGAGCTCAGATGGTAATTTGCATGTCAAGCAAACTGTCTTAATTTCCTTGTTCTTGCTTCCCTCCTAGGATGTCGCCGCCTGGTATGTGTTCTAACAAACATGTTTGTCAACGAAGAAATCACAGCAAATGCTCAAGTTAATGACAGTGTTAGCTGTTGGTTTGGCATCCTGCTCTGACTTCATTGGCAGATCTGTCTGTAACGATCGCCAGCAACACACGTGCTCGGAACACGTAGGCAGGCTCAGGGAACCCGTGCGATACGCTGTAGTCCGATATTCCTCCTCACAGTCAAATGAACTTTGAGTTTAAAGTGTTTTAATATTAACAGTTCTGATGGGGGCTCCGTACCTTCACGCATTCCTGGTCTGAAACATGTACTAAACCCAGTAACACAGCTCTAATTCAAATCAACTTTGTCCTTTGTAGCATTAGCCATAATTCCGTGAAACCCTAAATGCACCGTAATTATAATAAATCCACTGGGTTTTCTAGCCCATTAAAAATACAAATGACAAAAAAAGAAGTTCATCCCTTCTTCCTCTTCCCCAGAGGGCAAAGAGTTTTTGAACTGGGAGACAAATGGATATTTGAGGAACTCCAGGTGGTAATGTTAACGACTTTATCACTTCTGCTCGAAAGCATCCTGTCCTAGCAAGTGTAAAAACAGGAATGCAGACTGATTTACAATCTATAATACCACATCAATAAGGAAATACCTTTGTCAAGAACAGTTTTAGCTACTGGCACATTCGAATTGCTTAAATGAGGAAAACCTGAAGGGGAAAAAGGGGAAAAAAGGAAATTGAAGAGGAGAGGGAAGGAGTTATAAGGCAAAGCAGTGCTATCGTCTCAGAAAGAGATTGTAAACTAGGTAATATCTTCTCATTTCAGGGTTCACTGGAGTTAATAATCTTGAATCCTGGATCTTCATGGTCAAGTAGCAAATCTCTACCCAAGGCCCTTTGATGTGAAGCAACACTGAAATGCATTCTGCGCACCAATATTAATAACACCTCTCACTTATGGCTCGAGTCTTGGTCACGTTTCCACGCCGGACGCTGTGTAAGAGCCTTTGTCCACCCTGGCTGAACTGCTGCATTCTTTCAGCACAAAGCTTCTAGCTGTATCAGAAGATGCTCTTTGCAGATCAGCTTTTGTTTTAATTAAAACCGATGAAACATTTGTGAATTTTGAGTGCTTGTCCTGACAATGTCTATCTTCTGATATGCCTCTGTGTCAACATTGCTCAGATCTGAAAAAGTAGCAAGGGTGAGTGTGCACCTTTGGGTACACCTCCATCTCCATGTGCCTCCAGCCTTGGACTTTCTGCATTATGAAAACATGGTGTTTACTGAGCATGATCCTTGTATCAACAAGATGAGGCTTTTCCAATTGATTTATGCCAGTTTTATAGCTTGGCCCCATTGCCAGTAAGACTCTTCATCAAACTGCACTAAAATAACCAAGGTCCATCTTGGCTACCTGCAGCCCAGATGAGAATCTGGGGCTCTCTTTACAAAATGGGCTTCCTTGGGCTTATGGAAGTATGAAAGTCTTGAAAAGCCTATTGAGAAATCTGTTTCATGCATGTAATTGTGTATTTTCTGCACAAAATTCAGATACTTCTCGAATCCTATCTGGAAGTACGTGTAGCTCACCTCCAGCAGCGTCCCTCAGACATCACCCTGACTTCGAGCTTGAAGCAGTATCTGTACCCCTTTGGGGAGAGGTGCTTTGCATTCACTTGCACTCAGCTGAGAAGTCAAAGGTGCGTTGCAGCAGGCTTCTTCCAGCCAAAAATGTTTGGGGTATTTTGTTGGGGTCTTTTTAGGGGGGCTGGTGGTGGTAGTGGTGTCATTTCCAGAAACCAGCCATATGATTTATGGCAAATGCTCCTGCTTTTGGGGTTGTCTGGGCTGTTTCTCTGCCTTTCTGTGTGAGCTCTTTTCACTAAGAGTCCTGCTTAACATGATGCAGGTCGCAGGGTGAGCCAAGGAGGGTTGGTGGTGCCCGTAGCTCTGCAGCCGAGTGTCCCTCTGCTCCCATGCAAGCCTCCCTCCTGTGTCCCTGGGTAGGGGAAGCACCAGGTCCTTGAAGAGCCCCAGGGGTAGTGAGGGCAAGAGGGCCAGGGCTGATGCTTTGCACTGGTTAGCAGGGCTGGGGAAGCACCACGAGAAATGATTCCATAGCTCTGCATCACCTCCCTTCTGAGCTGCACCAGAAGGCATCTCTTTTCAGGGTTACACCACAGGGCACCATTTACCAGTAACAGCCCTGATTACTCACACAGAAACCTCCTCCCAGGAAAGTTTTCCCTTTGGGAACAGAAACCAAGGGATTTCGGATGTTGTGTTATGTTGCACGCGGCAGAAAGGCCCAATGTAACCAATGACCCTGTTACACAGGGTCTTGGCCGCAGCAGGCATCTACTAGAATCCACCAAATACTCAATGAATAGTCAATACCACTGAAAAGGCAGATGTACCTTGAGTGGCTTTGGAGGTAGAGTTTGAAAAGACCAGACTCTTACAGGAAAAAAAGCAAAAGGCTACCCTCCAAACATAGACAGCCTACATCTGTAGTTTCAGCTCATTCTGGTACTGGTTAGTCTAACCCCTGCTTCCATGAAAGTTGGACTGAACACCCAGATCTTCTACAGATGATGCTTCTCAAAACTGAAAGACACTGGAGGCATCAATTATAGATGAAAAGGATATAGCTCATCTATAATAGTAAGTATTGGGTGCTAAGCAAACAGGCCACTTTTTTTATTTATTTTACATAATAAGATCCTATGTCCCTGAGAGCGCTAATAAATATTTTACCACACAGACTTTAGGCAAAAATGAAATGCTCTAATTGAAAGTCACGGATGACATAGGTATTGAAAATTCACCTTCCAAGAGAGCAGCAGTCGGTTTTCACAGTGTCAAAACACAATTTTCTAATTCTCTAATCCCAACAGATACCTACAAAACACAATTTTCTAATCCCAACAGATACCTACAAAATAAACCCCAGTCCTGCAGTCAGCCACCACTTTTTCTTCAACTCTCCTTGCAAAGCCTTCATTTTCCACACATCTGTGCTGGTGCAGAGGTGATTACAGCCACTTGCAGATGTGTCTTTTACAGCGTGCTGTAAAGATTCTTTTCCTAAACACCCTTTTGCTCTGCGGCATGTGTTAACCGAACTGAATGGATCTCTCAGTGTCTCACCGGGCTCAGCCATGGAGAGCAAAGGCTCTTCCTCCGTCCTCGCTGGTGCTTGTGCATTGAGCATTGTTGCTGCATTTCTGTCTTTCACAGACGGATTGCTAGGAAATGTGTGAAACTGCCTTGGGCACCCAGAAAACAGGGGCACCAAGCCAGGAGGCTAAAAGACGATTTCCAACAACTGCAGCTGCAACGTGCCTCGTCCCACACTAAGCTCCACTCTCCTGCCCTGGCTGGCTGGCTTCTCCTTTATCTAAGAAAAAGGGCACCATTTAAGCATGAGCAAGTTGGGGAATTACAGTAAAAATGCAAAAGGCAATGTCCTTTAAAGCATAAGCAGATTCTTCACTCTGTGCTGAAAATCTGTGCATTCCCACGTGTAAGCTGAGCTGTGAAAGTGCTCAGACCTGAGTATCTTTCATCAGATCCCTCCCTGTTCGTGCAGAAGTGCAGAGAAGGCAAAGAACAGTACATAAACACCAAAATTAAACAGTGACTGGATTGCAGATTGGTTTCCAACCCTATATTTCACTTTTTATTTCTCGTCATTTGACTAGAGCAATGGTCCCCAGAACAATTTGAGAGGAGAAATTGGGAGCAGGGGAGCAGATGAGCCAGCTCAGCATCAAGCTGGAAGGAAAAGATAGGAATTACCATGCCATCTCAACGCCCAGCAGACCCGAGGCACCTCACAGGCGGAAGCAAGCAGTTCAAATTTGGCTGTAAATTAGCAGTGTGGGAGGCTGCAAAATCAGCTAATAACAGGCTCGAAGAGGTGTACCTGTCCCTGGAGAAAAACAGAAACGGGGGATAAAAGAAAACTTGCAAAACTGTAGCTAAATGACAAAATTGCAAATGCTACTTGGGCTTTTAAGGAATTCTTCAGAAAAAAAAGGGTATGTCTGATTCCAATAGAAAAGGCATAAATGCCGGCTATATCCGTGTAAATTATACTGTAGCAAGACCAGGGCATCATTTGTCTGTCTTACAATATCATCATCACTGTATTCTCTGCATATTGCAATTCATGCCATCGTTCCACATCTGGAATGAAAAACAGCCAAGGATACCACACTGGAAACAGATGGTATTCTCTCCACCTAGATTAATATGTACATTTCTAGCCATTTAATCCCCAAGAAATGTAGCAGAAATGGAAGGGGCATAGGGAAGCGACAAAGATGAGAAGAGTATAGGGGAAACTGCCCTGGTAAGAAAGCTGGGTTGTAGAGGAAAGAAAAAAGATGGAAAATAAACTGGTAAATCCCATTTCATATTACAAGGACAAGAGAGGGAGCCAATGGAACTGAAAATCAGTAATCAGAACACTAATTAAATCACCACGCTTTGTCTTTACACAATGCATAATTAATCTATGTCACAGATGTTCTAGAGTCAAGAGAGATTAGACGATTGCATACATAATATGAACATCTGCAGCCATGTGATATAGGATGGAAGCCCTCTTGTTGCATGGTATCACCTAGGTACTCACTGCTGGAGTTTTGGATCAAACTTCTCTGACTAACAGGTTATTTTCTATCTATCTCCTCTGCACTGGGTTTGTGATATCTTTAAAGCAGCTGGCAGACGGCTGTCACACCGAGTTCCCGATGCGCTAAACTAATTGGCCTTTTCTGACCTGTGTCATTTCTTCCACTTTGATTTAAAGACAAATATGTACATCTACATCAACTTCACATAATAAAAACATCTCCTGAAAGAAAAATATATATGACTTCTTTCTTTGAATGGCTTAAAACAGAGACCGCAACTTAAAAACCTTGATTAAAAAATATATATTAATTCTGCATACATTATACAGAATTAATCATACGGATGCAGATCTCTTCCCTCAGAAGGCTGGATGCCTTTAAGCAGCTTTTCCCTTTGAAAGCCCTGAACCCTGGATGTGACAAAATCATTAGTTTGTATTTTAAAAGCATTACAATGAAGGCCAAAGAGAGACCCCCACTTCCCACATACAAACTTTCCAGCGATAAAGAGCCTTTTCAGACTGTATAATCCTATTTACTGTTCTTAATTGGGCAACTGTGTTTGTCAAAAAAGTACAGAAGTCTTCAGTTGTTGGGGAGTGAGTCTGGCTCATCAGCTCCCGAGGGAAGAAAAGAACTATTTATTTTAACCGTTAAGCTTAAACGCAAACTGCACAATAACTCCGCCTGTCCAAATACTGACCTATTTCATGTCATGTCAGGATGGGGCTAGCCTTCCTGTATGAGGCCATTGTTGCTGATTAAAAAAGCCAACCCTCTCACGGAGCCCTGGCATCGGCTTCTAGGCGGTGGCAAGGGGGAAGGACTGCCAACCCCACCGCCAAGACCCACAGCTTGCGGGGAGGCTGGGAAGGAACCTCAATTACCCAGCTCCATCTAGTGTCTGGGAAACAAATCACTCCTCAAAGCCCACCCTGCCCGCTTGTGTCAAACGCCACTGGTATTCTCTTTTCACAAGGAGTAAAGAGCTTTGCGGCAAATGGCGGTGCTGGGATGGGTACGGGTGCCCACGTATGGATGAGCATGGCCAAAATCACATGGCAAACCCAAACCAACCGCGTCTCTGTGCCGAGGAGCTTACTCTGTGGCAGTAGGGTTTTGCTCTGATCTGTGGACCCCTGGGTATCAGTAAAATACTTCCAAAGTGAACAGGTAAAGCTAGCTCATAAGGGAAATGTATTGATCTGGGCGTGCTTGTAAGGGATCTGCATTTCCACTGGAAAAGCTACCAGGATCAGCAACTGAAAAGCACCTTTCCACATCCAAAGGGCTGGTCAGGAGAAGACGGTTTTGAAGCTCCTCAGAAAGGCAGCAAGGTGTGGTCTCGAAGAGGAAAATGCCTCTGGATTTCTAGACAAAAGACATAAAGGTCCAACCCAGCCTTATCTCCCCTTAATTTCCCAAACTAAGGACAGCCCGTAGAAAGCAGAACCCAGAGAAATCACACGAGAAAAGGTTGTCTTTGGGCCCTCCTAAGCCCTTCCTGAAACTGCTGGTAGTTCCCCTCTGCCCACTTTCTCTGGCTCACAGGTGATTTCTCTTTGACAGCCACTAACAGAGCTCCCGGAAAATGTGCGACGGCTCAGCTGCCAGTCACATTTCTCTCGTTTGACATGTTTCAACCGTGTTTCTTTAAGAAGAGACAACTTAGGAAGAAGAAAACCACGGCACATCCCTGTCAGCTCTCCAGTCTGAGCATTTTGAGTAGTGCTGAGATAGAGCAGTTTAAGTAAACAACACGACGCTGTTTACAAGAATGAACCAACCGTAAGGAGTTTCCAGTAAATACTTGTGAAATTTAATTTAAAACCTCCATATAAAGCCAGCTAGTTTTCTCTCTGGCCAGCTCAGAAATAAAGTTTCTTGCTTTTTTTCTCTCCCTAATGCTTTTATGTGGCTTGATTGGCAATGCACCCCTCCCAAATTTCCTGGGAGGTTCACGGCTCAGCCCAGCAGAAGCAGGACTATCCCTGCTCCGGCTCTGCCGATCTGCTGGGCATCACGCCGGCCTTTTTCCGAATCCCCTATGGATGCTTCCCTCGAACCTTGCCTTCGCACTGCAATGGGGTTACTCCATCGGATGCAGAGGTGGCTCTTCTCCTGAGTCGTAACAGTAGTTGTAACTCCACAAGAGCAGTTACGCACTCTTTGCTTCAGGGTATCTGATTTACATAATGCCTAGAGAGATGGTTATTGTAGAAAAAAAAAAATGGACCCTATGCAAATCCCCAAGGCTGGCAGCCTTGGGAACCAGTTACACAGGAGGGATCTGAGTAACCGCTGCCCATGTACTTTTTTAGGGGCACGTTGCCCGTGAGTTATTTTAAGGCGGCACAGCTACAGGCCACCGACTCTCCAGCCTGCTCCTGCCTTCCCAAGCTCTCTTCCCAGCCTTCCCGTTGTTTAGGAAAGCCCAAGGAAGCCCTGGTTGCTCCCTAGGGCACATCCAGCCCATGCACTAGGTGAGCTTGGGTGTCTCCTTGCTGCTTGGAGGAGCCCCCCAGCTTCATTTCCCAAACACCAAGAAGCATCAAGCGCCTCAACCCCACACAATATTGCAGGACTCTTAATGCACGGGCCTTTTGCCACAGCGACGTGTCGCTCAGATCTGCTGCAGCACAGCTGGGTCTGCAGCACCTCCTCCTTTCCCTCACACCGTCCCCCTTTGCCTCCTTCGCTGCAGTCTTCTTTAATCAGCCCGCAGCTAATCCCATCCATGCCTAAATAAACGTAAGGTAGCATAAGCTGCTTAGGCTCACTTAATGGCCCATGCTTCCTCCCCCCAGCTTCCTCCAAACTCTCTCAGCTAAAGGATAATTCTTTTCACAGTGATCCATAAAACAAAGCACATTTGTAGTTCTTTAGTAGTCCGGTTTTGCAGATTTCCAGAGTTAACACTTTGCATCTAAAAAGTGAAAATCAAAAGCAAACATTCTTTAAAAGCATAATTTTGCACTCCTTTTCTGCTCCTCTCCAGGATTAAGCTAGCAGACAATATTTAGTCCAGTGAGACAGTATCATGGGACATTTCAGAAAGGATTTTTCTGGCAGAATACGGAACGAATTTCAGATATTGGTAGCTGGACTTGCATTTAGCTTTAAACTGACGTGCCATAAGCTTCAGCAATGCACAGCTGGGGGAGAGTCAGCATTACTAAGCTTTTCTAACTATTCTAGCTTTCTGCAGAGATAAGCATCAGTCTATTCCTTTATCTAGCAAGCTACTGTAGGTATCATGAGACCTATTGACTCGTGATCATTAGTAAAGTCTCAAACCCACAGTTACATTTATCTACAGGAAAACATTTTGCCATCTATGCTATCTCAATATAGCAGAAGTCAAACCAAAATATGTAAATTATTATCAGAATTAAAAACTTACTGTAGTAATTGCAGTTCGGTCAAAACCAGATTGGAAAAAGGCTCACACGTCCTTAGGTTGTTGGGAGTTAACTTGCTCACACAGAGGATGTCAGAGCATAGCTTTAACATGGAATATCACCAGTCTTGAGGACAAGTTTTCTTGAGGACAAGTTTCCACAAATTTGTAAATGGCAGCGAAAAATGAAATGAAGGAATAAATCTGAACCTTTGACCGGCACACAGCCAGAAGAATTTCACCTTTCACTGTCCCCACACTGCAATTTTCTCATTTCTACACTTCCCCACTGTTTTGACTAGCAATGGCAAAGGCATGCTGAGAGGGAAGAGAAGTGGGTTTGTAGGTATTTTGCTCAGAACAGGCCAGGAAGTATCAGAAATCTTGATAAAAAATGAAGTCCGAACGCAAGAGATTTCCAGACAGATTTCTCAAGCTCGAAGTTTCAGATCAGTGTGGCTAACCTTAAGATAAGTATTTCAGCTTGTCTTAAAAGATAAGGTCTCTAACCTGTACCCATTAAAACTGAATGGAGTGTTTTGGTGTGTTTTGGATTGGGCTCTAGACTGGAGAATATCCACTGGAATAAACTCTTGGTTGCATTAATCAGCACGAAGGCCACGTTTGTCGCTATTTTAACAACATTTCCTGAGATCCCTGTTTTTGTATAACAGAGTGTTGAGATAAAGCATCAGCTCAAATTCTTAAACAGAACATAATATTCTCCCATTAATGAGAAAAATCAGGTATTATGGCCGCTGACCATGTGTCAGCGCAATCGGTTGGGCTGCCTGGGGGGCTGCAGGCTCTCCCACCCGTCCCCATTAGCCCCAAGCTGGGGGCACGGCATCGGCATAGCCCCAACCCTGGGCTACCTATGCCCTCCGAGCACAGCTCTCAAAGTGCAGCAGGTTTTGCAGCATCTAAAAGAAAATCGAGTTGTTTCTAGACGCCCTGAGGAGCTTAGTCACACTCCCAGGATCCTCCGGGCAAATCCTTCAAATTCTGGCATACGGCACCATTTCCCAGGATGTTTCTCTGAGCAGAAAGGAGGGGAGAGCTCGGCTCTGCTTCTCTCCTTGGCAAAAAGGCTTGCAGCTGGAGATGAGGAAAAGCATCTCCAAGGCACGGGAAGCAGCATTCCGATAACATCTGGAGAGTACCTCCGTCAAGGAAGAGCGGTTGAATTCATGCAAGAAGTAGGGGCAACCACTGGATGGTGTTTTACTTCCAAGAGCCCAAAACCTCTGGCTGTAGGTCTGACGATTTGACTTCCCCTGGGTGGGTGCCAGAACCAGCTGATGGGGTGAAGTTCTCCACTGTGACAGCGAGGAGGACCAGCGGCTGATGCCAGAAGGCAGGAAGACTTTTTACCAGATTTCATGAGCGCTCAGACACGGACTTTGAGGTGTTGTACCCTCCTTCCTCTAGCCTGCCGTTCTTCTGGCTACTCTAGGAAATTATTGAAGCATCACGGGGTTGGGAAGTCACCGGTGAGTGGTGGGCTAGCATCGTGCAACAGCAAAAGCACTGGAGCTTCAGCTACCACCACCCCTGAGCTCCCCCAGAACGAGATGCCTCAGTGAAAACTGTGGGTAGGCTCTGGGTGTTTGCATTGCCAGCAAGTCTAGGAGTATACGGGCAAGAAAGAACTACTACTCGGCGCAGTCCAGATGTTCGAACGCAAAGTTGAATGCCGTTGGAAAGGCTGAATTGCGCTGGCCACGAGAGGATGTTTGTCTATTATCAATCCTTCCAACTTTTGCAGGGCTTCTGCAATTTTACTGTTGCAGATGGCGAAGGCTCAGAATAAACATCTGATGATCAGCAGAAATTGTCCATTGTGGTCTCGTAGCATGTTCATGTCGTCCTGGTTCATTACACCCACAATGAGATGCCGACTCCGCTAAACACTCACGGTTCAGAATGGCAGCAGAATGTGACTTTGGGAGGCTACAGGGAAATTGGAGGCGTCTGCTCGGTGACTAATAAGGTGATTATAATATCTGCCTGTGGAATTTTGCATAATACATGGGAGACAACTACAGAAAAGGAAGCCAATAGACTTGGATCGATCTGTATGCAAACAGCTAGGTGATCTGTTGCTGCTGAACTCACACAGATTTGGACAAGGCAAGGGCATCGTGGTGCTAAGCTGGGCTTGTTCCCTACATGTATTTTCAGACCAGTGCCGGGAAGCTAGAGATAGATGAGTGAAATTAATGTTACATTTGGTTTAACTGTGAAAAAAAAAAAAAGGAGAAGATAACTAATTATATGTTGCTGGCTTGATCTATGCTTTACAAATTTGCGTTTATGAATTTTTTTCTCACGATTAGCAATTTCTATTTGAAAGGGTGAGGAAGTGCTTGGAAGAGTGAATTACTGCTCACCACTGCTGCCAAGTCTCATGTTTTAATTTCAAGTTTCATGATTTTTGATGCATTTCTTAAAACTTACATTCTTGGAATAAAGATTCTATAAGATATCCAGCTTTTTTAAAATGTAAAACATGAAGCAATTTCACCTAGAAGATCAGATCAGATCTAAACTGCAAATAGAAAGAATCCAAAATATGTTATTTTAAGCATGCTTCACAATTATGGGTCAGTCCAAAGGGATCTATAAGGCCTGATTCCTGAGGCTCTAAGGAAATTCTACGCTTTATTCATATGAAAAATAATACGTCAATTATACAGGTTCCTTTTCAAAACCAGCTGCAATAGCCAAATGAAGAGAAACATTTGCAAGGACAAGTGCAACGGAGATGTTGTTTGTTTAACATTTCCATACAGTCAACTTCAGTTAGCGCTCGATTTTCCTCCTCTTTAACTGTCTGAAGGAAAGGACCAGAGAGCAGCAGTTCAAGTACAACTCTGTGCTTGTCCTGGCCTTGGGCAGATGGTGAAGGACCAGTTGAGCAGACAAGTTTTATTTTCCATTTAACAAATCTTTGGAATTCTGGAATTTTTGACTCTGGAAGCATTTCTCAGCTGATTTCCTCATTTCGGTCTCAAGCTCTGTGTTCTCGCAGATATGGCTTATTCAGAGAGAGGCTTTTGATCTGAGCTCAGGTTCATCCCATCATTGCAAAGGCAAGAATTAGGCTTTTATTTTCCTTGGATCTGAGATTTCTTTTCTCTGTCTGCTACAGACCCAATTTGCCTACTCCAACCAGGTCTATTTATCAGTGATTACACCAATGCATCAGCCGTTACCATGTAACTGAGGGAATTAATGCAGATTAAAGAGTACTTTGCCATAGGAATATTCCATTCAGTCCTAGAAAGGCTAAATGAGTGTCATAGAAACAGCATCTTCAGGCCAGTCCCGGTTTCTCGCAGCTCCCTTTCCCATTTCCCTAAAAGTAGAAGAGCATTTAGTGTGGAATACGCTAGAGAATATTTAATGCGGACTGCTAGAGAGGTTTGCCAAAAATAAGATGAAAGGAATGAATTAAAGGGAAGAAATAAGATGTGGGAGATTTTCCTCTTATCTGGGCTGACTGCGTGAACACAGCGTGGTGTGTTGTACGAGTCAAATGACTGTTAGTGTTGCAAATTTCTCCGCTGTATGTCAGACTGAGGTCAAATTCTTGGTTTCCAACAGACGGTTTGCTCCAGATCAGCATTGATTCTTCATGCAAACAAGCTCAGATTTTTCTTTCTTCTTTTTATTCTTAAAGGTCAGCTATAGAAACTGTAAGCTTTGCTTCCTTACACTCTTAGTATAAAAAGAGGCTGTTCTGCTGCCCTCCCCTTTCACATCTATTTCAGTGAGCTTTTCCTCTAACTTGCCGTCGCTTTTTTTTCCACAGCAATAGTCTGCTAGCCCTCAAGCTGGATGCTGTGCAAGCATGCGATATAACACGATCCTTGTTCCCAAGAGCTTACGGTGCGGGTAAAGCAGAATTATGATACAAGAAACGCACTTGGAGAGCAGTTATAGAAAAGCAAAATTCAGGTTCTCCTTCAGCGGGGAACGACTGAAGTAAAAAGGACGATATACTGACAGATTTGGTCCCTAAAACATGTCTGGCACTTCTTTGCTGGCTCTCTTTGGAAGGTGCAGAAGAGAGGTCACTTGCTGTTAACAGGGCTGTGTTGTGCCACGTGATTAGACAGATCCTGAAGGCTACAGGTTTCAAGCTTTTCTTCTGAAAACATAGCTGCAATCTTTGAAATTTGGGACCTGAAAGAATCACAGAATCACACAGAATGATCAGGGTTGGCAGGGACCTTCGTGGGTCACCCAGTCCAACCCCCTGCCGAAGCAGGGTCACCCACAGCAGGCTGCACAGCACCGCGTCCAGGCAGGTCTGGAATATCTCCAGAGAAGGAGACTCCACAGCCTCCCTGGGCAGCCTGGGCCAG
>Ga0065711_1041724_pt1 | contig 15923 bp, 9 predicted proteins | sample Hoacrofraction12_FD_59098 | JGI IMG/M metagenome (GOLD analysis project Ga0065711, IMG submission 59098) | Hoatzin crop microbial communities from Cojedes, Venezuela - Epithelial fraction 12 v2 (version 2) | ecosystem: Host-associated > Birds > Digestive system > Esophagus > Crop | place...
CCCCCCCCTTTTTTTTTTCCTTTTAAGACAATCGTCAAATGTGCTCATCTAGTGAGAGACTGGTTACAGTCTTTCTTCCTTTTAGTAGTAAACGCAAATAAGCATTTCATAGCCTGGTCTTAAAAACCACTTAAAGTACAATTTTAATGGTGTTCACAATATATTCACAATATATGTCTTCACAATATATTCAGTCTCATTTCATGACAGCCTGTAATGTTTGAATGTTACTACTGAAATGTCTTAAAAAAGAAAGGTATCTAAAAAGAGTGAGACAACATACCTCTACTTCAAGATCTTGTCTTTTGGGATTGTGTACAAAGAAAGTAAAGTTTTCCTCCCACACTGGTTCATTGGTCTTGTACCGAATCTAAAGTTAGAGAACAGGAAACATACAAATTATAAAACATTTTTGTCTAATAAAGCTGGTGTCAAGAGTCAACTACATTTTTCATTTTGGCTTTGCAAAATTAATGTCTGAAACTTGACATATTTAAACAAAGGCCAAGTGGGATCTAACCAAGGCATACATAATATCACATACAAAATTATACAGAGGACATGTTTTGCATTGAAGTTGCTGCATGTAAGGTAAAATGCCTGCTAAAGAACCTTTACTTCACACCAGTCTATGAACAAGTACAAGGTCTTCAGACTGGCACATACTCTCTCTTCTCATACTTTCCCTGTAAGGGCTGAACTAACTCAATGAAACTCCTAGAAACGAGCATTTTTCCTTCTAACCTCCAAGTAGCCAAGTGGAAGATTTCACTGCCAAATCTCACTACTTTCAGCAACCCATTAACTGGGGGCGAGAGGGGAGATAGGAGAGGAAAGGGAGGGGGCAAAGAGAGAAAAAAGCGCTCATAAAAAAAGCCATATCCAGGAACAAAGGACTTGAATTTCTATCTCCATTCTCTAATAAGTATCAATATTAAGACTGTATATAAGATCTGGTTTAGGCTTTGTGACAATTCTTGACAAGATATAAAGTCGTCAAATTAGATGTCCTCCCCTTTTGGCTCACTGACACTCTCACTTTAAAAACAAACAAACAAACAATACACACCCATATTGCATATATCTACCTATCTAGGTATCACTTCTCTGTGGCCATTTTATTTTAAAGAGATCTTTGAGTGCACAGATGTAAGTTATGGACAAGACAACAGGTATCTTGAATGCCCTGTGTCAAAATCAGAGGGATCACCATCACAATCGACCTCATGACAGGTATCTGTTACAGACTATTCGATTAGGAAAAAAGGCTGACACCTTCTTCAGATCACTCAAAGCTGTCTCAGGTCTGCAGAACCAGGTTCTCACCAAGAGCTTCAACTACTCTAATGTTTTCTAAGGAAGCAGCACAGCAGTGCACAAGCAATTTAAAAGTTCGTGCTACGAAAACACATACTGCTGTGTTACGGTTGTTCTCAACCACTGGATGTGTTGACTCGGAGTGGTGTTCTTCTGAATCTATTACATACAACGAGGAATACCGGTTTGCAGATGTGACTAGCAACAGCAGCCTTGCCTACAGTGACTGTAAGATCACAGAGCTTAAGATCCTAAGGGGCATGAGGAAAATGAATAGCAGAACAGAAGCCTTGGACTTCAGAAAAGCAGATTTCAACTTGCTCTAAAACTGTTGGAAGGAATTCCAGGTGTGTCTGCCTTGGAGGGCAAAGTTGCTCAGAAGCGCTAGAGGACAGCCTTCTCAAAAAACAAAAGTGGCCCACACCTCAAAACAGAAAAAGCAACAGACGTTAACAACAAAGTAGCCTGGCTAAACTACAAGCTCCTTGGAGCTACACAGCGTGTTGGCTAATCTAAGGTCCTACTTTAAACAGAAGGTTCAAGCAGATGATCTTCAGTGGGCTCTTCTGACCTGGGCATTTCTCTGTGCTTCTCTGTGATTCTGAGAACTTTCAAATCTTGATCAGCATTTTGAAGCCTGCTGTTTGCCCACACTGTTATTTATACAATCACTACTGTAGGAATCCCAGCTGCAGATTAGAACCTACTGTGGAAGTACATCTACAAATAGCTAAAGATCTGGTCTCTAGACAGAGAGAGAGTTAATCTCACAGACAGTTTAAACTGAGTAAGCACCCGTTCAATCCTTGGCTTCTTGTTGGCAGTTTCGGTTCTGGGGTAATGTTTAGTGCAGTGGATACAGTCAATGGCTTGATAGCCAATGCCAAGCACACAGAGCCACCAAATGTTTGTAGACAGAGGCAAGTAGGAACTTACCTTACTTTCCTGTGCCTTGTGTCCAACTGACAGCAAAACAAGTGGGTTGGGATTACTGTTTATTTTCTTTCCTGACTGGTAAAGAAAAAGCAAAAGCTTTGCCTTCAGAATAAAGCAAAATCTCTCTCCTCTGAAACTTAAATGTTTGCATCTTACAAATACAAATCATATGCTTTCTTCTATCTGCTTATCTATTATTTACAGTATTTTGCTCAACAGGCTTGAATGGCAGACTGGCTACTAACTTGTGAACACACTAACACGAAGGCACCCAACTACCCTAAATACGCTGAAGCAAAACCCTACAAATAAGCAGGAGTTCTAGACTCCTTTCTGATTTCTTTGAATTAAATCAGTCAGGTGCAATTCTTATCCTTCAATGAGCATTACAACCCCCAAAGCTAATAAAGCATAGTTAACACTGCAAAATGAATATTGCATGCAGATGGGAGATATGGAGAAAGAACAAACTCATGAAGCTTACTTTATTTACATTGCAGTAGTATTATTAAATTTGATGTAATATCAGAACATTGATTCTCTCGTTTTCAGTTTGGAGAAAAAGAAGAAGCACCATAATGTACCCGATATGTATTTCTACAGTTTACCAAACACTTCTTATTAAAGAATCGGCCATCTGCCATATCTGAGCCTTGCCCACCAGGTGTATAGCATTACATCAAACTATGAAAATAAACATCAGTTTAGAAACAAATTATATACACAAAGGAATATTCCCACCTACATGTTTCTTTCATAAATTTTAAATTAACCTTACAAAAATTTAAGTCAGAAAGAAAAGTTAGACATGAAAGTTAATTATCTCAAGCAGGCGTTAATGCGTATAAAAGGCCTAGAAAATACAGTATACATGGCTAATAATACACTTTGAATTCTACCATGTACAGATCAGGTATGTAAACAGAAAGTTAGTTAAAATCTACTTAATGCATGTAAGGTCACAATTACAACTGATTAAAATATTCTATATTTTAAAAACATGCGTATTTTAGATATTTTTGGATCTGAACTTACATTTTGGAAATCATACTTCCATTAATGTTACTTGACTTTAATGTGACACACTGCTTATAACCATACTTTCCTTTAGAAAAAAAAAGCTGTTGAGAAAGCACTCCTTTCTTGGATGAATGCCGCGTTTCTTTTTTCATGGTTTCTACTAAAAAATATTTAGCTCCCAGAGACAACAGAATACAAAGGTTTAAGGAACAGAAAGAAAGTCAGATTACACTCCAGCTGACAGTGTTTAAAAATGGTAGGCGAAATCTCTTTCATTTTCTCTTTGTCCATAAAAAGGTGCCTGAAACGCCCTTTTCCTCATAAAATGATGAAACTACAGAAGTTGACAAAAAGACCCTGTTACTTACGCTGATATGTAAATATATGTAATTTTAATTCATGCTAAATAGGCAGCAATCTGTACCCACACCTATAATGCACCTCAAACACCTGCCACTGACAGATTTGCTGTTGGCAGTCTACTAGAGACTGCCACTTGTCCAAGCTCCTCCAGCTGAGCACTTGGGTTATGCCTTCCACAGCATCAACTCTACGCCTTCCATAGCAAAAAGGTGGGCTAAATTTATTTAGCATTCATATAAAAGATGCAAAGCCTTCTAAAAACTTCTAGCAGAAAAAAGATTATTTCAAAACATGTCAGAGATTGATTTTATTGGTTAGTCATTCAGAGTTGACCAACGAAGTATCACTCGTTATGAAAAAGATGTTTTAGCTTTCATGTCAGCTTTGTTCTTTAGTTACTACTTCAAATTAGTTCTCAGGACTGTTTTTTTTCTCAGTCTTCTAAAGAAGTTTATACTCCACTCAGCTGATCTAAAATTCTAATTACCATAGATCACAGTATTTCACCAATGTCTTGACTGCTTCTTGAAACGAAATTTAAGTAAAACAGAATTGCACTAAATATCTATCTGGCAATAGAAATTCCACCCACTGGTGGAAGAGAAGCGTTGCAGGCATTTCTGCATTTCCAATTACTTGGGTGACCTTAAATGGACAACTGTATTAGTTTTACCTTTAGGGCTTTCTGAACAGCAGCCTTCTTCAAGCCATCAGGGTTAAATTCTAATGGATTATGCTTTTAAAGTCAGGAGAGAATGAACATAGGAAGGGTTAATAAATCATGCAATGAAGCAATTTCACTAGGTTAATTAATTATGACACGACAACATAGGACAAAGCGGGGGAAAAAACTCAACCTAAAAAAATCCCCAAAAGTCTTACAAACAAAACAATGAAGGAACCAAAAAACAACAGTCTGACAAAACTTCCCCCCGTCCCGTCATTTCTGAATGTTTGTATTCTGCTTTAAAATTAATATACTCAATTTCAGTCCACTTATATTTCCCTTACCAGGTTTTTTTACCGTAACAAAGAAACTTCACAAAACAGATTTATTGAATGCTTGATATCCTATGGACTGCCTTCGGAATGAAGCTTTTTAAAATTTGGTTAAGCATATTTTCACAACATAGAAGCTTCTCTGATGATAAGTCAAGTAATTATGTGAAGGAGTCCTTTTATGGGAGAAACTACTACGCTAAAACTATTGATAGGACTTAAGAGTATTATAAAAATCTAAGTCATTTGAGCCTCTTCGGCAGATGAATGACACAAACCCTGCACAGTAACTGGAATGAAGGTCTACTACTTTACTCAGTTGAATGAAGACATGCCAATACACTAACAATAGGAATTCGAAATGATTAGCAGGACAAAACCTGTACTACTTTCATTAATCAAATTTTTAAATTTTATTTTAAGCATAATATTGCTCTTGAAGTGACACATATGAAGTACAAAAATGTTACAGAAAATTTGCATTCAACTCGTAAGAAGCCATTTCAGGAAATATGATTTTGAAATAAAACAGATTTCAAGTGAGTATACTTATGGCTGGCTTTTTCTTTAAGCACAAATTTTTGTTTCAAGGGAGAATTCTGCTTTAAAAGCTGTAGTGTGTGGCAACAAAAAAAAAATTGCATAGTGGCCTTTTTAAACATCCTGGTTTATGAACAGGATCCAATATTATTAATACTCTGCCAAAAGAAATGCCTTCCTGAAATTCAAATCCAAAAGTGACTAAAATTTGAAGAAAGATTTAACCTTTGTGCAGAAATACTTTTTTACGATTTCTTTTGGAATGTCATATCCTAAAGTTGGCCTATATATATGATGAGATTCCTGGCATTCAGCTTTAAAATTTCTACTTCAGAATGAACATACATTATGATAAAACTGGAGAAAACCAGAAATAAAGTTTGGCTGGTTTTGTGGCATTTTTTAAATCATTATTTTTTCATAAAATTAAGGAATCTTCCACAGCTATTTATCTGATACGTTAGGGACTTGCTATTGTAAAGACCTTCAAAGACGGAGACTGCACAATAACCCTAGACATATCAATCCTAATGCTTAACTATCCTTTTAATTAGAGAAACTTTTAATGCCCAACAGGTGTGTTCCTTGCTGGAATTTAAGCAGTGTTCCTTGCTTTCTGACAAACATGAAAAAGTCACTTTGTCTGCAGCAGCCTTGTACCATTTCCATCCCCATCTTTACATCCTAAGGCTAAACTAATCCCAGTTGCTCTTCCTCTGCTAGTCACATTTACTGGCTTTCTCATATCCTCACTGCTGTCCTCCAGATCTTGAACTGCTGCATCCAAAATCAGGGCCTTAGTAATGGCTAAGTAGAACAGAAGGATTAGTCCATACATCTTACAGGCTACACTTCTTTTTCTATATACAGTATGGTGTTTGTCCTTCATAACGGCATGATACAGCACAACTACAGATCTGTTTCTGTAGAGGTATCTATCAGACAACTACTTCCATCCTGTATTTGTATGGGTGCAACCACTGTCATCTACAGAGAGGCACCTTATTTTTCAAGATCATACCAAGCTCATTTTGAATCCTCAACTGCCCCTCAACTTACTGGCCATCTTTCCTTGACACTTGCACCTGCACATTCAGTACACATCTTTTTTCCCCCCTGTATTATTTCAAACAATTTTAAAAATCAAAAACAAACCTATGTGATCAATTATAAAGGCAGGCAACCAATGATTCCTGGATATTGAACATGTCTCAATTCCTCTGGAATCATAGCAAGGATAGGCCAAGAGGGACATCAGCTGGGGAAAATATGTTTAAGCCAGACTTCAGGTTTCAAGGGAAGGAGCTGCAAGTCCATGAGGATGGTGGCTGAAAGGCTGGGTGGGAGGAGACTAGGAGAAGAAAAGGGAGTATTCAATATCAAAAGCCAAGAAAAGGTCTTGCCTTGGGTGACAAAATTGTCTTGCTATGGTTCTGAGTGTCTCCACATTTATAGGAAAAGGGGACGGGTATCCAAGAACTATACTGATTATTGACATAGTGGAATAAATCAGATTTCAGGCTAGCATTCTGTAACAGCAGTGACATTTGCAGTAAATCCTAATAACAAACCCACAAATCACACTGCAACTAACAAGCTGTTTTCTTATTAAGCCAGATCCTAATTCAGTATGCTCTGGAGTACAACTCGTTACTTCTGTTGACTCACTAAGTCTTGCTTGGGGTTAAAATGGGGCTTTAGAAGTCTCTAAACCTGTGAGTACATCCTCAGTTGATAACCAGCAGACAGTCACTGATCTGTAAGAGCCAATTTAAAATATGGATAATTTATATGCTATATAGACACCAAAGAAAAATTGTTAGAACTAATAATAACATATCATAAAACTAGTGTTACTCACTTTCGGAAATTATATGAACAACACTATTCATACTCCTTTACTTCAGATAAATCAGCTTTAGATGGGTAAATGTCTGAATTAGGTGCTACGAATCTAGGTTCCCAACAGTCAATAAAGCTGTCTAGAAAGGATCAGAGAGCACTCAGGGCACTGGATTTTCCTCTCCCTCTAGACAGTTAGCCCCCTTTTTAGCATTCCCGCCCGCCTCAAGTAACTCATATTACATGTCAATTGGGTACCTGAATTTGCAGGTATGAATGTTTGCATAATACCTCATGTTTAAAGATGCTCTGAAAACAAGATGCAGTTTTATGACTGCTGAAGCTATTATTATCTCTGTGCTACTACAGTCCTCTCCTCTCTCCTGGCCTCCAGCCATAAATATCGGTCTCTTGCTTGCTGCAAGACTAGCACCCATGCAACCGCAGAACAAGGCAGTTAACACTGCTGCTGAAGGAAATCCAGACCTGGCTATGTTAAAATGCTTGCCGTTCCACTCTGACTCAGAAACTACTTCGAGGATTTGGAAAGTTTTGTCCAATGTCTAAATATTAGATAACTGAATCATAGCTTATGAACTGCATATCTTATGCATTAAATTTTAAGGACACTTGGTAATGGATGTAACTTTTTTGATACTTTAAAATGAACTTCTACTCAGAAACTAACTGAAAGGACCATAGAAAAGGGTTTTGTTGGGATCTGGGGCAACGCAGGGGGAACGGAGTTTTTTAAAATCAAGGTTTATGATATGAGCCAAAAGTAGCCAGCCAGCATCACATTTATCTGCACAATCTACAAGGGCATACCCACCTCTCTGTGGCAAAAGAGTTATTATTCTGAACAGATTCTCATTCTTTCTGAGGATACAAAGGTTGTGTTTACAGATTTAAGTGTAAGATATTCGGAGGCTCATTAGTCTTGTATCATGTAACTTTGTATCTTTGAATTTTGTAACATTAAATTCAACTGAAAAATATTAATTAGTGGTTCTCCCTAGCCTGGATTTTCCTGACTACAGACTAATTTGAAAAAAAAAGAAAAGGAGCTTGGGAATTTGCAAAACAAAGAGCATCATGGAGTGAAACAGAATTTACAAGGGAATTTATAGTTTGGGGACCACAAAGAACCACACTTATTTTTAAAGCAATACTTGAACCAGTGTGGAGAGGTTGCAAGTTCTTACAAACATTGAGTGCATCACCTTTTAAAGAAACTACAGGGATGTTGGTTGTAATATTTACTAGTTTCATTTCTTTGCAATAAAAGCCAACAATTCACCAGCACACAGAGTGCTAGTACAGTAGGCATTTTATTTCTCAATGAATCAGCAATTTAAGTTAAATGTAAGAGCTTTTACAACAAACTTATCTTGGGTTTTTATCACAAAAACTTAAGTACTTACCCAATGATATGCTGATCAATGAAATTTAAGTAGCCTTTAAAATGCAATAAAAATAGCACAAAAACAATGCACGCTTGTTGAAACCATGCAGCAAAACAAATTGCATGCTCTCATTCCACTAGAGTGAGTGGCTTTAGTAGCACTAATCCACACTCTGGCAGGTAAAAGGTACAATACAAATAATACCAGAGAACTCACAAATAGTGCTCTATAGAGTGAGGTAGTGTTTTCACAAAAGACTAGTCCCGATGCTCTCCTCTCTTTTAAGTATCCACACCCAAAGTTTCCCTCGTAGATACTCTTAGGAAGATGGAAATGGAAGGAGAAAGCAGAGTGATGGGATTGTGGCAGAATGAATGCATAAGCAGCTTTACTACACAAAAAAGTTAAGGAAAACAGTCAAAGGATTCCAGAGAAAACAGCAGATAACAAAAAGTAAATATTTGTCATTACAAATAATTTCATCTGTTAAATACTTTCTGTAGCACAGCAAGGTGAAAAGGTTTTTTTCACTTTTATTTTTTATTAATCATTTAAATATATTAACCCACTTTCCAAGTTTACTCTTGGGAGTTCAGATTTTTATGGCAGATCCAACTAAGTAAATCTAGAGACCAGACTTCTACAGTGTTTCTATTTCACTTGAAGCATATTTCAGATAAATTGTCCCAGTGTCTCAGAAACCCACAACTATGACACATCTCTGCAAAAGAAATGCCTGTGCTGGGGATTATCCACTACTACTCAAACAAAACAAGGCTAATGACAAGATCCAAAATGTACCAGTGATAAGCATTAACTTAAGAAATCTATTTTTAAGGTAATAAAAAGCACTTCATCATCTAGAAAAATATTTCAGCTGTAACATTAAAGTTGCGGACAAAAGTCTTCAAAACTATTAGTACGGGTCAGTGTAATTTTAACACTTCATCTTCTTCGAACTTTTTGTTCCCCATAAATAGAAGCAATCCAAAAAAGCGATTAATTTTGCTACTACACTACATGACTCCTATCAGTGAATATGAACACAGCATGAGAAGCCAGCAGATTTGCATGTTTAATCTTGTAAATGTTCCATATTAGAATGAAATGGACATTAAAAAAGCTGTATTCACTATAATGAACTGCAGTTTGTCTAGCAGCTCCATGACATTACCTAAGCATTGTCTTTATAGAATCTACAGGAATCTTTTCAGTTTTCCCGCATGAAGAAGTTTTCCACACCTAACTGTGAAACCTTTTTGTATCAGATTTTGGACAAGTTGAATTTAACACTGTATTGTGTTATTTTATAGCTGTAAACTTGTAAATGGAATTTTCAAGTGTTCAATGTTACTTTCTATCATATTCTTGACAACGCATTTCTGGAAAGAAAATTACTTCAAGTTGAATACCGAGTCATTTGTTGCAACTGCTTTGCTGGACTGGTAGAGGGTTAAACAAGTCCCACATTATGACCATCCTTATTCTCAACCCACCCAGGCCATCTTGTACTGTAGAGAGAACATCAGACACAGCAGTAAGAAATTTGGGATCCTGTTCCCAAATTTCCTAACTGGTCAGCTTTGTGCAAGGAACTTCCCCTTTCTGTACCCTAAGGTTTAGAGATCTACTGATCAGAAGTACTGATTAAGACACTGAAATTAAAATACTGTCCCAAAAGTAGGTAGAACTCAAGACTTGCAGCCTAACCTTTCTGAAGCAGGGAGACAATGTTACAGAATGTTTGTTTAAAACAGGAAGGGAAAAAACTAAACATACGACAAAGCCTCTGAGTATTTGCTGGAGAAGCTAATCTAATATAGAGAAGCAGAGCTGTAGGAAAAAAAATTGGAAATTGTGGATGAGGGAACATTAAACTATTCATTTTAAACAAGAAGCTTTAGTGTATTTTAACAAATACATTAAACTTGTAACAGTTTGCGTAAAATCCAGTAGTTGAATAAGAAAATACAGAAATGGGTTCAGTTTAATCTTGTGCACAAAACAGATAGCAGATGTACAAATTTTTCTGTGTGTTGCAGTATTCTGAAACTGATAGAGTACAGCATCATTCTATTCGATGCTATTTCTGCTTACCCTGTTCTACAGTAATTCTACTCTTTTTCTGCTAAGTTAGAGTTCCCCCTGTATTCAATAGAGTGATGTTAAAAAGATAATGCAGGACTCTATTCTAAATGAGCTACATCTTTCTAGCTTTTAAAATAACCTATAAATACTACTTCCAAACACTGCCCTATACACCCTGGAACAGACATCAGATCACTAGTCAGTGATGTAAATTGTTTAAACTACTAACCCTTCATTTGTTACCACTCTGTCTGATGCAACATTTTAACTTGAGTGGACACATTTGGAAAATACATACCAAAAAACCCTAAGGCTTGCCTTCATTCTCTGATTAGTCTTTTAGTCATCACTTCCAGAATTTCTCATCTAATAGCAATGCTGCAAACCAGCAAAACTCAGTGTTATGCTTCACATATCTATTTATGGTAGGGTTTACTTTATTACTGCTATCACTTACAACCAGGAACAGTACTTTACTAACCTGAAATAAACTACTAAACAGTCTGTGCTTGTCATAAACAAGCTATTTCACAGTCCCACAGTGTAATCCATATAAAGATGGAACCATTATTTTTTTTGTTTTTACGTTTTGCACAAGCAAATAAACAATATTCCAAAGGACAATCTGACAGAAATCTCATACAAGTATTCTGCCACTATAACATCAACTGCACAGAATAAATTTCATGATGAGGACTTCAATACTTTCAAATCCACCACAGATATCCTAAAGCAAAGCAAGCAAGTTTACCTGAACTCAAGGAAGTGGGCCTTTTCTCAGCTAGTTCCTTAAAATTCCCCATGCTGATCCCATACTATTTATGGAAAACACTGTATAATAAAAACATGCAGCCTTTCAAGTCCAGGAAAGGAGCATTCTTTAAAGAAAAATCACACTGATTAAAGAGTAATGTTTTACTAGATATATATCTATAATACTATACTACTAGAAACATGGACCTTACATTACACGTTTTGAAACAAGAGAAAGTATAGAAAACATGGCATAATGTGTGTTAGTAAAGCAGTGTGCCAGACTACCAAGCAAGACATGCTGGAAGTACGCAAGAGATACCCCTGATAAAAGGGTATCCATCAGAACAGAACTTACAGGCAGGTTTCTTGCTGAGTCCAAATAGAGAATAAGCAATGCAGAAGAAAGCCCATCGTTGGCTTGGTCTTTATCAGCTTTAATGCTTGTTAGCACCTAAACCGAAAACATACAATAAGCCTTTCTGCAAGCCAAACAATATCATTATTTCTGTCCCATTCCTGAAAAATATTTTAAAAACATCTCCCAAAATGCTAACATTCACAAATGCACACTATGAAGCAGAGGTAGTAAGTTTTCAAGACTTGTATAGATATTTCAAACCCATTTTAATGGAAATTTCCACCCCAGTTTCCAATTATTTTTTTTTAGACTGGACAGATTATAATATCATACCCAGCTTTATCTCCCAGGCTAATGAAGTGTTAGCTGACGTTCTCAAACCATAACATTAACAGAAAAGAAGAGGACGACAAAAGCATTTCAAAATCCCTTGCCACAAGAATACATTGACAGTTATGACTGGTTTGAGAATTCTAAAGACAAACAGCTTGGAATAAAGTTACAAGTTTATCCAAATTCACAACAGCTAGAGAATTAAATTACTTACATACTGAACAACAACAAAAAAAAACAACAACCCACCCACAACAAAAAACACTCCACAACAATTAAGATTGGGATAAAAGTAATGTGTTCCTTGAATACCTTGTCTAGATTTTCAGCAGTTGGCATCAATGTGAGCCATTCCAGTTTTAAATGCAATTTTCCTTTGGACACTTCATCCAAAGTAAACCACTAAAAGTTAAGCAAAGTAATGTGAAATAATCTGACACCAAACAAATACTTGATTGCAATTCGCTCTTCAGGACCATTTAGGAAATGCTAAGCTCTACTAGAAATCTCATAAAGATGAAGTCTGCATAACCTGAAAAGATCTGATTCATTGTTCAAAATGTCATATTTCACACTAAAAATTACCAGACAGAATAACAAAAAAAAAAAAGCCACGCAAACCTCTGTGTTATACAGTAAAAGCATTTTTAAAATATCAAGAAAATTCTTTAAGTTCTGTACAGATGTTCTGGAAATACAAACTCTGCATAACATTACTGTAAAATCTCTCTTACATATAGGACGGAAATCAGTCTGCTAAGTCTAACAATAGTTAAACCAGGGAATCAACTATTCTCCTGCAAGAAAAAGCTCTCACCAAATATGTAAGTTACTGGTTTTTGCATTTACATACGTAACACCCCAAGACAGAAGAAGAATGGAATTATTCTTCTGATTTCACCAATTCATGTATCCCTTAAGTCACTGTACTGGTCATCAGGGAATCTATTTTTACAGCATTAATATTATTCTTATAGCATTAAGTTTATTCATGCACATACAGGAACTATCCCCAGGGAAAAAAAAAATAATAGAAGAACAACTACAAGAACAACATACAGATGTTTTTAAACCAAAACTTACTGAACACTTACCTCATCCAGAAGACGCTCCTTTTCAACTTCAATTAAATCTATCATCAAACTAGAAAAAAGAAAAGAAAAAACCACCCATCAGCATTTCAGCCACGAAGTAAAAAAATCCAGTACAGAACTGAAACCCCACCCTGTGCCTGCTGAGTATCCAGGTTTCCACTGAGATCAAAAGAGCAGAATACTATTGCTAAGCCCCTAAGAGAGAAAGAAGTAGGGAATGAAATGGCTGAACGAAGATGAATGCAGGATAACAGAAAATATGTCTATACTAGAGCCCATTTTGCAGCTACTAGGGCAACTGGCACAGCATGGCTCACATACATATGACCAAACTCTCAAAACAGCGACCACATCCAAACTACCCACTGCAAATAGCCCCTGGACATATGCTATGACCGCATTCATGCTATGGCATCACCTGGCAGAGTGCTACTTCACAAAAACTGAAAATGTACCAGGGAATCTGCTAAAAATTAAACAGGGCAGACAACTGCATGCCAGTGCATGAACATTTGTCGTGGCTTTTTATTTCCTTAGTACTGACGTACACATTATGCCACTTTCCCCCCCACCACTTCAGTGTAAGATTAGGGAAGTGCAAAGAAAAGAAGCCTTTGTACTACCTACTTCTTTATTTTAATGAGAAGAGAAGTAGGTACTGTTGCTCCTGTTAAGAGAGAAGGAGCTGGAAAGATAAGGGAGTTCTACTCTGTATGGAAAGCAACAATGGGAAGCTCCAAAACTCTGCAAGAAATAAAGGTGACAAATTACTGGAGAAAGAAGCTGACTAAAACCCTGAAATGTTTATGGGTAAACACTAAAGCTAGGCCTATGGAATCTAAGAGTGAGTAATGTTTGTGAAAGCATTAGAGCAAAATTTTTTTCTTCAATCAAATATTTAAGATCAGCTCTTAGAGAAAAATAAACTGTGAGCTAGACATTTAAAAACTATGAAGATGAAGAAGATATACAGCTATAAAGCTGTATTAACTTTGCCTGAAGAAATAATTAAAAGTTAGTGCTAGCTTACAAACTATTAAAGCAGGCAGAGTACAATTTCTAAAAAAATTCCAACCTTTTTTTTTTCTGGGTACCTACAATACTTACCTTATTTAAAAAAAAAAATATAAACATGTAGATGTGCATATACACACACAAGCACATTTTTATATACATATATTTACATATCTGAAGTAATTAGGGAACTACTTACTATGACCATTTTGAAAAGATAATGAATTTAAAATATACTTACATAGCACACCTACAACTGTGATAAAATGCAAAGAGGAAAAAAAAGGATTACATCAAAATATTCAATCTCTTTTCAACACCTACAAGCATATTCTCCACAACACTTACCTTCCCAAGAAGTCATCTTTATCTGGATCTTCATCAAAGAGCTCAATCTCTAGCTCCTGTCCTGGATGTTCATATACTAAGGCCTGGAAGTACAGTAAGATGGCATTGTCAATGGTAAAACTAACTACCTTTGTTAAATGGCAAAGTAACAGTGAAACACTGAACTGCAGTGCCTTTGTGTATTAAAACATATCAATAAACACAGGCTTTAAAAAAGATGCAATTTGATTAGTAGAGCAAGTATAAGAGCCTTTCAGATGCAATTTGCTAATACCGGCTTTAAGGGACTAGACTGCTTTTCATAATTACTGATACTTAGTCTAGACAAAAGAAGTATATACATCAATGGAGAAGTTATGTTTTGTTACATAACTTTGGGCTCTTAGAAGGAGACATCAACAGGTCCCCCACGCAAGTCCCCAGAGTATCTTATTTAACATAAGAAACTTTAGAGGACAACTTTACAGGATGCACAACACAGTATTTTTATTGATGATACCTCATAAACTTCATTCCATTTCGGGTTGAGATTTTCTTTGATGACCTTGCTTTGGAAAATCTGGTTGCCCACACGGATGATTCCATAAGGATCTGACTTTCCTTTGACAATCCCTTTCAGGTAAGTATCTTTTGCCTCCAGGTCCTGAGCTTCAATAAAGTGTATCCTTAGAACACCCTGAAAAAGAAGATGATGTTTATGTAGTAATCTGAAAGCCTCCATGCCATCACAATTTATGCAATACATGTTTTATAATTTCCATTGCGATTTCCTTAACATGAAACTTGGTTTGGACACACTCTGAATGGAGGGATATCAGTGATGATTCCCACACACACAAGACCCAGAACCCAAGAGATTCCTGAAAAGAAAAACTAACATAAACAATCAGAAACAAGCCAGTTACATCAAGAAATGCCATGCTACTGGAAGTGAGTAGCAATAAGTAGTAACAACTTTCAAGTGAAGAGCACTAACAATAATTTGCAGTGATAATATGTGTGCTACTTAATTTTTAGTCTATACAGTTGAACTATATTCTAACAAGTATTATGTTTAAGATTCTACCAAAACAAAAAAATCCTTCTTGCCATGATTACGAAACATTACCTCCACAGAAATGATTTATAAATTAAATCATTTTAAGCCACTGGATTCATGATAACCTATACTACTGCAATAACTATATTTAGAAATTCACACAGATGTGCATATCCTTAACAGTTACTACTACAGAAAAAGCTAAATTCCAAATCATTAGTACTCACAGATACATGCTTACCTTTGGTATAGGAAACCGCAACTGAGCAATCTGCACTTCACTGACAAGGGGAACTGTAATTCTGTTTGGAAGGACCAGGTAGTTGGATATTATATCCAATATTATTGTATCTGATAAGCCACTGTTGGAGAACAGAATCCTTAGTTACTTCATGAGAATTAAACACACATTATGTCACACTCATATACTCTCTTTGCTGCTTAACAACCTAAATGGAGAAAACATTTGC
>Ga0065711_1041725_pt1 | contig 15923 bp, 14 predicted proteins | sample Hoacrofraction12_FD_59098 | JGI IMG/M metagenome (GOLD analysis project Ga0065711, IMG submission 59098) | Hoatzin crop microbial communities from Cojedes, Venezuela - Epithelial fraction 12 v2 (version 2) | ecosystem: Host-associated > Birds > Digestive system > Esophagus > Crop | place...
TGAAGACATTATTCCAAGACTATCAAAAGGAATCAGAAAATGCTTGAGGTTGGAAAGGACCTCTGGAGATCCTCTGGTCCAATCTCTTTGCTCAAGCAGGGACACCTAAAGCGTCTTTCCCAGGACCATGTCTAGATGGCTTTTTCATATCTCTGAGGAGGGGCACTCCAGAACCTCCCTTCAGGTATTTATATGCATTGGTAAGATACCCCCTGAGCCTTCTCTGGTCCAGGCTGAACAGTCCCAGCTATCTCAGCTTCCCCATGTTTAAGAGATGCTCCAGTCTGTGAATCATCTTCATGGCCCTTTGCTGGACTCCCTTCAGTATGTCCATGTCTCTCTTTTACTGGTAAGCCCAGAACTGGACACAGCACCCAGGGTATGGCCTCACCAGTGCTGAGTAGCGGGGAAGGATCACCTGCCTTGATCCGATGGCAATGCTTTGTCTAATGCAGTCCAGGATACCACTGGCCTTCTTTACCCTAAGAGCACATTGCTGGCTCATGAATAGGGTTCATCTCATTTAACCTGAGCTACCTAAATGTTAGGCACACAGCCTATGCTAGCCTTCTAGTTTTCTTCTTCAAAGACAACAGATAAAAAGCCTGCAGCGTGAAAATAAGATCAATTTAGAAGGTTAGGCACATAGCCTATGCTAGCCATCTAGTTTTCTTCTTCAAAGACAACAGATAAAAAGCCTGCAGTGTGAAAATAAGATCAATTTAGATGGTTAGGCACATAGCCTATGCTAGCCATCTAGTCTTCTTCTTCAAAGACAACAGATAAAAAGCCTGCTGTGGGAAAATGACATCAATTTAGATGGTTAGACAAATCCACTTTCACTGATGAATGCAGTAAAAGAATAATTTCCCTATACCTACTCAATATTCTTTTTTTATATATGCAGGGATGCCATTAATTCTTTTTGCCATACACTTAATCTCAAATTTGAAATAAACCGGTTATCTAACAAGACTACCAGTTTCCTTTTCAGAATCACAGCTTTTTGGAAAGAAATACCACATCCTGTCAAAATCCCCAATTTTCTCTGTTCCTGATTCATGACATTGTATTTAGCTATTTTAAAATGTTTCCTGAAAATTCTACTATTGAGTAAGAGCATCTGATAGCAAGGCTTGAATTGAGGTGTTTAAACTGTGGGTTTTTTTTTTATATAGCACATAACTGTGCATAAATAGGCATACTTAAAAACAGAAAGTGAAACTAGCCTTGAACAATTGGGAAAAGCCATATGTAGCCTTTACAGTAAATGAAAAAAAGCATTTTCATAGAATCATAGAATGCCAGGTTGGAAGGGACCTCGAGGATCATCTGGGCCAACCTTTCTTGAAAAAAACACAGTCTAAACAAGATGGCCCGGCACCTTGTCCAGCTGAATCTTAGAAGTGTCCAGTGTTGGGGAGTCCACCACTTTCCTGGGGAGATTATTCCAATGGCTGATTGTTCCCATTGTGAAAAAATTTCCTCTTGTATTCGATCAGAATCTCCCCAGGAGGAACCTGTACCACATCACCCCTCGTCTTTTCCATGTGACTCCTTGTAAAAAGGGAGTCTCCATCCTCTTTGTAGCCACCCTTTAAATACTGGAACACGGTGACAAGATCTTCCCTAAGCCTTCTTTTCTCAAGGCTGAACAAACCCAGTTCTCTCAGCCTTTCCACATATGGCAGGCTTCCCAGTTCTTTAATCATCTTTTTGGCCCTCCTCTGACCCTCTCCAGCCTGTCCATGTCTTTTGGGCATATAGTGGATCAAAACTGAACACAGTATTCCAGGTGTGGCGTGACAAGCACTGAGTAGAGTGGGATAATGACTTCTTTATCTCTGCTGTTGATGCCCTTGTTGATGCAACCCAGCATCCTGTTGGCTTTCTTTGCCACAGCAGCACACTGTTCACTCACATCAAGCTTGTTGTCTGCCAGGACCCCCAGCTCCCTTTCCAAAGAGCTGCTCCCCAGCTGGGTATATCCCAGTCTATGCTGCACTCCTGGATTATATTTTCCCAGGTGCAAGACCTTACACTTCTTCTTGTGGAACTTCATAAGTTTCTTATTAGCCCACTCTTCCAGCCTATCCAAGTCTTCCTGCAGGGTGGTTCTCTCTTCCAAAGTGTCCACTTTCCAGCTTAGTTTGGTACCATCAGCAAACTTCAACAGGGTATACTTGATCCCATCATCCTGATCACTTATGAAGATATTAAACAGCATTGGGCCCAATACTGATCCCTGGGGGGACCCCACATGTGACAGGTTGTCAGTTTGAAAGCGAGCTATTTACCATTACCCTCCAGGTGCAGCCTGTCAGCCAGTTCCCCACCCACTGCACAGACCACTTGTCTAGACTGTAATGCATCAGTTTCTCTAGGAGGCGGCTGTGGGAAACTGTTATTTAAAGCCTTGGAGAAATCCAGGGAGACAATGTCCACCACTTGCCCCACATCAACCAAGCAGGTTACTCTGTCACAGAATTTGATCAAGTTTGTCAAGCACAATTTGTCCTTGGTGAATCCATGCTGGCTTTTCCTAGTTACATGCTTCATTTGACTTGTGCTAGCCCATAGGAGGATTCATTCCATAACTTTCCCAGGGACTGAAATAAGACTAATGGGCCTTTAATTTCCTGCATCCTCCTTTAAGCTCTTCTTGTAGACGGGAATGACTTTAGCCTTCTTCCAGTCGTCTGGGACATCCCCCAATCTCCGTGACTTCTCAAAGATTATGGAGAGCGGCCTCGCAATGACGTCAGCTGGTTCTCTTAACACCCTCAGGTGGATAACGTCAGGACCTATTGATTTGTAGGGGTCAAGCTCGTATCATGTTCACACACCAACTCTTCCTTCACTGATGGTGCATCTGTGTTTGCATCAACCTGGATTTTTGTTTCCAAGGCCTGGGGCCCAGCAGTGTTGGTAAAGACAGAGGTGAAGAAAGTGTTAAGAACCTCTACCTTTTCAGCATTGTTCATGACTAATTCACCAGCAGTGGGCCAGTATATTCCTTATGGTTCTGCTTGTTGTTTGCACACCCGAAGAATCCTTTCTTGTAGTTTTTGACATCTTGGGCCAATTTCAATTCAAGCTGAGCTTTTGCTTTTCTCACTGCAGAGTTTGCTTTTCTCACTGCATCTCTGCACAACCTGGCAATGCCCGTATAGCTCTCAACAGGTATTCATTCACTTTTCCATCTCTGGTAAACTTCTTTTTTGGTTTTGAGCAGACTCAGAAGCTCGTAGTTAAGCCAAGGATAGTCTCTTGCTGTGCCTACTTCCCTTACCTTTAAAGGGGATGAACTGGTTTCATGCTTCCAGAAAAGAGTTCTTGAAAAACTCCCAGCATTCGCCAGCTCCTTTATCTTCCATGGAAGCTTCCCATGGAATCCCTCCCAACTGAGCTCTGAGTGAGCTGAAGTTTGCTCTTCTAAAATCTAAAACCTTTGTCTTAGTACTAACCTTCAGGATGCTTAGCAGGATTCCATACTCCACAATATTGTGATCACTGCAGCCAAGGCTATCACTAAACGAGATAATACAAAGCAGGTTTTCTTGGTTTGTGAGCAGCAAGTCCAGCAGTGCCTCATTCCTGGTTGGCACATATAACATTTATATGAGGAAGCAGTCCTCTACACATCCCAGGAAATTAATGGATGACATATGAGCTGCTGTATTGTTCTTCCAGCAAATGTCTGGGTAGTTGAAGTCACCCATAAGAACCAAGTTGTTGACCCAAACCTTGCTTAAGTGACCCAAATATTGTTTCATTGGCCTTATTGTCTTGGAGGTCAGTAACAGATGCCTATTGTAAGATCCCCCTTGGAGATGACTCCTCTGATCTTGACCCAGAGATATTCTATAGGGTTTCTTCCACAATCACTGTAGTTGACTTCTATACACTCAAGGTTCTCCTTAACGTAGAGTGTGACTCCTCCTCCTCTTCTTCCCTGCTTGTCTTTACAGAACAGCCTGTAGCTATCCATCAGAATCCTCCAGTCATGTGAGTTGTCCCACCATGTTTCAGTTATTCCTATGATATCATAACTTTCTGACTGGGCACGGAGCTCCAATTCCTCCTGTTTGTTCCCCAGGCTGTGTGCATCGGTATACATACAGTTGAGGTGATTGGTCTTCTGGTTCTCATCTTGGGAGGCAGCTAAGGAACATTTGTTGCTGCTCTGGTTGGCCTTGCTTATTCCCCAGCTGGTTGCAATGGCATTGAGCGTTGCTACTTTGGACACACCCCCTCCCCCCCCCCAGAGTCCTTCAGTTTAAAGCCTGTCTGACAAAGTTGGCCAGCCTGCTGACAAAGATTCCTCTGCCTCTTATAGACAGGGGGATCCCATTCCTCCCTAATAGGCTATAGTCATCGAAGAATGTCCCACTGTCATAAAAGCCAAAACCCCCATGATGGTACCAGCCACCAAGCCAGAAGTTGATTTGCATTATATGTCTATTTCTGGCTATATCCTTTCCTGTAACTGGTAAAATGGAAGAAAAGAGAACTTGAGCAGCAATACTTTTCGCTTGCACCCCCAGGGCTTTGTAGTCTTCCTTGATTCTGCCCAGGCTCCAGCTGGAGGTGTCATTCATGCCCACAGGAAACTGTCAATGGGTAGTAGTCTGTGCTCTTGACAAGTGGTGGCACCCTTTTGGCAACATCTCAGACCTTAGCTCCCGGAAGGCAGCACACCTCTTGTGACTCCCTGTCAGGCCGGCAGATGGACACCTCAGTGCCCCTTAACAGAGTCACCCAGTATGAGCACTCATCATTTCTTTTTGTGGTATCCACCGTGTGCTGCTGGTATAGTTTCTCCTTGCAGACCTTCCTAGTGGGTGTCTACAGCTGTTAAAGCTTCCTATCTAGTTTTGGTTGTAATGTTGGAGGGTTGGGACTGAAGCAGAGTCCTGCTTTTGTGGGTGACCAGGGTCCAAGGTGCCTCATTCTCTGTGGCATCTGCCACAGAAGCATGGTTCTGAAACAACTTATCCCACTGACTCAGCACCTCTAATATCGCACAGCCTTTTAACTGTTTGCTGCAACTTGGCCAGCTGACACAACAGATCATCAATCTGTGCACATCTTTTGCAGGTGCTTACCTTTTCTCCAGGAGAAAGGTCTGGGCACTTGTTGCAACCTTACCAGTTCCATCTGAGTGGAAGCATCAGACATCTCAGGGGCTTTCTCTGTAGAAACACTGGTTTCAACTCTGAGGCGAGTGGCCACCATTATGGCAGAGACCTAGAGCACTTCCCGGGATTATGGGCCTAAGCATGGCGCATGGCCCTTCTCACACTCTCCTGCTCCATGAACTGCTGCGCCCTCTCAATGTCTGTTTGCACGCCCTGGTTGCAGCGCTCTTGGTTGCTCGCGCTCCCCTAGGCCGTTTGAATCTCCCATGATTACTCCTGACAACGCTCAAGCCGCATCAGTCCCTCTCGTGAGAGCTGCCGGCTCCTGGCAGGGCTCTCTGCTCTTCCTCTGGTTTCTTCGGCTCCAGGAACCCCCCTGTACTCCTCGATCTAATGCTCAGCCACAGAACTTGCAGCTGCCACAGCTGCATGGCTCACTGACTTTCCTTAATATGCAAGAGCAGATAATTTATACTTATTTATAGAATTATTTAATATTAAATTATTGATTTAATTATTAAATTATTGAACAATTAATATTTTTAATGCAAAAATAGTTTAAATGTAAATCTAGCCTGTAGCCAAAACAGTAATAACATAAGTACAGCAGAAGCTCTCTATCTGACAGTCAACAATTTGTAGCCTGAAGCCTCAACTAACAGTTCAATCAACTCAAAACTGTTTCTTTAAGAAAAGCTGTGTTTCTTCCTGGTTCCTATAGATGTGTTAACAGCCCTCAGCTCAAGAGCAAGTATTTGCCTTTGCAGCTTGGCAGCTGTTACAGGATTATAAACAGCAAACAAGATTTCACGGAAATTGCATCTTCTGGCAATTCACAACGGTCTTACGCAAGTGGTGAGACAACAATATAACTCTCTTTAAATATACATATGTATTACTGAAGGGAGTTTCTAACTGGCCAAATGTACAGGTTGCTTTGCCAGTCTTGTAGGTAGTAATTTAAGTTTAGAAACTTCACATACATTCACACACATTCACACACAAGGCATGCACACACACCGCAAACGTGCACCAGCTCATGAAGTGCAAATGGCTAATATTAGCCAACAGAGAGATAACTAAAGTCAAAAGAATTAGATAATCCACTTGCAGGATCTGGTACACCAAGTATACACATTAGTATTTACAGTTGAAAAAAAGCAGTCAGTGAACATATAACTACATGTGTAGATAAACACTCCACTGTATAGATACCTCTGAGACTAAGAAGCGGGCAGACTAAGAGACAGAGCTTCTCAGTAATAAAAGAATTCCACAGATGTCTTATGTGTTATAGGCTCCTGGCAAAGTAAACCAAGATCCACCTCAGACTTTCGCAGTTCAGGGTACACTTCCAGCATTTCTTTATAAATCTTAACAGCACTATCTCCAGCACAAGGAACAAACAGGTGAACAAAGCCCAGGAGAAAGACAATCGATGACTCTTCTGCTCACCTGTGGGCTTGCCAAAAGATGTGGGAAAGGCAAGTTTTCACAGAATCACAGAATGGTTCCTGTTGGAAAGAACCTCTGGGGATCACCTCGTTCAACTTCCCTGCTCAAGGGAATAATCAGGGACATCTAAAGTCAGTAGAGTTCTGTGAAAACAGGAAAGTTGAAGTGAGGCTCCAAAACAAATCAGTAATGGGAGTAGAACAAATTTGACTTACCTAAAAAGGCATTCCATGGTGTAGATACCTGCAAGCAATGACCCTTTTATTTTCTATACTCCATTCTGAAACTCCCAGAAATATTATTTTTGTTTTCTGATTAAAAGTGTCACACAAAGCATGTCTTCATCTACCATTGTAAACAGGAAGACAACACAGACTGGATCCAAAATAAGATTTCAAGAGCTGCCTCAGGATTTCAGTGAATGTTAGGCACTTAAAAGAAAAATTTAATTTAAAAAAATAAAAGAAATAAAATCCCCAAATTTGCTCACCCAGCAGTCATCTAATCTAGGAAGTGAACTGACAAGATGCCTCTGCATTTAACTTAAAAGATGCCTGCGCTCCTGTTTCTGCCACCCTGTTCACACCCAAAAGCACTGTGGACTTAAAGAGCAAGCACCATGTACTAGACAAGCCTATGAGATTCTAGGCAGACACACTAGACAGTCCTATGAATTCAATCTGGTTTAGCAGGCCCAGAGCACACCTACCTCAATAAACATCAGTGGGCCATTTCAAAACACAGCACTGATGACGTTCATTTAGCTTTGTTCTGGTTGACCCTGGAGACAGTGACACCTCTTTTCAGCCATTAGCCAGAGCTAAGAAATTGTTCACCTCAATGAGTTTCCAAGCCATCTGTACTACAATGCTCCTCTAGGTACCAGGGAATCACTAGGAAGATTTTGTACCTTCTGCCCTGAATTATTTTGCTATTTGAGTCAGTAACAGTTTCTGATAAAACCCTTAGTCTTCATTGGGAACCAGAATCAATCATTTTCATGTCCCAAGTGAACACCCTAGCCTCTAGGCTGCAGAGCCAAGCTCCTTTGTGCTTGCCCTCTTGACATCTTCTTCATTCTCCTTACGCAGCCACCCAGCTAAAGGGACTCATACCCATGCTCTGCCCTTCCTGGATAGGAGCTGTAACCAATATGATGCTATTGAAGCAGCTGGCACCTCTTCACCTTGTTGCGTTCACTTCTTTAACTCCAGGTGCACAGAAGTACCCATCTACAGCCTGAAGTTAGGTATGCAAAACATGAGATGATCAGTGCCACCTATGGCTTCCCAAAGTGTCAAAAATTCACTGGCAATTTTCTCTCCCAGTCTGTGGTGGGACTTTTTCTGGATGAAGGCATGGTCACAGATGTGACGGACGCTGGACTGAGGACAAGGACTTTCTCTGCTGCATTCATAAAACACAAAGAAATCACATTATGTGGCCTTGAATATCTGGGTCTGCCCTATGTAAAAAACTTTTTCTTTGAAGGTTAAATAAAGTCATACCGTACTCTAGTTTACAAATTCTATGGGGCACACCCTTCCAAAACATTCATGACATTCAGCATTGATACAGCTAGTTTTCAAGTGCAAAAAGTCATAAACTTACAATTGCTCATGACCATAATTACAGACTTCATATCGAAGTCATATAAACTGAAACAGCTTCCCCGAAAGTTACTTGATTATTTCCCCTTATTATACTGAAATATTGAGTAAAGTTCAAACAATTTATGATTTCTTCTGGAAGCTGTAAAAAAGGTTCAAAGTGTCAACTGAAATGGCATTTCTTTAAGACTTATGTCATACAAAATTACCCTAAAAAGAATCATGATCTAATCTTCAGCACCCACATATTTTCCTGAATGACCAAAAAAACCAAAAATCCCAGAGAAGAACAAAGAAGTCCCTTTGAACCTCCAAAATCACAGGAAAGATCCTGTTCAGAGACAGATATCATGATGTTGCTCCAAATGAAAGCATAAAGAAGACGATGCATACTTGACCCAATATTCCCCTAAGGGAGAATTACCTTGCCTATCCCTCAGCAGGGCGCTCTCCGTCAGGACTGTGTTATCTTGAGTATCTTGCATGACAAGAACTCTCTGAGAGGGCAGTCACAAAGCTGAGAAAGGAAGACTGGTAATTACAGATGTTCAAGAAGACTCTGGGAGAGGAACAACAATGTACTGCTATGCTGAAACTCCTTTGGTCTGCCTGCCTGCTGAGTTTCTGTTTCACATCAATATACATTCCTCCCCAATAAGGAAGAATGGGTTGATTTGTTGGCCTTTTGTTTACTGATTTTTTTAACTCAGCTCATTCACAATAATGCATGAGACATCAAAAGGGATTTGAAATAGAATCACAGAATTACAGAATAGTTTGGGTTGGAAGGGACCTTTAAAGGTTATCTAGTCCAGCCCCTCTGCAATGAGCAGGGACATCTACCACTAGAGCAGGGAGCAGGTTGCTCAGAGCCCCATCCAACCTGATCTCGAATGTTTTCAGGAATGGGGCATCTACTACCGCTCTGGGCAACCTGTTCCAGTGTTTCACCACCCTCATGGTAAAAAACTCTGCCTTTCCTCACAGGAGAAGTGTTCCAGCCCTCTGATCATTTTTGTGGCCCTCCTCTGGACCCACTCCAACAGGTCCACGTCTTTCCTGTGCTGAGAGCTCCAGAGCCGGATGCAGGACTCCAGGTGGGGTCTCATTGGAGTGGAGTAGAGGGCAAGAATCCCCTCTCTCGACCCGCTGGCCACGCTGCTTTTTATACAGCACAGGATACGCTTGTCTTTCTGGGCTGCAAGCACACGTTGCCAGCTCACGTTGTTTTTCATCCACTGGTAACCCCAAGTCCTTGCTTGCATGGCTGCTCTCAATCCCTTCATCCCCCAGCCTATATTGATACCGGGTGTTGCCTTAACCCAGGTGCAGGACCTCGCACTTGGCCTTGTTAAACCTCATGAGGTTCACACAGGCCCACTTCTCAGGCTTGTCCAGGTCCCTCTGGATGGCATCCCATCCCTCAGGCGTGTCAACTGCACTACTCAGCTTGGTGTCATCTGCAGACTTGCTGAGGGTGCACTCAATCTCGCTGTCTATGTCATTGATGAAGATCTTAAACAGTACTGATCCCAATATAGTCCCCTGCAGGACAGCACTCGTCACTGATCTCCATTTGGACATTGAGCCCTTGAACACTACTCTCTAGATGTGGCACTTTGGCTCTTTCTAAAAGCTTGTTTCTGTAATTCTGTAATCTTAAAATGAGCCAGAAGAATCTGGACAGCCTAACTCTTGCTTTACTGTCAGAACAGGCCTTTATAAGAAATTATTCTTCTAGACAGACTTTATGGAAATGGCAAACAGGCATGTGAACCGTGAGAGGGGAGTCTGCTGCAGATTTAAATACTAAATGTAGCACACATAAATTGAAGCATCTTTACCTAGAATTGCCCACCCACTCTAGATGGTGACAGTATAAGCATCCGCTGATACTGGAGATGAGTGTCTAAGCACCTTTTACAGTTTAAGGTGGTCTGGTCAACAAAGGCTGTGGAGCATTGCAGCAAGTTGGCCATTTGACCAATGCAGGTGGTCACAGCTCTCCCACTCCAAGTGGAAGCAATGAGCTCTTGAGGAATGGCCTGGGAAAGCAAGCAAAAGGACTCTTTCAGTTAAGGATAATTCCTATGCAAGAAAGTGAAATGGAAAGGAAGAAGGCCAGGATCACAACTGTATTTTACAATTAGTAATCTGAGAAGACTGCTAACCAAACAGGAGTGATTTCCCTGAACAATATTCCAGTCGGTGACCAGTAAGGAAAAAGAAAAGGGTGAAGAAAGATGAAGGTACCAGGGGAAGGCCAAGGTGGTATGAAGATGCACTCTGGTTCATTTATAAGAAGTAATATCTAACATGGCTGTCACTACTCAGGGAGCAAAGAGGTCTTTTCCCAAAGATATGCAGTCTCTGTGCAACATGTCAGCATTCTAGGGAATGCACTCCCAAGCTGACAGGAATTGAAGAAGCTGAAATTCTCTACAGGTTTCTGGTACATGGTATGTAAAGTGGGTTACCCACGTACTGACATTTCTGCAAATGTTCCGGCTTCCCAGAAAAGTTAAAATCCACCTGTCAATAAAAATAAATAGGCATAGGCACAGGCACAGATACAGCCATGCAAGCAGACTTCCATGTGTGCATCACCAACAAAAGAAGATAGTACTCTGATACACACACCCATAATAAATAAAGACAAATGACAGGAGAGCCTGGATTGGCCTGAGCGGGAGATAACTTCTATAATGTCCTGTTGGCACAGAAACACTTGCACAGAAGGGCAATGATTACATTGGTTGTGCAGCTGCCAGAAACTTTCCATCTCAGGGAAGTATAAAATTACCTTCCTGTAAATGAAATGGGGAGAGTTATGAAAGGTCATCCCTTACATGGATAACAGAATAAATGCTCACATTAGCCTCTTTGATATCGTTGTTGTGTAACTGAGCTCTGCTGAATCAAAGTGTGTGCTCAGATCAGTATTCTTTGATACATACATATTCAAAATAAGTTAGTGTTTCAAAAAACTAAAAAACTACAAAGCCCAAACACTGTCTGATCAAAGCAAAACTTAAGAAAGAGGCACTGTAGTTTTACTCTGCAGTTTTTCTCTGTAAATACTATGCATTTACAGTTCCTGAGGATCTTCAAGACCTGACCAACCATTTTACGAGGAAGCTTATCGACATGTGTGTAACAAAACAGCAGCCTGCAAAGATAACATAGTCCTTATTGATAAGACACTGATTAAAGAAGCAAACTTTTTACAGTTCTCATGGAAGTAAGTTGTGAAATAATTTATACACATTGAGGAAAGTGAAATTTTATGGACCTTTTTTAAGAAAGTACAAGTACAGAAGTCGATTAGGTTCTTCAGTAGCTTTACTTACATCATACTCAGATGACTCCAGGGTTTAAAAAGTATAATTTAGAGCAGTACTCAAGGAAAACCTCATGATTCTGAACTCACTGAGGAGATAGTAATTTTTCGTAATATCAGCTTGAAAAGAAATATTCCCGGAGCTAAAGTAATAAAATCTGGCAGCTCACCTTGCCTTTCCAGTATCCTATACCGATAAGCTGAAATTCTGTCCATCACTATAATGTACAATAGAAACAGCATATCACCCAGGTAGTTAAAATACTTACGCAACAAAAAACAAAAAAGAAAAAAAAACAAAAACAAAAAAGAAAACTCAAAGAAACATAGAAATTCCTGAAGAGCCTCATACTGAGAGGGCCTCAGAATATGCCTAACACATATTGACAGCTCGGAGACATCATGTAAAGCAGCAACAGCTTTTTGCACAACACATCCGCCTCTGTGATGAGGTTGTCCCCTCCTACCTAATGCCTGAGGTTACCATAGTCACAGAAAAAACGAGTCTCATCATCACGCAGAGAAGCAGTAGCCACTCGTCCTGCCAGCACCCAGTGGATGGCAATTTCACAGAGTCACTGTGTGCTCCCAAAGCGAGGAGGAGCAGACCTTCAACACGAATAAACATGTTAGTTCCAGGTCCTGGTGCCAGAATAGCGTCTGGGTTATCTTTGTAATCATACATTCTAAAGAGATAAGCTGCCCTTGAGGAAACCAGGAATTCACCTCCCATGTGGTGAATTCACCTCATCACAGGGCCACCCCCCATGGCTCCTTTGTGGGCATTTTCCTGAAACGTGATTCTTTCTTGCACATTGGCACGGAGGACACCGAGGGCACACATCTCCCAGCTGACAGCCCACAGCTTGACAATTAGACTGCTTGTTTTGCGTACAGGGGTTTTAAACACTGCATTTCCCACATCATCTGCAGGCCTGTAACCTCAGGACCACAGACTGTCACTGCCTAGCACAGGTAGCAAAGTCCTACTGCTTCAGCCAAGCACGCATGCAAACAGATGCAGTAGCTAGGCAGCCCACAGAGCACTCCTCCCTCATCCAGATGGAGAGAAAGAATAGGATAGGACAGGACAGGACAGGACAGGACAGGACAGGACAGGACAGGACAGGACAGGATAGGATAGGATAGGATAGGATAGGATAGGATAGGATAGGATAGGATAGGATAGGATAGTTCAGCTGGAAGGGACCTACAACAATCATCTAGTCCCACTGCTTGACCACTTTGGGGGTGACCAAAAGTTAAAGCATGTTATTAAGGGCATTGTCCAAATGCCTCTTCAACACTGACATTGCCATTTGAAATTGAGAGGTTTTAAAACTGTTGTGGGTCTTACCAGGAAAGCTTTGGTCAGGTGAGCTCAGCTGGAAGCAGTTCTGCGGGAGAGGCTGTGATGACCACAGGAACTCGGTACCTGTTTTGCAAGAGGAGGTCAGAAGAACTTGATTTTTTCTAACCAGGTAAAATGAGGCAATAAGGAGACGTGGCTGCTGTATGTCGACACAGCAGGAGGACTAGAGAGTATGAGTAGTAACAGTTCATGATAGCTGTAATATAAGCACAAGAAAAATGGGTCTCAGCTGCTGAGGAAACCCCTCCAGGGCCAGTCACCCTGCACACTGGTCCCCAGGGTTCTTGGCCTGTTGAAACCTTTTCAAACCTTGTTGAAACTTCTCTGCCTGGCACAGTTGTGATAACAACATGCAAATGTACAAATATGTTACCTTGAGGAAGCGTGCAGACACTTACTTGATGAGCATGGAGGCAGGCTTATCAGCAAAAACAGGTCAAAACCAAAAAAAAAAGAGCTATCCAATGGAGGAGAAAGAGGGGAAACAGAGGCAAAAAAAAAGGGGCCATCTTCTGTTTCTGCCTTTGGGCTTCTGTGAACTGGCAGGCTTTCCCTGGGGCCCCTGCCCTGCTGCAGGACAGCACCCTGGAGCAAAGTGCCCACCTCCACCTGCATCTGCCAGCAGCAGTGAGGAGGGAAGACCCACGGCCGTGGCGGGCAGAGCCTGCCGGGACCTCTCCAGGGCGAGGGATCAGGTCACAGCCCAGCTATCTACAGAAAAGTTAGCATTAAAAAATAATCAACATTCACTGACAGACTGAGTAGGCGCAAAGCTTGCATAAGCAGTAAGATGAAAAGCAGCAGGAAAAAGTAAATGAATAGAAACCCCACGGGCAGCAGAGTTGATTCTACAACCAAGCACAAGGTAAGAACAGATTGACAGTTCTCTGATTATTAGCAAAAAGAGAGAGCAGCCTTGTGGTAAGGAGCTTTCCTGAAATCTCTTCCAAATGAAAAAGCTAGATATTGGAGAATGGTGGAGAGGACTGATGATAATGAACGTGTTATGCAAAAAAAAAATAACATTAAAAAAAATGAGTCTCATCTACAGTCAAAGAACTGCGGAAAGATGTTACAAACAGTTCAGAAGACTTCCATTGTGTGAATTTGATCAAAAGATAGACTGATTTAGTGGAAAACACTACTGTTCTCCTTTATGGTGCTTTGTCAGGTGCTTTACCAGCCCTGGCCGCAGACCAGATCGCCGTCCCGTCACGCCGGGGTCAGCTGTGCGGTCAGTGGCACTGCTGCGGAGCCGACTACCAGCAGCAGATGCGTTCGCCGCGTTACGAGCACGAGCACAGTCGCCAGGCCGGTTGCTGCAAGGCAGGAGTGGAGCTGGACAGCAATTCTCAGGAGGCATTTTTCTGGCTTATTCAGTTGCAGAAAAACTCATGTATGACTTTGTGGGCAAACACCAGACTATCTGAAAAATCTGATTTCCTGGTGTAAATGAAGATCGATGTCATAGAACCATAGAACGCTTTGGGTTGGAAGGGACCTTTAGAGGCCATCCAGCCCAACCACCTGCAGTAAGCAGGGACATCTTCACCTGGATCAGGGTGCTCAGAGCCCCGTCCAACCTGGCCTGGAACGCTTCCAGGGATGGGGCATTGATCACCGCTCGGGGCAACCCGTTCCAGTGTTTCACCACCCTCAGTGTAAAAAATTTATTCCTTATATCCAGTCTAAATCTACCGCCCCTTATTTAAAACTATGTTTATATATATAGTGTTTGTGCTTAAGATATAATTTTAATTAAATGTACTATTTTAAACTAAAAATATATGTTTCTTTATACATTTGAACATAAGTGCCTTTGTAGCTCATTTTCTGGATTTATGATAAATGAAGCCATGAGCTATATTGCAAATGAAAATCTTCAGCAGAAATTTTTTGTTCAAATGGATTCTAAACAACCTATACGGAAATAAAGGTGGGGATTTGGGTTGGGTTTGGGGTTTTTTTTTCATGTGAGAAGACCCTGGATGATGCTCCTGTGGTTTGCAGTGGTGCCATTCAAACCTCACCCACATGGAACCCATCTGAAAGCCGCCAGGCAGTAGACACGTGCTGATGAAGGCCGGGTGACGCGGTGTGCCGACGGAGCTGGGCGGGAGGCAGGATGCTCCGCTGAGCCTGGACGGGCGGGCAGCGTCCCGCACCGCGGCGAAGCAGGGCGGGAGCCGTGCTGGTGCCGGACGGAGCAGGCGGCCGCCGCCATCGCTGCCCATGCAGGGGCAGCCGCCTCGCCGGGGTGCTCCCGGGGAGAGGCACCGCGCCCCGACGGCTTCTCCCGCCCGGGGGTCTGCGGTGCTCCCCTCGGGCAGCTCCGGCCAGCAGCCAGCACGGGAGCTGCACACAAATGCACACACACAAATATGCACACACGCAGGCACACACGTGCGCTCGAACACGCGTGCACAGAGAGGCAGCTGGAGCCGGACAGGCACCCCGAGTGTCCCCCCACAGCCCGTCTGCGGGTGACCCCCAGCTGTGGCCGTCTCCTGCTCGAGGGTTTGTGTACCTGGCTGTGGTTTATTCCTTCTTTTGCCTCCTCTGTTTTAGCAGGGTGATGTCAACCCAGTGTCCTCACAAACCAGATGTCCCTTGCTCAGGTATCTACAGACCCCTACAGCCCACACAGCCTTGTGAGGAGCTTCCAGCCCCCAGCCCCAGCCCCCAGGACTGGCAGCCCCGGCAGCTCCAGCAGCCCCAGCCGCCCTGCCGAGGGGCAGCTCCCGTGGCCAGAAGGGTCTGGGACCCGCCTCACCAGGAGCCCCTCTGCACGGGAGCAGGGGAACAAGGATGATGAGGGGACTGGAACATCTCCACTACGAGGAGAGGCTGAGGGAGCTGGGCTTGTTCAGCCTGAAGAAGAGAAGGCTGAGAGGGGACCTAATAAATGCTTATAAATATCTGCAGGGTGGGGGTCAGGAGGATGGGGCCAAGCTCTTTTCAGTGGTGCCCAGTGACAGGACAAGGGGCAACGGGCACAAACTGAG
>Ga0065711_1041726_pt1 | contig 15921 bp, 10 predicted proteins | sample Hoacrofraction12_FD_59098 | JGI IMG/M metagenome (GOLD analysis project Ga0065711, IMG submission 59098) | Hoatzin crop microbial communities from Cojedes, Venezuela - Epithelial fraction 12 v2 (version 2) | ecosystem: Host-associated > Birds > Digestive system > Esophagus > Crop | place...
TTTTTTGGGGGGGGTTTTTTTTTTTTTTTTTTTTTTTTTTTTTTTCTCCAGGAGGAGGATAAAGGCTTGGGCAACTGTGGAGTTCTCCTTCACCTTCCTTTTTCTTGCAATTATTATTCTTTTCTGTGTTGCATAATTGTTTATAGCTTTTGTATATAGCAGTCTTGCTTTTGAGGAATTGGGACCTGCTGTGGATATATATGAAAGATTCAGAAAGCATATAACCTCCTAATTTTTGTGAGCATCGTGAGATAGGCTTAACTGTGGTAGCTGTGAAAAGCAAGATGATATTGTGGTCTTCAACATTACCTCAGAAGTACCATTCAAAAGATAAGCTAATTTAAAGCAATCTAGGAGTTCTTGTCGATGAGAAAAACCATCACAGTTCTGTGATAGGGCTTTCCAGAGCTGAGGGCTGTATTTTAACTTTGTTGTTGGTTGTAGGTGTCATTGCTTCAGGAGAATGCCGGTGGTGTCAGGGATGCCATAAACTTTCGCCTTCTCCCCCTTTGTCCCATGTTTAAGTCTGAGAGCAGCTGGGCGTCAGTGTATTGCAAAGACCCAGGATCGTTAGTCCACACTGGACTATTTCAAGTGAACGGACTACTGGAGCTAGGGCGGGAAAAAAGGAAAAAGAGCCAAAAAAACCCCACAACATTTTCTGAAAATGTTTGTGTTGAAAATGTCTGTGGAAGATAATTGCACAAAGTGAAATTGTTCATTATCTGCTCTGTTACTCCCGGTGGTGTAAGTGAAGAGTTCTTGGCTTGGGCTTTGAGTGATGTGTGTGATTTGGGGGCTGTGTCTGATGTACGCCGACTGTGAAGCGGGAAGAAAAGTGAAGCTATCAGACATATTGGTCTGCTGCATTAGAGTTTTGTGTCTCGTGATGTGGCGGAGGTCCCGGCAAGGCGCTCGGTGGGAGGCAGGGCCCATTGGCAGGGACGGGGCTGCGCTGCGTCTGCAGCCGGCTGAGACCAGCCCTGTTGGCCGGCCATCTCCCTGCTCTGAGCTCCTGGCTGGCCTGGCCCTCCCGCAGCCGCAGCGGCAGGGAGCATCGGTGTAATGCCCCTGGGCGGCTGGCGAGGCAGCAGGCCTGACACCGCTCCAAGTGAACTGCGAGGGAAAGGGGGTTAAGCTGGGATAACACTCCGGCCTCATCCCAGCAGCTGCCAGCATCTGCTCCGAGCCTTCTCGCTCCAGCTGGCTCCAGGAGAGTGGGAGCAGGAGCGTCCGAAGTTTGCTGTACGCCTCAGACCTTACGTGACGGCAATACACAGCTCGCTCGTCGCTGCCATGTTGCTAGGGCAACCCGCCTATTTATTCATTTATTTCCAGCTTCAGTCTGATGCATCCTCTGCCCTGCCTGCACTGGAGTGGTCTGTTTGGCACTCAGGCGCGTGTTGATGGGCTTCGAATGTATCTTGCGTAGCGAACTATTACTTGTATGGGGAAGACATCTTCCATCCCCCTACCCCAAGTCGTTAGAGGGAGGCCTGTCTTGGATTTTAGCATTTTAATTGGAGTGTATCTATGCATGTCCATGCACGGAAATTAAAGATTGCACTTGTTTGTGCATTTTATGCTCTTAATGGAAGGGAGCGTTATATCAATGTTCTTTAGTGCTACTAGAGCAGTTTAAGCTCCATTCCCTTCCTTCCCCAATACTCCCATGCCTTTCTGGGGGCTTGTTTGAATGTATCTACCAGTAAGTATCTAAATCTTCTTCTTAATTTTTTATAACCATGATTTAGTTGTTCTTGCATGCGTAGATAATGTAGCCTGCAGAATACGTGCACATGAATGCTATCTTTGATAATATATGTACAATTTAAACCACAAATTACAAGAGGCAATAGAAAATTCATGCTAATGCTGTTTTGCAGCAGGGATGTGTTTTGAAATGTGTCATTATCAGTAACAGAGGTTTTACTGCAAAAAGTGACCAGATATTTATGTTTTTTTTTCCACTCAGCTGTCCCATTTCCTCCAAGTCACCGGCTCACAGCTAAGGAAGTGTTTGATAATGATGGAAAACCCCGTGTGGATATCTTAAAGGCACACCTTATGAAAGAAGGGAGACTGGAAGAGACCGTTGCTTTGAGAATAATAACGGAGGGAGCTTCAATTCTTCGCCAGGAAAAAAATTTGCTGGACATCGATGCACCAGTCACTGGTTAGTATGGAGTTATGATGATGGAGGGGATGGTTGCTGGTTTAGGACACGTTATGTAATGCATGAGTGTATGTGGCTTCCTAGGCAGCTGAAAGGCAGCTTGAAAATCGTTTGTGCTCTCCAATACTCGGTTCTCTCTTTGTCTGCTACCAGTAGGGTAATGGAGGCCATCAAGCAGCTTGTAAATTAGAGGAAAGGATCACATCTGCTGAGCCCTTTCTGTTTCTGAGGCAGAGAACATTTTTTGTCTTTAGGGGAAGATTAGAAGAACTTTCTTAAACTTGAAAAGTTATCTGGCCTTTTGTACCAGGCGTTAATTCCATAATTTTATGGCTGCCATTTACCATAGTAGCACTGTTCAGACGTACAGACAGTGCTGGGCTCTGAAGAACAGTGGTGTCAGAGTAAATGGAAATTTTAATTAAACGCTAAGGAAAATAACGAGTACAGCAAAAAGGAAAAAAATTAGCAGAATCCCAGTTTGTGTTGCCTGGGGGATTAATGAATTGTGCTGGTTGCAGAACCCATCCTGCCCTTGACTATCAAACACTGCCACCCACTCATTAATCCTCAGGAAATGCCTTATACTTTGAATTTCCTTCTCTAATTGTCTCCTGCCTCCGACTGCAGTCTGTTCTATGAACGCATTTGCTTGCTCTAATGTGCCTCCTCCCCTGTTTTGTTGTTGTTATCAGATATGAACGCATTTTTGGCAAGAAATTGATCTGTGGCATAGAAAGTCAGCTGTGGGGCGAAAGATAACTAGTTCCAGCCAGCTTAAACTATGAAACCAAACTATAAAACTTGGTTTAGGAAGGCTAGTCCTTTTGTCACTTTTGTTTCTGGAGAGCCCTGTCAAAAGTAAAAAAAATAGGTTCATCTGCTGCAGAAGAAGGCTTACCAGTCTTTATTATCAGTACTGGTGGCATTCACCAAAAACTACACAGAAGTAACAAAACCTTCATTTTCAGGAAACCTTCTCTGAAACTGAAGAGCATAGCATCTGGACCAGAATGATGCACAAGTTATTAAAGCTTGTAATTTTAAAAGTTACATCCAAATAGGGGATTGTAGCTTGACCTGGAGAGGTCATGTGTATCATCTTTTATGTGATAATTAGCTTGTCATGCTGCTGTACAATTCTGATGTAGATGATGTCAATCATGTTGCTGCTTATGGATGAATAGAGGAAATAGGGCAAATAAAAGGATCCACCGAGTAGACTGAGAATAAAGTTCTGCAGACATTTTCTTTGATTCTTCAGGATAAATGAAAGAAGTCATAGAGATGCAATACTGGTGTCCATAACTGAGTGGCAGACATGCAGAAGTTCCACATTTCTGTGGATTTTGTATGTTTTTTTGTGGTGTGGTTTTTTTTTTTGTTTGTTTTTTTTTTACTCCATTGAGAGATGTAGACTGTAGGAGGACGGGTCTGGTGGGTTGTGTCCCAACTGATTTCCATAAGTCCATGTTTTATGTTCTCTCTCTCTTAAATTTTTCTCTTTAAAACTTATTTCTTAAATGCTTTTGCAGGTATAGGAATTGTTCTGAATTATATTTTAGAGATTAATCTCCAGAAGGTTATCCCATTGTATAACACTGGTATAATTTAAGTCTTTTGATTCCTTTTTCAGTTGGGCCTACATCTTGCTTTGTTCCTGCTTTTGAAATTATTCTCACGCAGTGATTGTGATACTGCAGTGTTCTTCAGGGTGGCTGGTAGCTACTTTCTTTTAAGCTGGGCTCCTAATTCTTGTTAGCAGGGTAGCTGAGAAGTGCTAATGTTCTATATGAACAAACATGAAAGCTGGAGTTATGAAAGTGATCATCAAAAGAAGGAAGAAAAATGAATTGTGAGGGGGAGGCTGGGAAAGCTTGTGAGGCATGTTGTTGTGGGCCTGACAGTTTTCTTTGTGGAAGTAGTATGACAGCAGGTGACTGGATAAAGAGAATATCAATTGACCGATGATGTGCAAGGTATACAGGCAATCAAGAAATAACTATGGAGTAGAGGAAAGCTTTTTTCAAATGTACGGAAGAACAAACAAAACCACTGATAGTGAAGAAGAAAACAGTTTGTAGATTTTAGACATGGCAAGCAATCTTGTTGAAGTGACAGTCATACATCATTAATATGGGATCTGTTGTGGGAGATGCATTACTCTTTTAGAAATGTATCCCTGTAGCTGGTTAATGAGATGGTGATCATGAAAAAGAAGCGAGATAGAAGAGCGTAACTGTTGAAGTAAGAGCACTGTGGATTATTACAGTGATATAGTTGATAAGTATTAAAGCACATGAAAAGTTTTTTCTTAAAGCCTCACGCAGATATCCCTCAGTTTGAAATTTCTCTTTTGTTTATTTTAAGGGATGAGATAATTGTCCTTAGAAAAAGTATCAGAGTTCTGTTTATAAGCAAAGTCATGTGAAATAAAGTGGGTACATAGAAGACCTGGATCTGAGGGAGAAGATGATTTGTATAATAGCGGGGAGGCATCCAAAGAGCCTTAATGTGGAATGCAGTATTTTACATTTATGTACAAAATTTACTCTGTGGTTAGCTGGAAGCACCAATGTGACTGTCATTTTGAGGTTTTGGGTTTTGGTTTGTTTGGTTTTTTTTTTTTAGAATTTGGCAAGGTTATAAGCCTTTTGAAGAATTGCTGATGAATTCATTGCGACCTTAGCTCAAGTTCTCATCGTTTGCTACACACATGCATGCCTAGTTTGCTACAGTTCTGGCTTACAACCAAGGTGAACTATTCCTGCAATTGTTACACAGGACTGCTGTTTGCTTGATATGAATCTGAACAGAGCCTGAACTAAGGAGCGGCTCCAAGTCCTCTGCTGTCAGACTCTTCTTGCATTTGGGAAGTGTTGAGGCGACTTTGTCTTGACTTGTGAATGTGAGTTTGGAAGGATGGAGAGAATTGGGTCAAAAAAGTGAGTGTATTGAGGGGAAGGCTGAAAGTAGGGATGAAAAGTTATGAGAGGGCCTGGGCTGCTCAACAGATGACAAGGAGGTGGTTGAGACTGGCTGCTTGACTTGAAGACAAAAATATGTGATAGAGGTGAAAAGTGTGCGAGACAAGGAAAATGACCAAAAGGCTGAGCCAGAGGTTGCCAGAGAATGGCTGGGCAGGCAAAGTAGGAAGATGAGCAAGAGGCTGACAGGGTATTAGGACTAGCTGGGCAAGACACCCCATCTGGGAGGGAAAGGGGCACGTGGTGGACTGGGCCTGGCTTCAGCGCGACAGCTCTATTAGAAGCAGTTGCCAGTCTCCTGTCTCCTGCCTGACTGGCAGCAGTGAGGGGCTGGCACAAGGGCTGTGGGGTCATCTGGGTTTCCAGTGTGGGGAAGGCACGAGCCAGGCACCCTGGGCTACCAGGATGCTGTCCAGTCACCTGCAGCACCATGGGGAATGTCTACGCCAGCCTTCACCCACCAGGGAGTGGGCAGACGGCAAGAGGACAGGGAGCCGCCTTTCACAGATGGATTGTTCTCAAGTTCTTCATCTATACCCTCTTCCCTTGGAAGCCATGTGGTCTTCGTCTTAAGCTTGTGGGTTTAATGAGGTTGATCTACCACTACACTACAGCTGTTCAGCGTTCAGAGGAAAGATGTCTCTGTGGCAGCCTTAGAATTTCCAGTCCTGTTTTATGTTCATAACAGTATAGTGACACATGGAGAAATTGGCTCATTTTTAATTGTTTTTTTCTAGAAGGCTAAGGAAGTATATCTCTGAACCTCCCTGATGGCAATATTTACTGAAGTCACGCTCCAAAGAGCAGTTGGGGATGCCAGATTTCAAATTGCCTGGGTAGCTTTATGTAGCCTGATTATGTAGGCTCATTACTATACAGAGCGTTTCTGGGCAAGTGACGTACACTACCCTTTGCATGATGACTGACTAATTACCTGCTTGTTTTTTATGGGCCCTCGCTTCCAGATCTAAGATCTGCTGGTTTTAAGTACTGAACACTCTTAACTGCATGCCAAGCATGTGTCCCTTTGACTTCAGTGCATGGGTAGCTTTCTCTGTACATGGGTATATGTGTATACCTCTGTATATTATAGAATTATCCATAAAATTATAAGTTCTTTGGGTTTTTGAATGTGTTATGTCAGAAAAACAAATTTAGGTAAAGCCTTTGATGGCAACGTTGCCTTGCTTCGCTTTCATTCGGTCAGATGGATGCTTTATCTTGCCTGTGTTTTGAAGACAGTAATTGAAGGCGTGAGATACTGATATCCTGAGTGACGTTTAAAGTATTTGAGTAAGCTGATCATACCATCTTCAGAGTAATATTTGTAGAAGTTTTGTAACTAAAGCATATTTCACACAAGTGAAGAGAACACAACTTGAAAGTTGCTCGCTGCCTGAGTATGGTTTATTCTGTCCAATTCATGGAAAAGAGCAGAAAGTGACTATATAATTAAGGAATTTGTAGTGTAATGCATATGCGAGAGGTTGTACTTGAAAACTTAATTCTCTCATGTCCTAAAAATGGAGTTCTTTTTTTGCCAACATTTGTGGTGTTCACTTTAATTACTAGGTGCATGATTTATTGACATTAATGGGCCTCAGTTCACTGGTCCTTTTCAAAGCAACCAAACCTGCACTTCTGGAACATGATAAATTGTTGTTTTCCAACATCTGCAAAAATTACCAGCTACAAGAGAGACTGGGATTAAAATACAACCACCCAAAGGTCATATTACAGAATGTGATTTAAACAGCAAAGTATCTGATTCCAGCTATGCAGCTTGGCCCTGTTTTGAGCGGAGCAGGTTGCATTAGACAACTTTCCCACCGTAACTTTTCTGTGATTTTAATTTATACCTCCTTAAATAACATACTTAGCTACAGGGTAGACCTAGGACTCTAAGTGGTATGTTTGTCGAATATCTATCATTGTGTGTCTTTGCTTTTATCTTCTGGATTATGTTTCTTGAGGATATTGTTAGATATACAGACACTGAATGAAAATAGTATGATATCTCGTGCACATATGACTACACAAGGAATAGGCTTGTAAGAGCTGTGTGTTGGTGTTTTTAAGGTAAGTCTTTTCCCGTGTTGATATCTATTTAAAAGTAATTAACATGTGCTTTGTTTCTTCTTGTAACATATGACAGCTCTCATTTTGTGTACTCAGTGTGCGCTTCTTTTAGTCTCTGCCCTCGTTATTAATGAGAGTTTCCTCTAATAAACTGAGAACACAAAAGCGTAAGTCGTATACATCTCTCAAAATCTGTGCTTTTTTTGCATATGGTACTTATATGTAATGCATGAACATTACCCAGGCAGCTGCCTGTGTACAGATGTTCTCAATTCTGTTTGCATGAGTGCCACCACCAGCAGTGGCAATGACAACAGTTTCTGGCGTGGCGACAATAGCCAGGCCATGTGCAGGCACAGGGGGCAGCATCGGTCAGTCCCTCATGGAGAAAAAAATGAAAATAGGTAAAGCAAGCATATACTCTTGTTCTAAACCTTCACATGCTTGATTGAGAGAGCCCTGACTGTGCTATCCTGTGTTCAAAGCTTCTTGAAATGACAGGTGCCTGCAGCTTGGTATGTGAAAATAGGTGATCACTGGATAAAGACAGAAAAAAAGCTTATTGTTGCAGTGGAGAAATTTTTACAAAAGAAAGGGAAAGTGTCTTGGTCTCTGCAGGTCTTTTCCTTGGCCATGTCATTTGCTCTACTGGTCCTGCTCTTTGCAGCTCCCACGTTTACATACATGATAGATGCAAGGCAACCACTGTTGCTTGCAGTGCCTTCCTTGCTATTCCCTTTGCATCGCATAAGGCAAGGTAGGGTGCGTGTGTATCTCCAATAGGTATAGAAGTACTAACCTTGTGCATGCTAAAGGGGAATACACCCACTTGCAGTTTCATTGTAATGTCTTTGGGTAAAAAAATTCTGTTGGCTTGGTTGAGTGTCGCAGCAGTATGGAAATACAACTTCAGTACTTGAATAGCTTGTAGTGTTTGTATTACAGTGAGCACGATGAGAGTTTTTGCAATTTGAACTCTATATTGATGGTGGGGTAGAGGCTGTAGGCACCTGGGGATAGCCTGTGCGGGAACAACTGCAGCAGCTCTGGTGACCTTCGGAAACCTTTGGTGCATTGTAGGCCCATAAAAACTATAGAGGGAAAGCCCTTTCCTGCCAGCATGTGTCTTTATGATCTTTGAGGCTTCCAGATATCCTCTGGTACGTTATTCCATGGGATGGCAGGGTTTCCTGAGCCTGAGTGTTTCCTCATGTTCCACATACCTTTTCCTTTGACCAGTTTCTCTTGTTTGGTAGCATAAAATAATATTAGTAGGTTTCTAGCATTGTGCAAGTTAAAACTTTATGAACATCGAGAATTTCTAGCTAAAGTGATCAATGCTAAGGCAAGCTAACACAAGTATTCATGCCCACATTATAGTGAAAAGGCAATAATGTTTAAAATTGGCATCAAACTGTAGCAGACATGTAAATGATCTAATGCAATTGGAGAGTCAAACTAAAATAGTTCTTTCTGATTTTTACCTTTGAAGCAGTTTAAGGTAGAATTCCATTATGAAAAATAATGAAGATTGCTTATTAGGGGCCTACAAGTACTGTAAGATCTATCTATATTAGCACAACATCAAAGTTTGTCTGCAATTAATATATCAATAAAAGCAATTTTAGTTAAAACTTCTCTCTTTCATAGAATCATAGAGTGGTTTGGGTTGGAAGGGACCTTGTAGATAATCTAGTTCCAACCCCCCTGCCATGGGCAGGGACCCCTTCCACTAGACCAGGTTGCGCAAATCCCTGTGCTCAAAGCCCCCCATACTTTCACACTTAAGTAACTTAATTTATACTCCAAACCTAATATACCATGATTACTGTTGAGGAAAATTGAATTTCCAGGACACTGTTATAACTATAATACTTACTTATGTGTCGCAAAAAAAGCATTTGCATGATCAAATTGTAAAACTTAATCCTGAGTGGCTGGTGTCTTCAGACTCCCAAGTCTAAAAGCTCTAATGCTGATTTGAAGTCTAGATGCTGCAGCTTCTGAAGGTAAGTGTTAAACAAAAGAATTACTCTTTTCCCTTCTTTGCCATAATGCACTCATTAAAGTTGTCTTTAAAAAGCATCTTTAATATTGCTTGTGATACTAAAAGTAAGTGATGGGGTCTGCCCTCCAAACAGTGTGCTGGTTTCAGTACGACGCTTTTTTCTGTATCTCAGCCAAGTAGTGGTACCCTTCAGTTGTGAGCAACTTCTTTAGCTGCTTTAACTGTATTGCTAGTCATTCTGAAAACATGCTGGTATTTTGTTCATTCTAGCCCTAAAATGTGTGTGAGTCCCAAAAGTTCCTGGTGTATCTAAACCAGTTTGACTTTCTGCATCACAGTGGTATACATTGCACGTGTGGACCAGTAACACCTGCGAACTGGACACATTTCAGCAAATTATCCTCGTTCTCAGAATAAATTGCCTGCAGTTAATTCTGCTTCATCATAGGAAAGTTAATTTTGGCTGCAGTGAGGTAAATGTTAGTTTGAAATAAACTTTGACTTATTTCTTTCTTAAATATCCATTCACGATCTTGTTTGCATAAATAATATGACATTTCAACGGAACAAGTTGAAACCGTGGAAGAGGAGGAAAGAGAAAGTATCACCGAAACCATCTACTCTTGCATCCTTCTCGAAAACAAATGATAGTCGAATTCTTTTTACTTGCTTGTAGAAGGGAGGTGTGTCTCTGACTTAATAAATGAATTAGACTTCATGAAGAAATATTTGCCATAATTTTTTAAGATGTGTTAGATATACTCTTTTCTCAGCGTACTCATGAGCGCAGTTTGCTGTTGCAACAGTTGTTTCCCTTACATATCACTATTAAATATGTTGTTGAAATACAGAGAACCTGCATGTTAAACTCCTGTTAAAAATCTGATGTAAACATACTGTTGAACAGCTAAAGTGAACTTGATTGGATCCTTTAATTGGATTGCTGATTAAAACTGACAGTGCTCCAGCTATTTTTCATGTTTTATTGATAACTCATGATATATCAAGTCATTTGTGGCTTAAAACCTGGGGCTTCTGACAGAAGGTAAAGATGTAAGGCTGTATGTATTAAAATTTTTTTTTTAATCTGTTCCTTCCATAAATGCTTCTGTTGGTTCAAGATATGGATTGAAATATGTCTGCCTGCATCCCTGGGAGAACAAAGTGATTGCATCTTGTAGCTTAATTGAGCTGCTTCAGACATTAGCATCTGACATTTTGGCAGAGCTGATGTTTTCTAGTAGCAGCTGCTTGAATCTATCATTATTGCCAAGACAGTGGATACTACAGACTGTATTCTTTACAACTACCTTACTTGTTCTTATAAATAATCCATTTATAGTTAACTTGCTTTGGTGCAAAAATTGCAGTCAAATAAGCCAAAGTGAAATCATGGAATCTGAGATGCCCTTCGGATAGGGAGCTTAATTTGATGCTGTGAAATAGAGGATCAAGTATGTATTGGGCTTCAAGTCAGCACAGAAATTGCATTGATTAAAAAATAACCACCAGCAAAAATACAAAAACAACTGCTTGGAAATGCCGAAGTCTTCAGGACTTTGCTCTACCGTAATTCATTTAGCGTGTGGGTGCTTCTTTATCATGTAAATACTGACGGCACAGTATAGCATGTTAGCATTTCTTCTAGGGCAATTCCAAGAAGACATAGTACATCGTAGCAGTGGTGTTTATTGTAGGTTCTCGGAGATTTTTCTGAAATTTGTAAATCAGGTTTTTTATTTGCTTTGCAATTATATATTCACATTATATTGCACATATAGTAGCACAGCTCGAGTTAGAACTGGGCAGTTCTGGGCCTTTGACACTTGGATTTTTTTTGAGAATAACCCTGATGTTTGCACTGTGTAATCCTCCTTAGAAAGAATGAGATCCTTTGTTCTTGCCTGTCATGTTGTCTTAGCTTTGCCTAGTTATTCCTCCTTTTCATTCTGGCCTCAGGTTAATTTAACTCGATCTTAAGTTGTAGTTTGTATTGGCGAGGGGTGTGGGAATGCAGTGGGATCACTGCTTAAATCGCAGCCACCCACGTTCCTGCCTCCCCCGTTTTGGATGGAGGAGCTACTGAAATGAGTAAGGCCTAGAGGGGGGCATAGGGAAATTCCAGCATATGTTTGCCTCCCCCCTTCAGCAACACAAAAATCTACCAGTCATGCACGAACCGGCGTTCCCCACTTCGTGTGTGTGTGTGTGTGTGTGTGTGTGTGAAATAATAGAGGATTTATATGTGCTTGAGGCTGGAAGGGGGGTTGTTTCTGTCTTAATCACACTGTACCTGCAGCCGTAGGGTAGAAATCAAGCTGGGAACAGCGATTGGAGGGAAGAAAAGGATGTGGAGGAGTGTGAGGGGGCAGACTAATAGCGAGATAGAGACAAATAGCATTTTGTGTCATCTGATCGTTGCCACTTGGAGGTACCACTGTGTTCATCTGATCTGGGAAGGGCTGTACAGATGTGTGCCCTCATTGTTTAGAGTCTGGCTGTGCTTTTGGAGCTAACACCAGCTGTCTCTTGTCTTCATCTGTGCTTTACGTTTGTGTGTCTAACCTTTCACCAAAACCTGACTGTGAAGCACTGGCAAGTGAAAAGGAGATAACTAGCAGGTTCATTCTTAAGAGATATTATAAACATTACCTGTCATCGCTTAGGAGGAGCATAACTCGAGAGCATTAGAAGCTGGAAATGATGCTTATAGATGATGTTATTGTGGGATGGGTTCTTCTACTTCTTCCTGTCTTTGGATGCTTTTTCATTAGCATTTTAGTTACTCTAGAAAATACTACCAGAGTTGACAGATACTTCATTTAGTTTTGTGCAGTTTATTTAGAAAAAACATTTATAGAATGATTTCCAAGTGTCTGTGATACTCTGTAAAGATTTTGCCTTTCTAAATTAAAAAAAAAGTGCTATAGTTCAAAACAGTTTGATTAGTTTAAAAAAAATCTCATAAGATCCATGCTCTCTAAATAAATGCACCAATTGTGAAGATTAATTGTGCTGAACAGGAGCATGTTTTCAATCAGCAGTTGATTTCAGAAAGACTTGGCACGTGTCAGGGGATTGTGGCAATAGTGTATGTGACTTGTAGTGTATCAAGCCATAACATTGTCTTCATTGTGTCATTATGTGCCTTTTTAGGGCATCGAATCATTAAACGGTGATTTTCAAATGGTTCCTTGCTGCTATCTCCAGAACGACTGTGTTGGCTTCTGCTTCTTGCTTTCTTAGGTTTGGGCATCTAAATCTAGTTTAAATTGAGGTATTGATGTCAGTTGGGATTCTGATTACTTCCTGAGAAAATATTGACAAGTGAGGAGGATCTTGCTCCTCATCTTCTGATGAAGATTCAGCGAGAATTAAATTTTCAAGAGGAATCTTAAGTCCTATGACATTTTGTCATTCCCTTTATTTATTGCATAAATGATCCCTTGAGCTCAGCAGTTGTGTTGAACCTTGTGGATTGCTTGGTCTAAGTAAGTGTCATTCCTTTTTGTGAAGTTTTTTTGGATCCAGCTACATCATTGTCTTCAGAGCAGACAACCCAAGGACACAATGGCAGTGGATTAAGCTCCGATGTAAGAGTTTGTGGCTAAGAATCAAACCCAGTCTTTTGGTGCTCAGCACAAAGGAAGGCACTGCGGAGAATCCTTCTGGTTCAGTAGGTGTTATCAGCAACATTTCTTTCAGATGTTACTTCTGAAAATTGCCATGTTGAATGACAGTCACTCTTGCTCTCCCCTCTTCTTCCAATTTTACCTCTGCAAGAAATTTTACCTTTACAGGTGGAAAACACCACAATAGGTTTGATTTAGTCAAAATAGGTTGAATTCAGAAATCGCAATTAACTGATTGCGAGAGTTCACTGCAGGAGTTTATCCAGCCAGACCAAAAATATTTTTTTTCTGAATAATCAAGGAGAGAAAATTGAGTGAACTGTGTCAGATTTATTCTTTATTAATCCATATTAATAAAGAACACTTTTAAGTATAATTTAAATCCATAAGCTTAAAAGCACAAAGACAACAACCCACAACACATTTCAGCTCATCTTTGGTGCATGTTCTTTTCTGTGTTCGGTGCTCTCTGCACATACAGCCCAAGAGCTAAGGGGTGGCAATGTGGTTTGGGGGCATTGCTGGCAGCCAGAGAAATCAGTTGTGTGAATTCAGCCTTTGACGAAGTGGCGGTGCAAGAACACTTCCATTTTCTTTCTGCTTGGCTTGCTTTCTGTCATGGGCAATAGTTCGCAGTTGTCTGGAACAATAAATTATGAAAGCTAATGTTGCTTCTTTGTTCCACTTCAGTTCCTTTGCCTCTTACCAGACTTAAGAAGGAAAAAGCTAGCCTCAGTGCAGAGCAGATACGCAATTAAAAGTAAAGAGATGTAGACCTAAAAACTGTGTTTCAGGTCAGCATACATACTTAAAACTAGGTTATATTTTTTCCCCAAAGAATTTCAAAAACACTAGTTGGAAGGGTAAAACTCCCTTGAGGAGAAACTCATCTTTGGCTTCTGAACAAGTATGAAAATATGTGACTCTAAACTGCAGTTAATTATTGGGGCATAGGACAGGTGATAGCTATTTCATCAAAATTTTGCTTGAAATGAGATTAGCATGGTAAGCCGGCGCTGAGGTGAGACTAGGTGTTTCTCTAAGCACAATAAAGCAATCATTGTTAAGGATTTGAGGGTGCTTTGTATGTTATACTTGTTATTTTAATGACTGATTGTAGCAGACTAAAAATAGTTTTGTAGTCTACTGATTCTCTTAGAATTACTTGGGGATTGGGGTTTTTGGTTTGTTTGGGATTTTGTTGCTTTGTTTTTATTAAGGTATGTGCTATTGCAGGTAAATTGCTCAACTTTCTTTTTTTTGCTAAATTTCTGAACACACACACACACACACACACAGACAGGTTATTTATGGCTGAAACCAGCTCTTTAATATAGAGGGACAGCACTGAATGTAATTAAACCCTGTGTAAATCAGTGGTCCCTCTGTGGAAATCCAATAGCATTGCACCTAGATTTTATTGTAAAATTAGAGAACAAGCGTTAAGGAGATGTATGGGGAGAAGACAAGCATGGTGCAGGATACTTCTATGGCTCCCTGAATCCTTGTTGAAGAAACAAATGTATCTTCAGTAAAGTGATCATTTTAGCAATGCAAAATAACTTTCAGGTCATCGGTGCTAGTGTAGGTGTTGAAAAGTGCTTCTGCTTTTTGTACTGTAGAGGCTCGAGGCTTGAGAACACGAAGACTATACCAAATGCGTGACCTCTTTCTGAAGGCATGAGCTGTTTAAAATGTAGCTGGTTGAAGATGCCATCTGGTGGTACGCATTTGGTATGTCTGCCTGCTTCCTGATGCACCTGCCATCAAGGCCATACATTCTTTCACGTGCAAGATAGAAAGAATAACTGTTATGGTAAGTCCAGAAGACAGAGGTCTCCAGTTGTTGCTGTAGACATGGTCCAGAAGACTATCGGAAGCGTGGGAGAGAAGACAAGCATAAGTAATTAATGCGAGTCAGGCTTTTATTTTGAAGTCTGATTTTCTTTTTGTAAATAAGCATTTGGGGAAAATCTCAGGTTATCTTACTTTGGAAGGCAGTGAAAAATGAATTGGATTTGTGTTGAACGGAGGTGGCAATGAAATGATGAAGATCTACCACCTTTGCATGGTGCAGATTTTTATGGCCGAAGGAAATGCGTTTCAGTTACATAAGCAAAAATTCTGAGTTTTTACATTAGTTGATCAAACCTTGTTCTGTGTGTGTTCTAAAACCTCAAGGGCTGTTTTTTTCAATATGTAAGAATGTCAGGAATATGAATATCATCTTTCCTAGTTTTTGTGTAAAGCCTTTCTTCTTAGAGAAGAGCTTTTAAGGTCTAACATTAATTGAATGGGTAAAGGTTAAAACTTTGTTGCAATAGCAGTTATTCACTGTGCTGTTGAAGCTAAATTACTCACTTAAGCTAGTTTAAACAAAATCAAACCATTAGTCTGCCAAAAGACATCTGTCTTCTCTTACGTTTGCAGGTTCTTTTGGTCTTATTTCATCACTCACTATCCCTAGGCATCAGTGACCTGTTCTCCAAACTAAAGCACTATTTTCAGCATAGGGTTTTATTCAGTAATGAAGATAATGTTATTTTTGTTATGTTCTTACTACATTAAGCCCTTTCCTTAAAATCATAGCATAATTTAGGTTGGCTGGTACCTTTGGAAGTCACATGGTCCTGCCCCTTGTTCAAAGCAGGGCCAGCTTCAAAGATAAATCAAGGCTAAGTTCTGCTTCTTTTCTCAACTAAACCATCTTCTTCCTTCCAACTTGCACACTTTCCTCCTTCCCTCTTAACACCATGTTTCTGAACAGATCTCCTGCTGTTCCAAATGCCTGGTGGAGGAGGGAGGTTAACTCCTGACAAAAGCCATCATATTCTTCAAGCATCAAGACTATACCTCTTAATGGCTGCCCCTATTTTATCTATTATCCACGTTGTCTATTTTGCTTCAAGAGCCCCAGTGACTCACCTGAGCTCACACCATTTCACACTAAGCCTCGGAAACGTTTCTTTGACTCTTCATAGAAGGAGGACCATGTACAGTTCCTTTTTTTTGTTGTTGTTGTTGTATTCCCCCCCCCCC
>Ga0065711_1007008_pt1 | contig 15919 bp, 13 predicted proteins | sample Hoacrofraction12_FD_59098 | JGI IMG/M metagenome (GOLD analysis project Ga0065711, IMG submission 59098) | Hoatzin crop microbial communities from Cojedes, Venezuela - Epithelial fraction 12 v2 (version 2) | ecosystem: Host-associated > Birds > Digestive system > Esophagus > Crop | place...
GGGCTGCGGCGCCGCCACGCAGCCCCTGCGCGGCCGCCGGCCCGGCCCGGCCCGTGGGGCGTCCCGCGGACCTGCTGCCTGCCTCTCCGTGACGCTCACGTGGGTTTCTCTGCTTACGGCCAAGCCGAGCGGCTGGCGTTTGGGGCCGGGTTAAGCGTAAGCCTATGCTTAAAAAAAAGAAAAGTTAAATTCAGCAAGTTGGTTTAATTCCCATCTGCGCTGGAGGAGTTTGTGCTCTTCACCGGTGCTTCACAAGAGGCCGTTTCCATGCTTCACGTCTGGGGGCGGGAGTCAGCGATGATTTATAAAACAAGAGATCACGTTCTCTTTTTAATTAAGCGTGCTTGTAGATTTTTATCTTCCCCGAATTTGACAGGAGCACGTAAGATGTTACATTGGTCTGGCAAGTCGGACGTGCCCTTTGCTGCTGACAGCTTGTAGGAACACAAACCGCTTCCCAAAGGTTAAAAAAACCCATAAATGTGCGCGAGGGAAGTCCGGTTTTGTACCCTATGGCCAGGGATGGCAATTTCATTTTTTCGCTATACCTAACGACCTACATTACGTTGCTAATTTCGACTTGACAGCTTTTCGTGAAATGTTTTAGTTACGTGATAAACTCAGCTGGTGCTGCCATTCCTGTTACATATATTCGTTTCGCCTTTTAATAAAAGCACGCAGCCAAGTGCTCTAATTACATTGTCATTGTTCCACCTTTTCCAGAGTGAAAGGAGTTAAGTCTAAAGGTGTTGCTTTATTATAAAATAAAGAGGTGAGGATGGATCCTGCCACAAAGAGTGACGGATTCCAGCATGAAGGATGTATCAAATAGAACTGGCAAGGCAAGTACACACCAGGGAAGTGGCAGTAAATGTGCAGGTAGAACACATTAGCTCTGAGCACTGCTGTGAATTTAACAGATAAATCTGTTGTTTGTTACCTCTGAAACCACATTTCACTATAAGAAGCCTACTTTTTCTTTTTCTTTTAGTAAAACCAATATAAAAACATGCAAGTCAATTGAGAAATAACTGGGGAAAAAAAATCTCAGAAAAGTCTTCTGCCCCACAAATAACTCAGCGCTTTCCTAGCTAATTCCTGTTTCCTTAGAACTGAACAATACAAAGAGTGGCTCTTAAAAAAAGAATATCCTCGCCGTTTCGGATTTTCGACGCTTCCTTTAGAAGCAGTTCTCCAAAATTTCGTTCTTCCACTTATGTCACGCTTCTAAATTTGGAATTTAGGGCTTTTGACTTGTTTGCAATGTCACATTCAGTGAATAATCCTAACAGATAATAGTTTGTTGACTTTAACTTCAACTGCTCTTTTGACTATTGTTATTAATAGACAGCCGTTTAGAGGAGCGCTTAGAAGCAGGAACTACCAGCATCGTAGCTCCTCTGATGAATCACTTGAATGAAGGATACATTTTATTAACGAGACAAGTGTTCTGCAGTCAGCAGTTCATTTACTCTGTAAGCAGCGCTTCTCCGATAACTTTCCCGTCTGTCAGCACTACCAAGACTGAAGTTTATAGTATGATTTGCCCTCTCCCTTTACTGTAAGGCTAATTGAAGGTTTACTTAAAGGGTACCGTGTTTTAACACCTGGCCCAGCTGCTAAGTAGCGCTAGATCTCAGCTGGATTTTACTTGAATGCTCTACTTAGTGGGATTAAGGAAAGGCAACCATTAGGCACAAGCGAGCCGGTGGAATCCCAAACTCAATTTCAGAGCCCTTGAGAAAATACTTGCCAGTTTGAACTCCACCTCATTTCTGCTCTATAGTGCTGGCCCGAGGCATTGTAGCTACTAGGGACCCAAGCCCAGGAGGAGACCTGAAGGGCCTCAGCTAAGCATAAAGAAGCACGAGCATATTGTTGCAATAACAGCATTCATTGAAAAGGGAGCGAGCCAAGTTGTCTCCAGGCAATGCAGGTAGCAAGCTTAGATTGGCTTCCCAGCCAGACAAGTCCCATTTTTTTCACCATTTGAACTTGTGCTACACAAGTCATTTATTCAAATGTTCTTTTTTTCCCCCTTCATGCCTTTGGCTCAAAAGCCACTCTGTGACACTGCGGCAATCTCTGGAAAATTCCAGGTCACCAGGGAGGGGAGTTGTGGCGCTCCAGCAAGAGAACTCTTTAGGAAAAAAATCACCATTGCTCTTGAGTACAACGGGCCATTTCTCACTTGACCAAACCGAAACTAGACTTCAGCCATCGCCACCAGCAAAAAATGTGTTCAGAGCCCCTGCAAAGCTGAAAGCACTGCTAGCAGTTGTACGGAGTTTTGTGAGGACGGGCTACGGAGGCTCCTTAGACGTTTACCCCTACAAATGGTCAGGTGCCAGACCCTTCCGCTGGAGAATGCCCCCTCTGTGTTAGGTCAAAGGATCTAGTCAGCTAGAGATTCCCCTGGGCAGCGCAGAGGAACCACGGTGGCTGGCAGGCAGAGCCAGCAGCGTGCGTCGCGGCGGCAGGCCCCGAGTCAGTGTGCTCAAAGTTGGTACGGTGACAGGGAGCAGAAGAATGATCCTAAATTTAGGGGCCTTTTTGCCTCCTGTGCCGCATACATTTGGAATAAGCAAGAATCCACCCTGAAACCTTCAGCGAGGCTTCTCTTTTGTAGATCCTGGCAACAGCCTGTGGCAATCAGTAGGCAGAGATGCGGCATGAGATGTTGGAAGCACTTTCAGCACCAACTAATTTTGGCAGTTTGATTCTGTAAAAAGTATTGCTGTGGTACCAGTACGTCGTCTATCACTTTTCTCCGCCACACATCTTAAAACTAGGCCACCCCCCAGCGAGACACAAGAGTCAAGGAGTCCGGAAAGACAGCAGATGAGAAACAGCCTTAGTGGGAGTACGCTCCTGTGTGCAGAACCAGTTCCTTGAAATTTATGTGTTTTTCATGTTAAGATCCGAATAGGAAAACAAGCCCCTTGCCCAAAAAGACAAGCTCCCACTGGTAACCGGGCTTCCTTCTGCCTGCCCTCGGGATGACTTTTGGCGATTCCCGTGTTGCCGGCCCCACCATGCATGCAGCAGGAAGAGGTGGGTACCCCGCTAGCCCCGAGCCCAGCAGCCAGCTGCTGGAACACGGGCGCAATTTGTTTACCCAAGTGCGGTTTGAAAGCTGCCGCTGGAAGGGTTCTTTGCCCTAGGGACTGCCGAGTGGATGACGGCTCATATTTACTGAGGGTTCCTGCGTGCTGGCTGGGGTTCAAGTGGGCTGGGTTGCCCTCCAGAGGGAAGGCCGGCAGGCTGGCCTCCTGCCCCCACGGCGGGTGTCCAGCTGAACTTCTCACACTAACTTCATGGGTGATGTCAGGAGTCAGCACTGACTCACCGAAATTGGGCAGGTACTGAAATTAGGCAGCTTGGAATTCACCTTAAATTATTTAGGCGTGTGTTTGATATAAATAAACTTCAAAGAGACTGAACAGGTTTCCAGAAAAAAGAAAGCACACGGGTTGTGAAATCTTCCACCTTGGATTCAAACTAAAAACCCAAGTGAATTTTAGGACTTTCAGAGAATCTGAAAGGCACCAGGAAAAAAATCAGTCCAAATAACTGATCTGATCTGCAATTCAAAGTTTGTAAAAACTGAAATATTTAATGGAAAATAAGGCAACATGATAACCAACCTTGCATACCTTAACGCTCTTCACTGCCAGTCAGACTGAAAGGACATGTATGGACACATCGCACAGTAATGTTTAGAACCTCTCTTGGCCCACAGGGAACAGTACTGAACAAGTAACGTGCTGCGGGCAGTATCCATACGTTGCTATAACCCAGGCAGAAAAGAACAGTGGCAGACACCTGAACTTCATTTATATTTTTAAACTTCATATGGCTGCAAGCAGTGTTGGAGGGTTCTGCCAGCAACATATTACACCGGTTGGGAAACACTGGTTTAGGGTGCCAGTTAATATAATTGCAGGGTTTTTTTCTCAGAAACAAAATTGTTACATGATACTCTGTTTAATTTTATAACAACACTGCATCTTGTTCTTAGGTACAATGACAGCTGCTCTTGGAAACTTCTCAAAATTGCTATTTAGCTAGACTTCACAAAGATGGGCAAGAAATAATTGTAACTGTATTGCCTGCTGAATCAAGTATATCAAAATAGAGAATCCACATGGCATCTCTGGATCTGAAAAACAAGCCGGTTCATCTCCCAAGAGCGTGTGGGTTGGAAAACGTACACTTAAGAGTTTAGCTCACAGAAAAAAAGTTTTGATTAAATGAACATTCATTATAAAAAAAAGCCCACCCTTTTCTAGCCTGAAGTAGCACCAAACCATACTGGCAAGATAGCAGATATGTAACAGTTGAGCACCAGAGGAAAGAGAATTTGATATAAAAGCTTAAAATAAAAATCGGATCAAAGCTGCAGTGGAAGATGGAGTAGAACAGAAATGTAAAGGAGCTTCAAGAATAGAGCAACTAACACAGTGAGCAACCTAAAATCTCCTTCTGTGCTGCAGCAGTTTACTTATACATCCGTTGCATTCATAACTGTTTAAAAACTGACAAATCTGAGCAATTTCACTCTTGGAAACATAAGCCTCTTTTAATCTCTTGGCAATGGAATCGCAGTTCTCTTTACTCTATGTTAGTTCAGCCAAGAACGGCACCATTGTATGCTATCTTGCAGCTTTGCATTTAAAAAGAAGAAATGCTCACTTAATGCACAGTCATTGTATTATCTGCAGCACCGTAGCTAACTCTGAATGATCAAACATTTATCCCATAAAGGTCTGCTTGTCAAAATTCTGTGTTTTGTCCAAAAGGGGTAAATACAGCCTGGAAAGTCCTTTCTCTCAGACGTCCACATCTCCCAATCCAGTGCAAACGGCACACTCTTGGTGCGCGTAACACTCAGTTCCACATCCTGCCCATTGGTCCTGTTGCATAGTTTCCTACGTCATTAACATATGCAAGTTCAAATATTTGCAACAATATTAAAAAAAAAATTTGGTTAGCAATGTAGAAAACTAGGGTTCTTCAGCTGGCTGATTTGCTATTTTTTTTTCTACGTCAACACTTCTTTCTTTTTAAATGGAAGTAGTAGTAGTATTCAGATTGTAGAAACCCTTATGGAAGGAATACTCCCTGCTTCAGAACCTGAAACTGAAACAGCCTTTCTAGGTTTTTTGAGTCCCGGCTTGCTGCTATCTTGGCCATCATGTTATACAATCCCATTCACAAACAAATCACTGTCTTAGAAGCAGCCAGTGATCTTCCCTTTTCAGTCTTCCCCTTCGCTGCTGTTGGGAAGCTGTTCCTGAACCTTGCTCTCCAGGTGGATGGGAACCTTCCCTTCTGAATTTGCTCTAACACGGATCTCTGGTTCCCAGCTACTAGATGCTTCAACCCATCTAGTGTAACCCTGTCATACCCTACAGTAATCACTTTGAGAACAATCTCGTATTTAAAAAGTGAATGCATTTCATCCAACAGAATATAAATGTGCCTTTGAAATTGGAAAATTTAATCTGGACTCATTTTTTAATAAAAAATGTAGGTGTAGAGACCTGGGTTTACCAGAAGGACAGAAAAACCCCACCTGTGCTTAGTGGTTATTACTACAATAGAATGTGATTGAAAGCAATTATTTCTCATAAAAGTCTATATGAGAAATACTCCCAGTCATTAGTAATGTGACCATTTTTAGCAGCAGCAGTCATCTTTAAGAAATACTAGATGTTTAAACCCTGTTTATTTTCCTGCAAAGATATCTTATCTTAGCATATGTACATTGAAAAAGCCATCTATAGCTGGTGGGCATACAGCATCGGAGTAGAGGTAGGGACATTCGTGGGTTTTGTACATTGATCTACAGTGTTATCCTATTGACTTCCACAGGTTGGCAAAAGCAACAAAATTGTTTGATTAAAAATCAGTCTTACTAATACAGACATTTTTTCTGTAATGCTCTCCTGCTAAACCCATTTTTTCTGATGTTGGTGCTGAAAATAATGATGCAAGCAACTAAGTGTAATTGTAGAAAATTATTGCTAGTGATTTGCATATGAAATACACACCTTTTACTGCCTCTAGTTAGCATTGTTCAACTGGCTTATAAATAGTACAGCTGAAGCGCTGCAAACAGAAAGCAGTTTTCGACGGGCACATGCTATGAATGAAGAAATGTTCAGACACAATGTGCAAGTTGGAGAGCTTTCATCAGAACTAGCCAAGAGGGAAAAATGCTTCATTTCCTAATCACGCTCTGTTTTGGATAAGCTGGTCACATATAGAAAGCATCACGCTCATCTGCGGAGAGTAAAGCTTTTTAAAATGAGTGTTTATGTTTTTCTGTAGGGGGAAAAATAAGTAATCTAATCTATCAGTACTTGTTTTAGATTTTTCTAATTACTTCTACATAACATTGCATTTTTATAATCTAACAATTAATAACAGCTAAAATTTGAACCTTGCAGCTGATGCAAGTCATTTGCTGTAAACATCAAAGGGATAAAAAAGGCCGGTTTTAAAACACTGTTTTCGGTGCAATTAAAACACTTGCTTTTGTGTACAATTTAAAAACTAAACATGTTGACCATTATTCTAATAATAAAGCTGAGTATTTTTAGTCTTTGATATTTGGGGCAAGGGGTGAAGGGAGGAAGACAAAGTGGAATTTGGTAAAGAAGAACATTTGAAAGCAAGATTTTTAATAACAGTGCTGCAAAATTGCAGTTCTATACAATCATATCAAAATGTGCTTCCAATTGAGTTTTATAAATACATTTCTTAAAAAAACAGATAAATCTGAGAACTACTGTTTTAGCTATCAGTGGGACACCTGTCTGTCACTGTTAGCCAAGAGCAACGTTCTTGTATGATACGATCCCTCTTTTCTGCTGCAGACAGGCTTGCAATTTCGTCATGCAAAGTCGGTAGCATACCGCAGCGTGCCGCTTTCCAGCTTAGTAAGCTGTCGCTGTTTCTGTTTTGGAGAAGGCGGCCCCCTTTCCTCAAGAGATGTACCCCGACAAAAGCGTTTTGCAGATGGCGAGGAACAGAAGCCGACTGCAGGCGTGGGGGACCCCGCGCCTTCCCCTGGCTGTGGTGGCAGCTGCGAGCTTGGCATGAGCACGAACGCCTGAAGGTGCGGACAGAGGTGACGCACGAAGCTTTGGCATGCCGATTGCCGGTTGGTTTGTCACCCTCTTCTCCCCTTCACAACTTAGAGCAAGCGTTGCGCTTTATCTTCTTGGTGGCTTGAAAGGCATTTGCTATCAGAATTTTAGCTCAATGGCCACTTTCTCTTAGCTTTAGAAAAACAGGTTTACCATAAAAAGAGAAACACGTGAATGCTAATTATGTAAATAATTAATGCATTTTAGGAATTGGTTTCTGAAAGGGAAAAAAAAGATAATTTAATGCAAAGACAGTCAGAACAGGTGACTTCCAGAACTGGAAATATTCTTTCCTTTGAACTGCTTTGAGAGACTGAAAAGCTTTAGCTCTTTATTTTTCATAAGACACTGTGCAGGTAAAAGTACTTTGAAGACTACAAAGACTAAAATAAGTTCGATCCCTCACTTTTCTGTAAGATTGAAGTAGTTGATGAGAGTAGTGACAGCTAGTGATCTGACCCAGAAGCCACTTCCTTGATAAATCTCCAGCGTGGCATGGTTGCTTGAGTTAGCCTTTTGCATCTATGAAAATTCAAACACAATCTGCTCAGAAGGAAACCCAACAGGAGATCTCACCAGCGGGTTTACCCTTGCGGAGGCTGGTCTGGCATCTTCAACATGGCTTGGGGCAAGAAGCATTCCCCAGCCGCTCCAGAGAACACTTCCTTAATGTCTCCATTGAACTAAAAAGAGCTTTTCTTTCAATCTTTTAGCAACTTCTGCCAAGTTGGATGCTCGTCGAATATGGGTCATCCGTGCACTCTCTATCGCAAATACGGCCAGACACATGCTGGGTTCCATCGGGAGCAGCACGGCCAGCTGATCAGGTGTGCCAGGCCATCAAATCTACGCAGTCCAACAAACCTGGCTGTCCCTCTCCTCCCCCTGGCTGGAGGCAGGGCCCCTCTGTTCCTGGATGGAGTATTCACTAGCTGGTTCTTGTAACTGCAAACCACAAGTCCCTTATTTGGGTCAGAAGTAGGATCAGCCCTTCTACTCTGTCCAGGAAATTGCTCAACAGCAACTGGAGCAGTAATTTTCCTGGATGGACCCTTTTTGGCTGCTGTTTTCCCTCGCAATTCACATACCCCAGCTTCTAGGTTCAAGGTGGGCTCACCATCCCACTGCGTCATGTCCTCCTGATGGCCGTGCGGACAGAACCACAGGGGAGCATGCACATGCTCACCTACAGCCAAGATGATGGCTGGGACAGGCGAGGAGGAAGATGTACTGTCTTTGAATAGCTGGAACTGCTGGGACAGTCTCTCCCCAGCCGTGGCACAGGCCTGTAGGGTCGGGGTGGAAGAGAGATTCCCTTGGAATTGCTGGAGCTGGCCAGCCAATTGACCCACAGCTGGGGCCTCAATGTCTGGCCAACTCGTTAGTGCCAGGGTGCTGGCATACAACGATGGTGTGCTCCATACAAACTTCTGCCGTGTGGACTGCGTGCGCTGGGCTTCATCAGGGTCTTTAGATGCCTGGTTGTTGTCCAGGTTGCTGCAAATCACCTCTGCACTGCAAATTCCCTCAGATACTGGATACCACTGTAAGCGGTTGTCCACTTGCCTCGACAGTTCACAAGATCTTCCTTGAGGGGATACCTTTCCTTGTGCTTGACGGGAACTGCCTCCAGAGGCTGCCAATTGCCCCTTTTCCAGTCCCTTTGTTGATATCCCAGGCCCTCACAAGGGATCCCAGCTGCTGGGCTTCCTTGCCCTCTAATTTCTGCCTGTTGGCCCCAGTATCCCAGCATCGGAGCAACCAGCTGATAATTAGCTCACCAGGTTGACAGCTATAACCTTTGTGCACATCTCACAGCTTGCTCAGGGATAAGGAGCGGGTGGTTTCTGACTCGTTCATGACTGCTGTCTCTGTCCCCTCCTGTTCTTGTGACTGCTCTGGTGCACAACCAGCTGCCTCTCTGATCCCTCCTCCTACTCCCTCTTGGGAGAAGCTTCTTCCTCCTCGACTGAGCGAGTCGACTTCCACTTCCACTGTTTCTTCTTGAATATAGGGGCGACTGATACAGTTGAGGGCTGGTTCTCTGGCTTAGCCAGGGTGCCCATTTGTCTGTTCAGATGCAGAGACCCCCTCTGCCCCTTGAGGGTGCTGAACAGTGCTTGGTAGGCATCAGCCAGCCCCAGCACGGTGCGAGTCCTTGCGTCCTGTTCGCATAGCCAGGGCATCCTTTTCGCAAATGCTCTGTCACTTTATCAGGATCCTGCACTTGTTTGGGGCTCAAGTCCCACACCATCGCAGGTGGAAACTGTTCTAGATACCTGCCCGCATTCTTCCGCACACCTTACCACCCACCACCACACTGCCTCTGGGCACATCCCCGGGTGACGCTCCTGAACGGTCAGTTAACCTCAGGAAAAGCTGGGAACAGATTCTTGAGAGACACCAGCGTGAGCACTGAGATTACCCAGGGAGGTCCCAGGTACCGAAGAGTCAGTGTAACAAGGTGGGAAGCACCTGCCCTGCGGGAGATGAAGGGGAAGGTGCCGTTCTTTGTTCCCTCCACAAACTGGCTCTCGGAGGAAACGCGGGGAAAAAAAAAGAGGTGTAATTGTTCATGTCTCCACGAGATGGTTCCCGAAGTACTGGGACGGCAGCAGCGCAGGGCCCAAACACCAGACCAGGCTCAGGGCCAGCATTTTCATCGTAGCTCCGCCGGGCAAAACACAACCGTGCTACAGGGCACAGCTAACTGCAAACGCCAAACGCAGCCTTTAACAAGCTCTCAAATTTAATGCACAGCAAGAGAGAGCGCGTGACACGGAGAGGGCAAGGGAACAAATAAACCTGCATGGAGAACAAATCAGTCAACACTGTGACCAGGAACAGCTGCACAGGTACAGTAACTGCCCTCCAGCACACTCGGGTCAAACATCTTGAACCCTGTGCATCCCACACTGGGCATCAAAAAGGACCCTGGTGGGCTCACCCTGGCTGGCAGCTGAGCACCTCTCAGCCACTCACTCACTGCCCCCCACAGCAGGGCAACAGTGAGAAAATTCGTGGGTTGAGTTAAAGACAGTTTAATAGGTAAAAAAGAAAAAAAAGAAAACAAACCAAAAAATGAAGCAATGCAAAAGCAATCACCACCAGCTGGCTGGTGCCCAGACAGCCCCTGAGCGCGGACCCCCTGGAGCACCCCACGCCTCGTTTCAGTTGTTGATCATGACGTTACTTGGTGCGCAGCATCCCTGTGGTCAGCTCGGGCCAGCTGCCCCTGCCGCGCTCCCACCTGGCCCCTTGCCCACCCCAACCCACTCGCTGCGCGTCAGAGCGAGGAGCAGAACAAGCCCGGGTGCCACGCAAGCACTGTTGGGCAATAGTTAAAACATCGCTGCGTTAGCAACTGCTTTGGTCGCAAATCCAAAGCACAGCAACATACGGGATGCTATGAACAAAACGAACTCCATCACAGCAACTCCCAGTACACGAGGGTAAATTTTTGTTCTCCTCCTTACTGTACACAGTGAGGCTGCTCCCAGACTGGCCAGTTTTGGGCTCACAGCCAAACCGGAATGATATGAAAGTCATGCAGGTCACTGGAGGACAACCCCGTTAGTCCAGGCCTAGCACAACAGCCACCAGGAGAGAGGCTGACGGAGCTGGGGCTGCTGCAGCCGGTAAGAGGCAGCTAATGGGGAAAGGGAACTGCAGCACACAGCTGTGCGGGATCGGGAATTGGCACCACAGCAGAGCCAAACAATTCTTGGCAGTGGCAGCTGATAAATAACAGGCAATGCCCACCAGCTACGGGAAAGAGGTTCATGCTGGACATCAGGAAAACTCCTTCACAACAACGGCGGAGCAGCACTGGGACAGGCTGTAAGGGGAACCTGTGGAAGCTCCATCCCCGGTGGTTTCCAAGACCAGACTCCAAGCTGGCAACAGTCTACTTCAAATGGGCGGTTTGACCAGATGACTTTCAGCAGTCCCTTTCAGCCAACATTTCTACTCTTCTAAGTACCTCATTTTCCAAACGACCTTCCTATACAGCGTTATCACAATTGTGGAGCTGGAAACACTGGGCTGGCAGTTAAATGACTTTCCATCACAGACCCATGAAACAGCCATTCTACCCACCACAGCTGTGCTCTTTGTAGGAGACAAATTCAGTCTGGTTTAAAAAGCAGTTGGGACCTTGTCCTGTATTTTGCGCACCCGTGGGATGGTCCAGCAGCACAATACCTGGCACAGGTTCAGAGGAGCAGCTGATAGGTACATCTGGTTGAGCAGCTGGAGGACTGAAGTAAATGGTGTGACACCTTCTTCAGCCACCCCCCAGACCCCAGGCCTCCCCCTCCCCGACCTCCTTACAGAGGTGGGTGGGGAAGAGGAATCGAGAAGATAAAAATAAAACTGAAACAGCGTTAAGGTTCCACCACTGTTCAGAAATTGTATGAGGTGGGGGGAGTACATTAATACACAGCAGTGATTAATTCAGTGATGAATTCACCAAGAGTTTGACAGGGGGGTATAAACCTTTTGCTTGTTGTTTACCTGGAGGAAACAAGACAATAAACATTTCTCAATAATTATAGGCAAATGCCTTAAATATAAGATTACTTGATAACATTGGTAAGGGACAATTCATTTTTTTTTTTTAAATTCAGGCTAAAGAATAGTTTAAGAGCAATCAGATATTTTTGGTGATAAAATACAAAAAAGTCATTAATTCTTGCTGATTTGCCTTTATTAGTAAAAAGTACAAATAAAAAAATTGTACTTTCATGAAAACGTGAACCAGGCTTACACAGTTTTGCAGTATGTTTGGTATTTCTTTCACACAACTGAGGTGATTGAGGTGAGATGGCTCAGAGTATCTCCAACAGACCCAAGCTTCTTGCAGCCCTAAATCATTATGAACCCCTTAGTGTAGACGTAAGACAAAAAGACAATGATGTGTGGCTCCTAACTAGAGCCAAAAAAAGCTGAAATACGACTCCGGTTGAATTTAAGCACGCTTCCCATTAGCAGAACTCCAGGAAACTTCACAGGTGAAAATGTAAGGTGGTGAGCTAAGGCAGATGCCTGTGAGTGCCGCTGCCTGGGCTAATCCACACTTCTTGGTGCTCCTCTCCGGCCTCCAGCCTTCCTGTGGCAGCGACAGCACTAACTCAGGCAGAAGCACCGGCGCCTTCAGAAGAGAGAAAATGTCAGGCCAGGCATGAGGAAGAAGGTGCAAGCAAGCAGCAGTCTGGTGCTGACGCCATTCTCCAGAACAAAGCGAGTCCCGAGTTCTGGATGCTGTTCCCATACAAAGGTTGTGACTCAGGGGCGCTTATTATACATACAAAATTATGGCATAATATAGGCATATATTACACAGAATATTATGTACATTATGCAGGATGTATTTTCAGTATATTTTTAGAGGACAGAGTTTTTATTTATATTTTGCATGCGGTGGAATGCAACACGCTGGTCTATGACAAACAAGCTGTGTGACGGGGGGAAGGAGTGCAGGGGGAGAAGGAGGGAGGGGAGAATTTAACAGAAATAACTCCACTTAGTGTTTGAGTGAGCGATGTAATGAAATCTGTTTGCTGTGCTAGCTGTCTCCAGATTGGGCTGTAATTACACCACAGAAGGAAGAAAGGTAGCTGAGTCTCAATCTAGATCATTTATGTAAACTCAGCCTTCTTGTCAACGGCTTTCTCAGATTGCACGCATGCAAACCACAAAAATCATCTCCTATGAACAAAACAGAGACGGTCTCACGTTGCAGGCTTCTGATACACCTTATACGCTGTCTGTAACTGGACTTTAAAACTCAACACACTGAGGTTCAAAACTTCTCCAGTATTTTCTGCTTTTTATTCTGCGCGGTGAAAGACTGTACTCACAGAAGAGCATTCCTTCTTCCTTTCTGCCAAAGGCCGACATCTAGCCTTATATATTAACACTTATTTGGCTCAAATGAACGTGTCACAAACTTAGGAAATTCTTTTAAGACTGTGTTGAAACAAACCGCTTGATCTGAGGGAGGGATATTCCCTCCTGCAGGAGAGTTGGAAAAACCTCATTCTTTGACCCAGAGCAACATTTTATATGCACAGTATAAAACCCAGGCAGTCACTTCCCTTAGCAGAGCCAAATTAATATTTGATTAAATATTTTAAAGCTCCTACTTACCATGCTTGACACATTTTCTCAGCAAGTTTCTCAAATACGGAAAGCATTAGGCACAGGGTAATTTTACATTTGAATACAGAAAAACAGTGTGAGGAGACATGACTGCACGCAGACAGAGAAAGGATTTCCCCCCGCTAATCCCCCGAACGGCCCATCCCCTCGACAAGCAGGTACGTTAATTCCCAGCTTCAGCGGCTCGCTTGCTCTGGGCAGGTTTGAGCGGCTTTCTTGTGACACCTGGATCTTCACACCCCTCCATCCCTCCCCTCCCTTCATCCCTCCATCCCTCGGGCAGGAAAACCACCGGCCTCCGCCCTGGCGCCGTCCCCGCCGGTGCCCAATCAATACCGACCTATTTCCTGTCCATTTGCTGAGGTCACGGGAACGGGACTCATTAATTATTTCTACCGGTGCAGCCTCAAGTGCGCTTCTGGCACGACAAGCAAAAGCCGGCTGTGACCTTTTTTTCCTTCCCCTCCCGAATTTTGCTGGTGGCGGCAGCGGCGGCTGTGCCGGGATGGGACAATGAGGTGGCCACCGGTGCGAGGCGCCGTTGGTGTCCCCGCCGGGCTGCTCCCGGCCATGGCGGGTCAGGGGAACCTGGTCACGGCGCAGACGATGTTGGCCAAGGCAGCCCTGGCCTCGGAGGGAGGGAAGCGCTCCAGGGCTGCCAGCGCTCTGCTTCCGTGGCCGCGGCAGAGGTCGATGGCTGAAGTCACACCTTTGCCAGCCTTGATGGCTTCCTGCAGCTGTCAGAAAACACAGGCACAGCGGGGTGGGTTTCGGCAACGCTGGCGCGCGCAGTCATCTCCGGGAGCACGGGGCTCCCGCCGCCCCTTCCCCAGGCAAAGGCAAGAACCCAAGCTCTCAAATACTCTCAGCTGCTCCGTTCTGGCTCCTCACTACAACAGGGCTGCGGGTAATTTAAACTACACCACCTATTACTTCAGCACCTGAAAGATGCTAGCTCTCCGAAGGGCACACTTCATGAAAAAAAAATTTAAGAATTTAAATATCTGGGCATTTCATTACTAAGCCGCTGTCTGAGAGCTTTTGTGCAGAGCTGGCAGACCAGCTGCTCGCGCTCTCGTTTTCCGCAGTCAAAACCTGGGGTTTATGAACACCCATTCCATCCCCTGTTTTTGGAAACAGGCACAGGATGACACACGTTGAACTCTTGTACTTTGTAATACAGGTTTTCCAGTCACACGCCGTATGATTACATTTGTTACAGTAGACAAAAGCAAATTTTGTCAGTGAAATGGAATGTGTTAAACTCTGTCGTACTGAGCTGTATCCATGCAAATGCCATCTCAGTAAGGCTTGGGCATTTGACAATGGCTTGGAGATACATCATATGAGAAAGGAAATATTTTCATGGAATAACAGACATTTCACCTAAACGCCTTGGGTAAATGACAGGTTAAATTGTTATGAAATCGTTATGAAATAATACAAACAATTATGTCAAACAAAACATGTTGTTTTTTCCCCAGTACCTCAATTTAGCTGAAGCTCTAAACAGTAATCACATTTATTAAGGGCGCTTTTTTTAATTATTATTTTTTTTCCGAACAGCATCATAAAACACTGTCACATTTTTCCACACTGAGATACAGGTGTCCCCAGATCAACTCCAGCCTGATACCTCATGCCAGAGCCTGGGAGCCAAGGCCAGGCAGATCTTTGGGATTTGGTTATTCCAAAGGCATGACAGCATTTCATGATCTTTAATGTGTCCCACCTGGCCTTCACAGGTGGCTCACATCACTGTATTAGCTTTTGGAAAAAGGGCTTTTCTTGAATCATAGACTCATAGGTTGGAAAAGACCTCTAAGATCATCGAGTCCAACCATCCACCCAACACCAACCATTCCTACTAAACCATATCCCAAAGTGCCACATCTACTCATTTTTTAAACACCTCCAGGGATGGGGACTCAACCACCTTCTACACAGATATGTACCGTAACTAATTACATAGGGTTTTATAAACTATGTTTTCCTCCAATACATGGCCCAACACCCCAATTCATTTACAAATACATCGGTATAACCTTATTTATCTATCTATATTTAAGCCATGACCAAATTGGAAGTCACCCATTTTACACAGATACTTGCATTCATACAGAATGAATGACATTTCTTATCTGAATACAAACTGAAGTGGATTCATTATCTGCATTTAAAGATGAAATTAGCTAAAAGCATATTACAGCACTTGAGTGTTCAAGTCCCAGTTCATAAAAATTGTATTCTCTACTTCATTTAGAATCTTCCCGCACCGTGCGCTGGAAAGGAGCTTGCCCCGAGGCATAAATGCATTGCAGAGCTAATTCCACGCGTCTCCTAACGCATGGGAACGGGCTGTGCAACCACAGCTCTGCAGCAAAAGTGGGGACAGGTGAGATGAGGTACCCTAGCAGCGGAAAAAGGGGTTTCTTCCCCCTTCCTCGAGGCACAGCTTTTCGAGATGGTAGAACCCACACGGCTTGAAGCAAACTGCCGATTTCTAAAGCTCATTAGAAAGGTTTAGCCTATCTGGTAATACTCATGTAAGTACATATTGAGATGTAAACAGGAGAGAAAATAGCTCCCCCCCCCCCCAA
>Ga0065711_1041720_pt1 | contig 15919 bp, 12 predicted proteins | sample Hoacrofraction12_FD_59098 | JGI IMG/M metagenome (GOLD analysis project Ga0065711, IMG submission 59098) | Hoatzin crop microbial communities from Cojedes, Venezuela - Epithelial fraction 12 v2 (version 2) | ecosystem: Host-associated > Birds > Digestive system > Esophagus > Crop | place...
TGACCCACAGAGGGCCCTTCCAACCCCTGCTATTCTGTGATTCTGTGACAAATCCTGGTAATTTTATCAGCTCTTCAGCAGACACTCGGAGAGGAAACCCCAGTGCTGCCTGCTCCCTGCCAGTTCTGGGGTCAGGCCCTGGCCCCGAGCAAAGCCAGTCCTGAAAACACAATCACGGCATGGCCAGAACACGCACCGTAAAACACCAACATGCTTTCCCTACAAACAACCGTACGCCGTGTTGGGGGGCTCATGTAAGAATGTTACTCACAGCTCGTTCTTCCTTACCCACAAGTGCTCCAGGTAAATGTCATTCAGTCGTGTTTCTGCTGTCCCTAGCAGTGACCAGAAGTGTCATGGTGACAAGGGAAGATTCAGTGGCCAACACAAGGATTTTCAGAAACTTGTTTCAGGAGTTTTGGCAAGTATTCACTCAGTGAAGGAGCACAACCTGACCTCATTAGTGTATTAATAGTGCATGCCTGGCACTGGGGCAATGACTAACGCTTAATTTAAAATACAAAGGTATTTTAAATATTTAGGGGAGTGGAGGAGAAAATATGATGCAAAAGAATTTCTGTAGCAAGTTGTGCTTGGTTCTTTTAGCAGTTGTCAGTGAAATAAGCCTTTAGCTCTGGCAGATCTTTCCCAACACCAGCTCCCATAACACATGCACACAGAGCGCAGGGGAGAAAGCGGAGAAAAGGCTCTTGTTTCTTAAGCAAATGAACTTTCACTCTAACAAACACTCCTAGAAAAGAGTTGAGAGAGCTGGAATACCCACTGCATATAAACAGGCTAACACATAGGTTGCTCTCCATAAAAAGTTTTTCAAAGCTGGCACTGTGAAATGCCAGTGGGAGAAGGTTAATCACTGTTAGTATGAAGAAGTTTGATTTTAAGATTCCTTCAGTATCGGGCATCCATAGGTTTACTAGGAACCAGGTGAACACTTAAAACAAAAATATGCCTCTCAATAGCCACATTAAACTGTCCTATGAAATTTCTACCTTCAATTACACCGCCAGAACTATCCTAATTATTCTGTTATTCATGATTTGAAGAAAAGCTGTTTACTCGAAGGGACAGTGTAACACACATTGTCTCAAGCCCACAAGCACAGAGCAAACACTGCGAGGGACCGCGGGCTACTGACAGCCTCGCTTCTCACCACTTCTCTCCAGAGGAATTCAGAAATTTCACATTTACAGCCTCAAGATAAAAAGCATGTCCAGGCAGTGTCATGTGAAGTATCTACAGTCTAACACAGACCAAACATCTTCTCCACTGCTTCCTGCCTTTGGAAAGGACTACAGCTCAGAAAGAAAAGGGAGTTATTTCTGAAGACGAGAAACCGACTCACCTGATCGTACACAAATCTGGGACATTCCCAAGAGAACCATAACTTTCCAGCTGCCGTAAGGAAACTCCAGGTACAACTACTTACCACGAGGGATGAGACAGCAGCAAGGCAACTAACAGAACACCCTAGCTGCCCCGAGCGGGGACGGGAAGGCAAGAGCCTGAGGATTTGGGTTGGTCACTGCTGTTTAAAGCACTGTGGCTGGAAGCAAAGGAAGAAGTCAGAACAAAATATCAGCTTTGAAAAGAGATACGGCCCAGCTCACATGACAGCAGCCCGGGGCCCGCTGACACCGACGGGACGGCGTGTCCTGCGCGGAGCTGTCAGCCCGGCTATTCTGGGCCACGGGCAAGCACACGCCGTGGGCAGACTGGAGGGGGGATCCCCGGGAAGGGGATTCACGCAGGGTCTTCAAATAGCAGCTGGCAACACAAGGCACTTCTTATGTCAGAAAAGGTACACAGACTGCACAGAATTGGAATTCCACACAATTCCACAGCAGGCTAGAGATTTTCTCTTTTAAAAGGTCTAACCACAGAACCAATCTTGCAATTATACTCTTTAACTTGAAAATGCTGCGCAAAGAACATGACAGTGTCCGGTCCAACTGCTCAAAACCAGTGACTTTCACCCCCGTTGCAGAGACCGGCTCTCCCCTGAGGAAGTGACTGCGTTTTGAGCTACACTGTACTAATCCTGAAGCGAGTCTGGGTATTAGCTGCAACATGTTACGTAGGAATTATTTTAGACTACCAAAGCAAACCACAAACACAAAGAAATGTTTAAATCTTTTTCGCCACCCCTTACTCCATCGCTCCATTCCGGCCACACAATCTGTGCACTAAGTTATCTCACGGAATCCAGCAGCTACCGTGAAACCCTTCCCTGTACTTAACACGAGCAGTTTGATGAGATGTAGCCTACCAAAAGCCGTGTCTTCATTCCTTTGAAGAGGAATGATCTGCTCAAAGTTACCTGAACGAGTTACAATCTCCCACCTCACTCAGGCCACACGGGTTAGGATGGAAGCACCTTGGGCTAAGAGAAGCTTTTTCTATGAACAGCATTGCGTGAATGCTAGCCACACCACGGTAAAAAGGCTGAACTACAGAACATTTCAGCTTAATTACAGCATGTAATGCGTCATTAACTGACATCGATATTAATAGGTAATGAATTTTCCTTTAATAATTTTTTCAAGTAGCAATCTTAAATGCTACACTTAATTCACCAACATCTAGAGCCAGTGGTCACCATGTCTAAACCAAAGTTCCATCTCCCCATCTAATTCAGTCTTTGACCTGCTTGAGAAGTGGGAGAAAATAAACCTACTATCTTGGTGTATTTTAGGGTGTAACTACTAACAACTGGACCAAGATCAATAAATTTACTTTACATGTCACTTCTCAGCAGCAACAGTATCACTGCCGCAATACAGTACCAAAGAAATCAAATAGGGAAGAAGCAAAAGCTACTCAACACCAAGCAGTGACAGTGACGCTCCGGATTCGGTCTCATTTCCTCATTATCAAATGGGGGTCGGGGGGGGTGTGGAGCAGTTGCAGACAAATAATTGAAGACTTTCTTTATCTGTTTAAGCAGCCAAAGACAATAGTAGGAAACTAGACAAGAGATCTTGGAATAACCTCTCTTAACGTTGGCACTTTTTACTTTACATTGTTCTAGCTCCACACTTTTACTTCTCCAGGCTTTTTTACTCCTCCTTCCAAATTTCCTATGAAGATTTGCAGTGTCAAAAATTTTCAGACTGGGTCTTGACCACAACAGTAGATTAAAGCATTTTTAAGCTGCAAGAAGCACCACGTATCTTTCCAGAAAGTAGACACTGCAAGAACAACGTAAGAGCTTTCTGGAATTACTACAAATACTTGTGTCTCTCACAGACGTAAGTCCCCAGTAACACGTATGCCTCAAAACCCCACATACACAAAAGGAAGGACTCTACACAGCTCACAAAAATCTCTTGCAGCATTTTCCAGCTTTTGAAGACAGATTTCCACCCTATTTTAATCAAAACTGAAGCACTTACCTCTACCTCCAGAAAAGCAACTACCTGCTTTGGGAACTCTACACTAAGGAAAACAAACGACAGCAACTGGGTTCCAGTCCTGGAGCGAGGAACGGGGACGCGGAGCAGGCAGCCGTGTTTGTGCCTCGTGCTAAATGAAACGCAGGGAGGAAGATCTCACCGAAGCTCTATCGATGCAGCATTACTTCCAGGTTATTGCAGGCAAGTCGTGTTACGGATGTATCACAATTGTTTTAGTATTTGGGGTCAGTTTTAATCAGCCAGACAAACTCCAAGTTACTTTGGCTTGGCTGCCAACCGATGTAATAACTTTTACAAAAGCAAGAGAGTCAGCAGTTCAGGCTACTTTCAAATACTGGAGTTTACGATCATTCAAGATTAGCAAAATCAATTACCTTATATATGTGCCACCTCTGCTTCACAATAACGGACACAGGCTCACTTCCCTCTGCACCAACCACAAAGGTACATTTATCATAACAAAACCAGAGGGAACTCTGGTGAATACAGAACGTACTGAGATTTCCAATTATTAAAATATCAGTAGCTGCATAGTATAAACAACGCGAGAGACACGCTGTCTTGGTAAAGCTTTTAACTTTCTCCGACAAGAAAGACACCACGACAGCAGAGCCATACACAAAACATGGCAGCTCCCATACAACGGAACGGTGCAGGACTGTTTGCCTGTACCTGATCCACTGGGGGAAAGGACTTCCGAAAACAATGGAAGGAAACGAAAGATTTCCAATTAAATCAGAGGCCAACTTTAAATAACTAAATATTTGAGAAAACACAGCTGAACTCAGCATAGAGCTGTTTCACCTCTCCCAGCAGATCTCAAGGTATAAGCTGAGAAATTTTGAAAAACAATGCATTGAAAATACTCAAGGTACCACAAACTTTCACCTCATTTTGTTCAGGTTTGTTATCTCAATAGTTTTGCAGGCAATTCAGTTACTCTCTAAGAATTCAGAATAAATTTAACAAGTGGGGAATACGACCAAAGCCCACATGGGACGAGCAGCTTATTCTCTCAAACTACAACTTGATGTAGGTTTTTCTCTCACCACGTGCCCTCCACCACTTAGGGGAATAATGCAGAAATGAGGAACACAACACTTACGCCCTGCTACACCAAAATACCTAAAAAAGCCAAGACTCCATCCACCCAGTAACACAAGTGACTGGCATCCAGGCACCCTGCCTGCCTGCCACCTTCTGCAGCAGAGTTATTCCTGCACACAGCAGCAGTATTTGCAGGTAACCTGGAGTCTTTACAAAGCGAGGCAAAATAAAAAACCCCTGGAGCAGTCAGCTCCCCTACCCCATCCCAGGCTGCAACTGCTCTTCGGGTACCTGGCTGTCCTGCCGCCCCAGCCCGTCCATCTGACGCCTGAATCAGTGGAAAGCAAAACAAAACAGAAAATGCCATCAAACCCTGGGTACCCTGCGGGTACCTGACAGGTGGGATTCTCAGAGCAGAACAGCCCAGGGCACTTGGTAGCAAAGGCCGAGATCATTAGTTACGAGATGCTCATTAAGGAGCAGAACCTCCTCAGCATCTGGGCATTCAGTCTCACACACCCTCCCGCCCCAGGTGCAGCTCCTCTCCGAACCAGCCTGGTGGAAGAGCTGGGACCAGTTGCAATCAGGTATCACCAGGTGTCTCTGGATGCCTCAAACTCAGCTACAGGCCAACCGCTTTGCTCGCAGACGCATCCCCAACACGACAGGACCGTGCACCTCTAAAGCAGACAGCAAAGCAGCAGTCTGAGTGCTCAGCTTCCCGCACCAACGCTCTCCACCTTCCTGCGACCCACAGCAGCCGCTGCCCCGGGCCCAGCGCTCAGCTCGGCCGCTGCCCCGGCACCCGAGGGGCCGGCAAGCCCAAACACTCCGGCCACCGCTAAACCGGCCCCCCACGGCCGGGGACACAGCAAGGGCTGGCACTGCGCAGAGCAGCTCTTCCCATAATGCGTCTTGGAGACAGCTTTGTCAAGGCAGAGCGAGTCACAGCAAGGCCAGCTTTCCCTCGTACCGCCACAACAAGTATTCTGCAGAATAAATGGCGAGGTTTTCCACTTGTGCAGCCCTTCCTACCGCAGAAGGGACACGGCTCCATCTCGAGGAGTCTCAGCATTCCTGGCTGGGAAGCGGGGGCAGCTGTGCCCTTCCTGGAAACGCCACAGGGCTTTCTGTAGCTCTGCCCTGCTCTAATGCCCTCACATATCAGGTGAGATACATATACATACATCTGCTTTTCCACTCGGTTGCCACATCCCTCACGTCCTCCCACTACACAGGGACTTGGGAGGGGAAGCAAGCAGCTCTGCTTGGCTACCTTGTGTAGAACAAAACAAGAAGGGAAGTCGCATGCAGTTCCAGAAATCCATGAGTTGTTTAAAGACAGTCCAGCGTGTTACTTCAACTACTGCACAAATTTCCATCTTTTAACATGTACACAGAATTGAGATTACCAGGGAGTAAAACCCACCAGCGCACAGAGGCCGGGCTCCCAGGTCAGCCGGCGACGGGCGCAGCGGGCGCGCTGCCGCAGGGAGCCCCGGCTCCCCCACCTCCCTGAGCCACCCGCACGCCGCTCACCGCAGGCTCCCCCCAGACTGGAGCAATGCAAACTATTTTACAGAATAAACACACCACCACATCGGGAACACTTTCTTCCTCTCTACTGTCCAATAATATTCTTCCTCTTGCTTGCTCATAAAATAAATCTGTCAGGATACTATATGAGATTACCTATATATTTAAATGATGATCTTGGCTTACGATGACATTATCGCTGCGGTTCAGGGTACGTGCTGCGGGGAAGGCAGTCCAATCCTCGGAGAGTATTATTTTCGAGTGACTTTTATTGTCCATTATCTTACATCGTTTCTGTCACAGCTATGATGTCTGGTAGGAATAGTTCACAACAGAAATATCTTTGTCGTTAGTATTCTCAATGCAATTTAGTCAGATCAACCTTTAAATCTCATCCATCACACTGAAGAGCTTTGGCAAAGCAAGCGCAGTAATATATGCTTCCATGCAAAACCTAATTACAGGCTAGGTTAAAAAGCCTACCCCGTTCCTTCTGCGGTGCAAGGTGACAGGAAATCCTGAGCATCCCTTGCTTTCTCACTCTCCCTTTTTGCTGGTGAAGTGCGTAACCCGTTCATTACAGCAGACTGATTCTGTCTGGCACATGACAAACTTACTTGAACCTAACAATTAAACTTCTGACAGCGTTTCCAAAAGCAGGGAGTATTTACTGTAAATGCTTGACAATTTTTTCCTCTTTGCTCATCTCTCTCAGCAGTCACCTTATGATGACTGGAAATTACCATAAGCAAATCGCAGTCTAACATCCAAAAAACCCCTCATGTTAATGTGAAATACACACCTGCCAACACTGAAGCAGAAAAAAGAGCGTGAATGTTACGGAAACGTGAGGAACGCCACTGAAATGCACGAGACAGGAGAGTGCTGCAAGAGCAGAGCTAAATAACACAGTGCAGGAGAACTTGCTCAGGAAGAGCTGCCCAGGCGCCGCCCGGCCGGCGCTGCGACGGCGACGCTGCCCGCAGAGCCGGGGCTGCGGGTTTGTCTTCCCAGCAGCTCCAGACCGCAACGCCGCAATTCAGGCAGGAAAGTTAAACGGAGTGCAGACACACCACCAGCAAAGAGTTTCAAAATTTTAGTCTTAGCATCAAGATGAGACGGTATCTACAGATACACACACGCCAGCGTAACACGGCATGAGGTATGTGCACCTGCAAAGCCCAAGAATGCACAAAATATTTGGATGCGTGAACAATGCGCTCAGTTACACAAGACTTTGTCAGACTTAGTAATGCCATCCATGACTAAAATGCTAATATATTATCTAATACAATTTTACTCATCCTTATTGACATAAGCTCTGACGGACAAATGAAAACTGGCAAAACTCAACTTTCCCAGCCTTTAATACCAGGGAAGCTTCAAGGAGTCTAGCTGGATCTAGTGCTAGAAATAATACAAGCATCAGTCATCAAATGCAGTTAAAGACAACAGCTGTGTTTCAAAGTAAAATTTTCTTTATCAGTGTTTTTAAGTACAACGACCCCAGCTGTGTTTTCTACCTCAACATTTGTTTGAATTTCAAAAATATACATCTGTTAAATGAAAAATTCCAGAAGCATATCCTCATCCAACCTTAAATAACTCCTATCAATACAATTTACAAATATCCAAACTATGGAATTGACCTCACAATCAGAAAATACAAAAATATATTTATGTATTCCAAGTTTTACAAGTAGCTGCTGCCCAACCAAAATGCAGAAACCAAGTCACAGCCCTCAGTGAAAACTGTACCCGCACTTCAGAAACCCCTAAAAAGGATGGGGATCTTTGTAACAAACTGGGCAGAAGAACAGTGTTTTAACCACAGCTTCCATGTTACGAGCTTTGGAACTGCCCTGACAGCAAGTGCAGATGGGTTTGTGCTCAGACTTTGTGCAGACCTTTTGTTCAGACTTTGTGCAACCTAGACCTTCAACAGCCAGTAACAGAGTGCTGGCTTCTCAAGGACCCAACAGCCACTGACTGAGGTTTCAGTCAAATGGCTGAAAAGCCCTACAGCTTTTTCATAGTATGTCAACAGCTGATATTCATTAAACAAATGCTATGACAGATACTGTAATTCACTGCTCCCTATCTAGAAGAAAAATGACATTAAGTCAACTATTTAAAGCTATTTAGAGCCATCTCACTGTAGACGCCAATACAATGCTTCCTGCCAATAATTAAGTATGTGTGTCAAAAATCCCACTCTCTCTCAAATCACTCTCCACATCCAGCTCAGGTCCATATTCCCATTTTAAGCAAGATCATCATTTCAAACACTCTGTATTCTAGTTGTGGAACAACTCTAGTAAAACGACTTGCAACCTGCAAGGCCTGACACAGCAGTGTCCCCTCCCGACTGTATTACTAGGCCTGAAGATGCTGCTTGAGTTTAGGCAATACTTTTGATAGAACATTTTGTACGCCCATTACTTTCACCAGTTCTCACCATCAACCAGGAAGGTAGTTAGCTTACTTCTGATTTTGGTTTAAAAAGGTTTTCTTTGAGTTAAGGGTTGGGTTTTTTCCTCCCACGTTGTAGTACCAACTTCCTAGAACTTGGTCCCAAATCAAAAGACTTCATTGTTTCTAAAAGTCTTCTGAATACACTTTAGCTGCTATGTAGCTCAATCCACCCGTGACAAGGGATGGTTTCACACGGCTCCTGCAAACAGTCCTAGGATCAGTGCCAAGAGTACTTGGTGATTTATGGTTATGACTAAGTAATCAACGTGATAAGGTAAATGTTCCTTTTCACCAGCCTAACTGGACTATTCCCACCTCTCACTTCACTGCCCGGAATTTCCTAGTGCAACACCACATGTAAATATCTAGTAAAATGTTTGTGTAAAATGTAGGTAAACATCAAATACATGTTCACATCCCAAATTGCGGATGGAGAGCAGTCAGCAGCATTCACAGCGACAACAGCTCCTCTGCAGAGACAACACTGCCAGCACACTACAGCAACAGCGCTTGCATTCTTCCCCACTAGTTTTCACTTCTGTATGTTTCAGATAAAGTAAGAAGCCAACATACTGAATTTTTATTCTTCTAGTTGCCATTTTCCACTTTCCAAAAGTAGCCACTGTATTCATTTTCACAACCTTTGAAACATTAGAGACAGACCTCTCAGGCCACTACTGGTGCTAACGAAACACGGTAAAAATAAACAAATACTAAATCTACCTGGAATTTTACTGTATTGCTTACTAAGCATGCAAAAACATGCTCATCTTTTAATTTATAATGCAATAAAGCTTTCAAGCCTGAAGCCAAATTATTTAAGAACATTTCTGTTATCCTTCTCAGAATTCATTCATTTCTGATGAAGGAAAGATTAAATATAGGCTGGAAATGTATTCATAACGTATACATTCACAGAAACTGCCAGACATTTTCACATCATTAAATCATAACTGAAATAAGTAACATCACATACAGCTATGAAACGCACACTGTCTGTAGCAGTAATGTCAACTTCGTTATCACGCCGGCTGTGCGCTCTCCCTTCCGCACCCAGGGAACAACCAGCTCTCTGCACAGAAGGAACCAAACTTACTGTACTTACAGCGAGTTGACAGTTTACCTGTGAAATACAAACAGTTTCCACCCTCGATCAACATCTAAAGAGCCCTTGTAAAAAAGAAGAGCCAAAAACCAAGTAGTAGGGGACACTGTTCCCAGCCTATGGTGAAAAAATCCAATTTAAGCCAACCACCAACATCAGTTTCTACCACACACACCTCAGAATCCAAACTACTTCCACAGCCTGTTCCTATCAACAGACCTTTAGCAACCAGTCATCTCAAGCAAGAGCAGAAGCAAGCAGATCATCTTCAGCCAGCAAGACAAAAACAGAAGTACCATCCAAAGTACCACAAAAAAATTTAAATAAGCTCTGCTGCTACACCCCAAAACCCAAATGCGGGAACTGGTCAGCCTGGTCTTCTCAGAAAGCTTAATAAACTTATGACCTTAAGTCCTAGCAAAGTTTTCTATAAATACATATATACATATGTGATTAGAAACACCCCTCGGCACTGATAAACACCTTTTAATTACCACACTTCCATGCACTTGACAAATATTAAGCACACTTCACAAAGACACTTCTGAAACACTGCTGTAATTTTCAGATGTTTAAGGAAAGCTTAGGCAGACCAAAGTACAAGGGCAAGGCGATGTCAGAAGGGCTCAAAATCCACGAAGCCTGCTGTAACCACTCTGCTCATGCAGTTTAGAGCTGTTAATTTGAGCCTTTAATAGCCAACATCTCTGTCTCAAATACAAGCGAAAGGAACGGAGGAAGATATAAATATATGTACACCCAACTTCAAAACATCAGAACAGCAGCTTGAAGTATTTATCTTTTCTCATAATCAGAAGTGAGAGGAAATGATGCCGAGAATTATGCAGCCCGGCCAACCTAAAGATTCATACGATTCAAATCCAAAGGCAACTTCAAAGCCGTCTCATAAAACCCTGCGCAAAACTTCCAAGCAGCCAGATGCCAGCACTGCAGGAAGAGCTTCCACAGCATCTGGATCCTGCAAGTCACGGCCAAACGGAAGCAGAAACTCTTTCCCGTGTAAAAGGGTTTAACATTTTTCACTTACAAAAATAGCTACGTTAGAAATACGTTTGTATTTTTTCCACCCCAAAATATGCTAAATAAGACTGTATTATCCATATTGCTATAAGGTGTCTTATCTAGACTAAATACAATAGTCAGCTTCCCTACATGTTCCTGAGTATCTGGAACGAAGGGCACCACTTCCCCAAAAACCAAGGCAGCTCCTGAGTTCACATCCACACTTTTACACCACTGTCTGTAACACATCTCCACCTCCTTTCCCACACAGGCACAGTTCTCCTCCAAGAACAAGATTCGTTCACCAGGGCCTTGCAGATCAGGGCTGTGGGGTAAAACAAAAAAGATCTGCTCTTTGTAAAGTCTGTGGAGCTAGGTCTATTACTTCTTTTGATGACAGACAGGGTTAATGAAGTTCTTGCGGAGAACTCTCCCTTTCCTGGGCTAAATGCCCAAATTCTTTCAGGATTCACAAGACTTGTCTATTTAAATTGGGTCCAATTTTTTTTTCCTTACAGAAAGGCTTGCACAGAATGTTCTGAAGAGAAACTGGGAATTAACCTTTCAAGAGAATTGTATCTAAATGCGCAAGCTCTGTGTAAGAGACAAATCACATTTCACACTATATTCTGCCCTCTATGTAATAATTATCTATTATTCTAATAAGTATCAGTGTTGAACCATAAACTCAGTAGTATCAGATTGTTAAAAAAACATAAACTTACTCATGCAAACAAAAATCTTCTACCCTGCCCACCCTGCCAGGGCACTGCATTGATCTCACATTAATACTATGCTGTTAGAGCAGAAATTCACCTATTTCAGGGACCTATAAAAATTGCCCTTTACTTACCAAGACAACAGCTCCACGGCTTCACTTCCAGCTTCTTGTCTGAAAACTCTCTGCTGCACACCACAAGGTGCCTGTCAGACATTCCCAGCTCCACAGCCAGGCGCTGATCGGAGACCGGGCACTTTCCCACCACACAGGTACAAGACATCGGCAGAGCAAATAAAACTTGCCCTGCCCCGGTCTTTCCTTCCCCCTAAAACTGAGGTCCATCTCAAAGTTGTTTTGCAGATGCTACGCAGTCCTTCAGATAATAACAAAAAAAAGCACTTGTGCCAGAGAGCATGAAACCAAAGAATGAACAGACGTTTGCAAAGGCCTTTACGTCGTGTTTTCACAATGCGGCATCTGTTCTACCCACCCCCAGACCCCCACCTAGCAGCCTCAGCCAGGAGGAGAAGTACGTCGGGTTGAAGTGCTAATGCAATTAAAAGAAAGAAACAAAAAAGTCCAGCTGAGGCACAGAACACAAATTCGCTTTCAGCAATCCATGAACTAAGTAAAATGCAATTTTCCAACCATCTCAAATTACCAGTTTTGAAGAGCAATTATGCAGAACACAGCTGAAAATATCTACCATGGACCAGTTCATCAGCATTCAAAGACAACTGTTTACCATCAGCTACCTGCACAAACACAAAGGTCTGTTTCAGAAAAGAAACAGAAATATTTACAGTATTTCAAAATAAGCCACACCATGGTTTACTCATATCAATGCAAATTATGTTGACACCTTATTAATATCTGTGAATAACACACTACTCCTCAATAAAAATAATCTTTGAAGTCCAGCAAAATCCACGTGCAGCTATCCCTGACCAGCACAGCAGCAAGCAACACAGCAAAGCAACTGCAAAAGCAGAAAAATAGAAATTATAGAGCAGTGACAGCAAAGGATCGAATTGACCTAATGTAAAACAAACCAGCTTGAAGAGCTAGTAGAAAAACATCAATGAATCCTGATGTAGCAACTTATTTGGAAATAACACGCATTGCTGTATGAAGTGTCCAGATTTGACTGGAGTCAAAGATGGGGACAAAACATGCCTGTCCTGGCTCCACACTCTCTGCTTTAACCCCTAGACAGTCTCACAAAATGAAGGTGGATCACCACAGCGATGCCAGGATCCTGCAGGGACTTACGGACATTTGGAAAGCAAGAGGAGTGTGTGGGCAAGGCTTCCACACAGACACCAAAGTCGGTTCGGTAGCACACACTGCTGTGAGTGGACAGGGATCCCACACTACAACCACCAGCTGCATAACAACTTGTTTTAAAAGAGTACGTGTGGAAAGGGGAACACGCAGAAGAAAAACAAGGTATTTAGATAACTAGAAAATATTTATCAATGAATTTGCAACATTTACCAGTTGGTTGACAGATGTGGACTATCTCAGATCAAACCAACGCAAGAGAGAGGTGAACCAAAGTCCCAGAACCGTGAGCCCTCAGTGCAGGAAGGCAGAGGCAGGACTGTGCCATCCAGTTCTAGAGGCCAAACCCAACCTTTGAAGCTTGGGAGATGGTAAGGAGAGTTGATTTGTCACAGCAGCTAGTGCCTCCAGCTCCACTGCACGGTGACTCACTCCCTGAAGAGCTTACAGTCCAAACCAAGCCAGAAGCCTGTTAGTAAAACGATAGTTGGTCCATGGAAGCACATAACTGCCCCACGCTCTCAGCAAAACGTGCAGCCACATACCTGCAAGCACCAGTATCTCACGCTATGGTAACAGCATGAAGGAGAAACCATGGACAACAGCAGCTGAGTCTGGAGGGGATTTACCACCACACACTGGATGCAGGAACAAAGCCACCCTGGTTATTACTGCTGCCTGACGACGTAAGCATAGATATAAATTTAAATATGGTCCTCTATAACATATTAGAGACAGTCTCCAAAGGGAAGCTATGTTCCCCACATCATCTAGCTGCTTTTACCAAACTCCTCAGTGCCATGCATGTCACTAAAAAAAAAAATGAGCAAGCTGGCACTCAGCTGTCCCCAATTTCAGACGAACAACAGTAAAGATAACACGCAACTTCAGCAAAGTCTTATCAGACTCGTGAGGAATGATTCATTTCAAACTTTAGCTCCTTTGGAGCACCACATGCAAACAGGTTGCTTAAAAACACGTACAACGCTCTCCTCTCCTGCCAAGCCAGGTTTCCCTTCCACTTCAGCTTTTCTAGCTGACCAACTTCTCACCCACCAGGAGGAAAGGCACTGCCAGCTTCTCCTGCCAGTCCCACAAACGCCAAAATAAAGCTGACAAGAAGCAGGAGGGGACCTCGGAAACCCATGTCACAGCCATGCTCTGCAGGAGAGAAGACACCAGCACAAAGCTTCCATACACAGCTGCCTTTAACAAAATGTAAAACCAAATACTCCAAAAGGTGTGCCTAGCTGTGAATAAGGTGTCTCAGAGAGGATGGCCGAAGCAGTGCTGAAATGCTGTTTTTCATTGCCTTTTTATTGACAGAATGAACGATGCTGAGGCAGTAAACATTTGACCTTCCTATTCTGAAAATAAAGTTCTGGTTTCCTTCACTACCCTGTGACATTCTTCTAATCCGTAAGTAAACAGAATACTGAGGGGGTTTATGGAAAAAAAAACCCTAAACGGGAACACCATAGCATGATGTGCTTACAAGACAACCAACTCCAAAAAAACCCTGGCTGAATCTTTGCAAACAATACGCACTGCATCGAGAGCGACAATGCACAGTACGTTACACCAGAAATGCTACAAGGTCTGTTTGTTCACGAGAATGAGTCACGGTTTACCCCTGGGAAGAAAGAAAAGTGCAACTAGAACACGGGCTCCTTCAGGGACTTATTAGATTCTCTAAAAGCCGTCATAGATACTGCAAGCTGCTTTTGCAGCAGAATCTTCATCTTGAAAATATACAACAGTGAAGCACGAAAGAAAAAAAGCCGGTAGGTTCTACCTCGGCGCTCCCAGGTAACAAAAGGAAGAGACTTCAGCACTAGACTATTTAGCATCTCTGGCCTTATGTGCCTTAGACCTTCCAGAAAGTCTCCTACCACTCTACTGTATCCAAGAGCTAGCGGCAGCGTGAGCCATCAGGGACGTTCCCAAAACGCAGGGTTTCCAAGTCACTCGCAGGTTTTTTTACCTCACGTACCCCTCTCCCACCCTACAGCTGCACGCTCCTTCCCAGCGGGTAAGATGCCACGGAAAGAGGGCACGTCCCTTTGCTACCCCAGGATCACTGCCATCAGGTCGCACTGCTGTGGTAATGCTGACGTACCAAAAGCTGCAAGGGGAAAGGCAATTTCGAGCCGAAAAGCTGATGACTTTATTCTCTCTTTCCACAGGCCAAGTGAAACCCCAGAGTCGGAGCAGATTTCCACTTTAACACGGACAGCTACGGCGAGCACATCAAATCAAGCCAGCTATCCCTCCCTACCGCAGAGCCAAAGCCTCCCCTGGAGAGCTGTGTGCTCACCACATGGCCACATGTCTGACTTAGTGTTTAAATATTTTTGATTTTCTATTGATGAAACTGATCACTATTTGCAGCAATTTTGACTTAAGTAGCTGCAACTTGACTAACAGTCTTTTCTTCAGAGAGCGCTGCTGCAAGTTTTCCCTCTGCCTGCATTAGTGATGAAGCACAACAGCTAAAATAAGTCATCATAGTCACTTTAAAGTACAAACCAGGGAGACTAAAAGAAATCCCAATAAATAAGCCACAGAGTAAGTTATTGCATACCTCAATATACAAAGAACTAAGAGCAAACACAGGTAAAGAACCATACCCAACACTGTTTACCCTTGGATGGTAAAGTTCTTACAACTGACATAATGTTACAAATTGAGTAATTGACCCGCAAGGAAGTAAGGAGCTCAAGAGAGTTAAAAATTACCCTATAAATACCATAAAGATTAACAGATTTGTAATACCCACCCAAGAAGCACTTACTCTTAAGTAGAATGATTATGAAAACACAGCAAGAATATTTACTACATAGTACCGAGTTCAGTATATACAGACTGCCACAAAAGGCAGCACTGGTTCTTAATACAGTGACAGCTGAAAGTCACCACTTAGATTTCCCAACTGATTAAAGGGTAACGAACAGGCACACACAGTTGTGGCTCACTTGCTTCTCTGGAAGACTTCCATATGTTTTTAAAAACCTTTTCAAGGTTGTCCGGGGGGGTTTGCTCCAGTTTAACATTATTGAGACAAAATAGCTAATGAAATACTGCTCTCATTCTTTCATGCTGTCAGAACTTCCATGAATGAGAGGGAATTTTTCTGTCCATGTTTGTTGATGCGTATTCTGCCCCGAGTCCCTACTCTTGGAGGAAAGGAACCTCAAAATATCTACAGCTCTTCTTCCCACCTCCTCACTGCAATAACACACGTATGCCCCAAGAACCAGAACCCACGACAAACTCCCCAAGACAGGCTGGACA
>Ga0065711_1041727_pt1 | contig 15918 bp, 8 predicted proteins | sample Hoacrofraction12_FD_59098 | JGI IMG/M metagenome (GOLD analysis project Ga0065711, IMG submission 59098) | Hoatzin crop microbial communities from Cojedes, Venezuela - Epithelial fraction 12 v2 (version 2) | ecosystem: Host-associated > Birds > Digestive system > Esophagus > Crop | place...
CAGCCTGTGCCAGTGCTCCGTCACCCTCAGAGGGAAGAAGTTCTTCCTCATGTTCAGATGGAACTTCCTCTGCTTCAGTTTGTGCCCGTTGCCCCTTGTCCTGTCGCTGGGCACTACTGAAAAGAGCCTGGTCCCATCCTCCTGACACCCACCCTTAAGATATTTATAAGCATTTATAAGGTCCCCTCTCAGCCTTCTCTTCTTCAGGCTAAATAAGCCCAGTGTTATACCCAGTGGTTACAGGCTTCCCCATGTACTCAGCATGGGCTTCAGGGAATTAGGGATAAGGAGCCTATGGGAATTACGTGCTCACAGCTACTCTGCTGAGGGACAGCCATCTTCTAACTAGACACATCCCCCAGAGAACAGGAGAACAGCTTGAACCACCCCAACCTGGTCTAGGTGACCCTGCTTCGGCAGGGGGCTTGGACTAGATGATCCACAGAGGTCCCTTCCAACTCCTACCATTCTGTGATTCTGTGACACCACAGCAAGGTCTCAACGAAGACACAAGCAGAGTGAAGAACTGAAATATTAGGAGCTTCCCTGGAGGAGAATTTCAGCATGAGCCTGGTTGTGAGAAAGTGAAGAGAAAGTAGGGAAGGCCCCCAGTCAGTCAAACAATGACTGCAATTAACCTGTCTTAGACATGACAGAACATGGAGATAGCTGGTACTCTGTGACACATTTAACCTATGCAGAGGTAACAGCTAGGCCTCCAGAAACTGTGATTTGACATTCCCTCCCTTTCATACATCCCCAGTCCAGCATCAGCTTACCGGTTCATAGCAATAGTTGGAATCTGCTGTCTTGCTTCCTGGCCAGCAGATCCAGAGATGCCACCGGCTGATGCTGGGAAGCAGCACCCAACAGCTCAGTCAGAAACTTCTCCTGACTGCCCTGTGGCTTGGGGGAAGCCATCAGTCCTGAAAGACCTCAGAGGCATCTGTGACTGGAGATGATGAAGTGCAGTCAAGCAAGACAGTCTTCCATTAATTTTATCACGCAAAATATCTGCCTTTCCCCCTGGGGCTATCGCTGTCAGGGCAGTCACCAGTTTGAACGAGCAGGGCCATTTCTCTAGATCAAAAGAGTGTAGGGGGATGTGCAACACAGAGACTCTCCACTCACAAGTCAGATTTCAGCCTACTTGAGCCATAGACGTCTTATGGCTTTAGAGGTTTGAAAGCTGGTCTCTCTTTGCTCTGACTCCCTTCCAAAACATCATGATTTCCAACAAGAAGCACAGGTTAGTACTGCCTTTCTGAAAGCAGACAGGAAAGTATGTTTCAAGTGACTCTGTCACAGATAAAAGCTATCTATGTAACAGATTTGGTGCAATAAAAGCTTATATTGGGCATTTTCTCTTTGTGTAGGGATAGGGAAAAAATCTTGAGTTCAGGTATGAGTTACACGAGTTACCTACCATCAGCAGACCGGCTGCCACCGGTCTGCCATCACAACTTTGACATTAACTCTGCAGTTCAAGGCATAAGTTGGACCGGCTGAAGTTTTTGCTGCCCTGCTGCACCCCAGGCAGCACAAAGGAGACAGAGAGCTGTGACCCACCGCGGGGCTGGCTCCGGCCCCAACGAGACCCCAGCGGGAGCAGGACTGGCAGGACCAGCTCTTGCTCTGTGCTCCGTGCCGATGCAAGGGTAGAGCGGCCGGGCAGTGTCACGCGCTGACCTTCACAGTGGGTGGGCTGTCTCTTCGGGAGCTCGGCCAGCTGGCAAGAGTCAGAGCAGCTCCTTGGCTTTCTCATTTATCAAGGCTGGGCAGAGAGGCAAGAAGCAGGAGCCAGCTGCCAGGATTTTTGCTCCCTTCTGTGCTCAACAGTGGCTGAATGCAGAAATTCCGGCTGTAAAGCTGCTGTTTGGGCACCAGGTTTTGAACTAGTGATATGAGAAATACTGAAATGGGGAGCTCCAGCTGAGAAGAACAGTTATACTGGAAGAGGAAAAATTAAAGAGAAGGTGCAGGGAATGGCAAAGGCTAAATAAGATTATAAGATTGTGTCAAAATTCCCAAAACATTGATAAGAATACAATTCCTCAACTTATGGTCAAGACACACTGACAAACAGAAATACAAACCACAGTAAATCAGCTTTCAGGCACAAGTCAGCAAGGACACGGGACCTTGCTACATTTTCACACTCAGGTAAATGTCAAAAGGAACGTAACTAGATCCAGAGAGGGGAGAAGAAAACCCAAAGCCTGCATGCTAAATGTCACACACCAGCTTGGACTCTAACACGAGTGCCACAGAGCCTCCCCGCCAAAATGTGCTGCAGCCTTGCTACAGCAGCACATGCAGGCTCACTGTGCAAGCCCATGAACAGTTTGCAGTGATCGCTTCCTACCGCCCCTTCCACCACACAGGTTTGCACATAGAATAATTTCCCCCTGCTGCCTTGCACAGCTAACCCTGCTTTGCCCAGTTCCCCCCCGTCCCCTCCTCCAGCCCCCCTCCTTTTCCAACACAATAAACAAAGAAGGCATGACCCACTTCGGCAAGGCACCGTGACACTGCTGCCTTAACGGCGTAGATCAGAAATGGATCAGATGCAAACATTCACATCCTTACTGGATGGACTTCGCCACGGCAGTCTGCCTGGATGGAAGATTTAGCTATTAAATAACCTGTCCTACCTGGAAGTAATTTTCCTGATTCGTGAGTGCTGCTCTACTACGCTGGTGAGCGATTTGCGAAAGCAGCTCTAGATGTTAATAATAAATCATGCTTGTGAAACTTTAATTGATTCAGAAGAGATCAGCTCACAGCGTGGAGGATCTGAATATATCACACCTCATACGCGGTTGAGACTCGAAGGCTTGCTCCTGTTTCCATTGCTGTCAGCTGGAATGCCGCCACCTGCTTTGGTGGAATAATAATCGGGTAATAGAATTCTGAGACTAAATTGTGCCTTTAGGCACAGGCTCATAAAAGGGGAGGTTCCCAATCCTATTAACAGCAAAGGTGTTCTGACTCAGAGGCCAAATGATGAGTAATGCTTTCCCCCAGCTCCATGGGAAGAGGCTTCACAGTCTGCACCCCGGCCCGCACCACCAGTTTACCACAAGCCCCAGCACCAGTTCGGCTGGCGCGCAGAGGGCAGGAGCTAAGCTGCGCCCGCCATCCTGCCCAGGGTACCACCCGCAGACGATGGAATTTTCTCCCACAGAAATTCTGAATTGTAAACCAGACAACTATTACTGCAGTGTTGCACAAAATAGCTGAAATTTTCTACTGTGTTATTATCTTCAGTTTATTTCTGCAGTCATTACTGTCAGCTGATGACATCGAACCAGAATCTAAAGACAAGGCGTTTCAGTTGCACCACTGGTATTAAAAGTTGCCGGGTGACTTTACAAAATCCCTCTGTTTGCATAAAACCAGAGCACCTACACACTCACTGGCATAAAGAACAAAATCTAAACACTGGGATCATTGACTAAGGAAATATAAGGTGCTGAGCTTGCCACAGCTAAAAGAATATGGCAGATTCTCCCTGGATAGCTATGGCAGTTGCTGCAGGCCAAGTATGCCAACAACATGGATTTTCTCATTGTCTCCCTTACAGATAGAGTAGCTTCATTCGCTGCAACACGTCGTGTTGCAAGAAATCTTCCATTTCAGCAAGTCAGAGGAAGCAGACGCAACAGCATTTTGTGGGCATAGCCTTTGTTATAAAAAAAATGTACAAAACATTTACTAAGGTTGACAGAGGCCTTTTGCTCAGTTATATACATCAGCCTCCCCAATGCTAACTCAGAAGTCATATTCTCTGACATCAGTATTGAAAGCTTCCTCCATTCAAGATGTGTAGAAATATGAATAAAATGATTTGATTAACGCTGAGCAATTCTGGAGATCTCAGAGCAAAAGTTTTCAAAATTGGGTCCTTAAAATCACAGACCTGAATGCCTTTGATATCAGGGAACACGTTAAAAATCAGATGAGCAGTTCTGGCTAAAAAGGTAGCATTAATATTTAGGGGCATCTTTAAAAAATAAATTCTACGTAACTTCTTAAAATTTATTTCAATTTTTATTTTTTCTCCTTCTCATGACCTTCACACCCTTAAAAAAGAATGAAGAGGGCAGGAAAAGGCAGAAAAATGGTCTTTTAGTAGAGAAGTTTCTTAGTTTCAGAAGTTCTAACCTAAATATTCCCTGGTGCTCTGGAACTAGAATATTGAGTCTAATTCTGGACTCCTTTCTTTAACTTCTCTGTAATTGTTACATATAGCTATTGCTTAATTTGCGTCTGCATGCTTTTTAATTGTGAAATGCCTCCATAAGGATGTATTAGTCCTGCAAAGAATGACAGAACAGAAGTCATGTCTGATCGCTTATCCCCTCCACAGATGAGCAGCATTGCTTATTTTTATCACACCAGTACTGGAATTCCCAGCTACCACCAAGCTCTCATTTCAAACATTCGGTAAACGGGAGTCCGTGCCTGTAAGAGTGTAGTACACAAGTTATTACATGCAAATATAACAACCACACCAAAGGAGAAGAAGAGTGAAAGTATCAGAGACTTGCATTTAGGTAAAGGTTATTCAGCCTTGGGGCAGGTGGCTGAACTACACAAACTCTTGAGGCCCCTTCGAGCTCTGGTTTTTAATGATTTATACAAACTCATTATGTGCAGGGTTTGCAGGTTTCAAATCAATCCCTTTAAATAACCATAAAGGAAAAGTAGACACCAGCAGAGCCAATAACTTCTGTAGCCTATTCAGTAGTCCTTAGTCATGTGGAAAGTTGCATTAAAGTTCACAGACTATATACAGTGGAGTCAGTGGGGCACAGAGATCTGATATGCGGATCTCAAAACAGGACCACTCTTCGTAAGCATAACTGCAAATCAGGACTCCACTGTCCTGCACGGTGACTGATTAAACATGACATGGAAACGTGAGAGGCTGGGGTTTTTTTTTCTCTGCGCTTTCCATTTCATCAAGTGCAGAGAAACACCACTTTGCACACTGCGTGCCAGAGGCTGTAACAGAGCCCAGCTCGCCAGCACGCAGCAGCCACATTCGAGTGGAAAACAATGCAGAAGATGCACTGTCTAGCAGCACAAATCAGTCTGCGAGAGCTGCTGACTGTCAGATAAGATAGCTGCAGACATTACTACACTCCTGACCCTAAGAGACATCCCTTAGTGTTTTCTAAAGCTGAATGAAGCACTTGCAGAGACTCCAGCATGAAATTTTCTCTTCTCCACTAAGCAGTTGTTGTAGGGACGGGGCTGTTAGTATGCTATTCTGTGCCAATTTGCAGCTTCTAGCTGATTTGCTTCACTTGTTCACCGTAAAATCAGCTTATATTTCATTCTTTCCGCTGATCTCATAACATAGCACATCCTTCATTTTGTTCCGCTTACATATATCTCCTCTCATCTTCAGGGCCCCAATCCAGGAAAGTGCTGAGCCTAGGAGATCTCATGAATCTAGGTCTCGGAAGAACAGGGCCCAGATCCCACAGCTGAGGTGATGGTGCTCCAGAGAGTGGAGACTCACGCTCATTTTGGCACTGGATGAGATGTTTCCCACCCTTTCCTCTCGGATGCAAACAACCTGCCTCTGCCTGTGTGTAGCTCAGCCAGGGTGGGGAAGAGGGAGGCATCAAATGCAGCAAAGACTGCCTACAGATGCATCTACTGTAGCACATTCAAGCAAAAACTTTCAGAAAAGCTTAAAAACACCTCCTTAAAACAAAAGATTTATCTTTGTTTGCTAAGAAAACGAAAGCTACACATAGCACCTAAGCAAACCAGTGGCAATCCCTGGATAGCCCCCAGCCAGCCGGTTTGCCTTGCAGGGCACTGCTGGTATTGGTCACACATCCAGCTCAACTGCTAATTTTCCTCCCTGGGGAAAGCCCCTTGACTTCAGGGGAAACCAGACCTGCCTCCAGATGTGAAAAAGGGCATGAGATGAGAATAAACAAAATCACCGTCTGCCAAAAAAACTCCCCAAAAAACAACAGAGAGAGAACATAAGGGATCCCATGTCTACTCGGTCTTGACCCATGGAAAAAGCAAACAGCATACTAATAAGAGTTGCTCTGTTAACAGTGGCTCTATGTAATTAGGAAAGGCATTCAGCTTCTGTTTTCAGCATGCAAATTTTAATTGATTTTGCTGAAAGAAACTTTAGTGTTGTTTCAGTTAATAAGAGTCTTTCCAGCAAAACTGGTCTCTGTAAAAGGCTTATGTAAACCTTCCTCCAAGTGTCACAGGCTTACTGCCTGAATTGGCAGGGTATTAACCTGTTGCAAAAAACTCCTTCCCTATAAAAGCCAACAGTCATGAGACACACAGCTGCAGACCTGACAAGTCTCCTACACTAAGGAAAGGTGATGATTTCAGAGACCTGGCCGGTACCCAGCAACCTTTCCAGATCTCAGAGGAGACGGAGCTTTTCCCTGTCATAAGGAGCATCACGCAGACAAAGGCGATGCTTTCAGATAACACACAGAAAAGTAAACACTTGCTGTTAACAAGCACATCGTATTTTCCCCAAGAGCTAGTGTTCAGCCTCAAGGTAAGACCACGTTCTCATCTGGATAACTGCATATTTATCTTTTGCCTTCTAAAGGGACCACACACCCTATTGAGCACAGTCAAGTCGCAGCAGCTACTTAACAGTTTGTTGCCTTTAGTCGTGGTGGCTGGTGCCACATCGGAGCTTGGGGACTCTGTGCACACTGTCCCACGTTCATAGGCGTGATGGAGCACAAGCGGACCCCGAGCATCTTTGAAAGCACCAGCTGCATTAGAAAGATCAACACAGACTCAAAGGCAGTGGAATAAGCTAATCAGCACGAGCCCTCGGGATAAAAACAAGGTTCTTCAGCCAGCCAACAACCAGTCCTTCTCCCAGGCTCCCTAGCCCAGCCTTTCAGCTCCTCTGTCTCTTGGTCAGCTACATTACCTAGATGCTACACTACCGACACCCTTAACGATGTACCCGCCACTTCGCTGTGCCACGCGGTGAGCTGGGGCATGTCGATGTCTCTACTACCGAACTCCATACCTAGGGCTGGCAAAACCAGCACCAGAGTGCAGAGTGCAAAGGTGACACCGCCTCTGCTTCCAGATACAGTTCAGCTATGTCACCATGTACTGGGTGCTGTTATTACCTCTGCAGGTAGCGAAGTGAAAGGTCAGTGTAAAGTGACTGTCTCAGCCCATGCATCCTACCAGTGAGACACGTTTGCAGAGGGAGAAAAAGAAGCTTTGTCATAAAAATCAAGACCATGCCACCAGGTTGGGTTGATTGCTTTACGTGTAAAAAGGCCATTATTCTTCTGAAATTGAAAAAGTCCACAGGACAAACCCTGAAGACCCCTCCTCCAAAAAAAAAAACAACCAACCCCCCCACAACAACCAAGTTTCAGAAAACATTTGCATTTGCCCTCCGTACGCAGGTAGGATGCCTCTACTGAGGGGCACCATGTCATGACCTTGGCAAGTGGACCCATCCACTAACGAAACTGTATATCAGCTATGCAAAGATTTGAATTTGAGGGCAGCAGGGAAGACCAGCCATTCCTACAGTAATGCTACATGGAAGGAGAAGTCTTGCTTTTAAAATGAACCTTTATAATCATTTACTATCTCTTTGCTTTTTAGAAGAATATGAGCAGACTGGCTCACTTGCACTGAGTAAGCCACTGTGCAATCTAATACTGCTCAGACGTGCACGCTGTTTTGTTTTGTTTCCAGCATGCACAGAAGCCAAAATATGCTCCCCCTACCCTGGGAACTGCTGAACTGGAAAGTGAAAGCTGGGAAGAGCTGCCTCAAGAAAAACAGCACACACCGTCTTCAGATACAAATCAGAAACCAACAGACCAACCTGCAACAGGACCCAGCATCCTGTTTTCCTTTGGAAGCAAGCTAAAAGAAAGCAGCAGTGCAACAATACTGCCCTGTGAGCAGAGATTCTATCTCTAATAGCTCTGATTATCGCCTAACCTTTTCCTGGCAACATACAGCAGGAGCTGATCCCAAATATGTCCTTGCCCTTCTCCTCCACGGGGTGCACAACATACTATGATTTGACGTGTTGAAAAGCTTGCTTTCATGGCTGGATTCATTCTAGTCCTACCCCCTGTACGATGAGATAAGGAACCACACTGTACTTGTCCACATTTTTTTCAGGAAGCAACTATAAATAGGCACTGCTGAGCTGACAGCTAAACCTCAGCTCAGGGCAAGACAGAGATGTTCCTTTGATAAGGCCAGAAAGACATCTCTCTTTTACAGTAATGAAAATGAAATATAAACATCTGTGAAACTGAAACCTCTCTTTGAAAAAAAACCCAACTACACACACGCACGCTGATGTGACTCCTATTCAGGCCAGGGCTTAGTAACAGAAAGCAGCCTTGCCTCGAACTGAGCCGCAAACTTGCTGAAAATTTCAGGTGCGTCTCCCTGTGAGAGCACCAGTCCAGCAGTAAGCCTGGTTTTGATGTCAAAGGGTCAAATATAACCAAAACACAGCATCTGCCTCAGGAACCCCATGCTCATGGTCTCACAGAAGCAATTGCAGAAATACTGCACTGTGGCTACTCCAAATTGCGTATGTGTGGCTGGAAAAGGAATCAAACACCCCCCCGATTTTAGCTGTTGCCACCATTGTCACCCTAGGCCAAACTGACACGTTCCAGCTACTTCTCGATGAACTTTCAGTGCTGGCTCTCCAGCCTCTCTGGCAATTCCAAGGAGAGAGGACTCAGCTTTTAGTAGCACTTGTGGCAAAAAACTTGATTTACTGGGAGAACTATCATTGTGTTCGTAAATGTAGACTCTCTCCTGAACTGCTTAATCTTGAAGAGGCAAGGAAAAATATGATATTTTTATGTTTAAGGTTAGCCCAGAAGAAAAACAAATGGCCCAGGGTATTCTCGGCCAGCGACTCTTATTCCATGGACCTGGGAATCCAGCAAGAAGAGGCGCATTGAGCAACTTGCCGCAAAACACCTTCTGGACAGGCTTTTCCTGGTGTCTCTCCCCCCTGCTCCCAGCTTCCCAAGCAAGCACTCACATTCTGATCATAAAATCTCCAAACTCTCTTACACAAGCACACTGATTCCCTTCTGAGTGTCTCCTCCCACCCTGCAGACTCGCTCCTGGAGCCCAGTGTTTGTGCCCCAGCAGAAGCAACCTCTGCTCAGTACAGCCACAGCCAGCAGCTCTCTCCCCTCCCGTCTTCCAGAATGGAGTCACCCCAACTAATTTTAAAAAAACCCAAGTCATTCCCCAGCAAATCTGCTCCCTGCAGCTGAAGCTACCTGACTCCACGGCTCAACCAGTTTTCCAACAAGATCAAAGCCCATGCAGTTGTTCAAGGAGCTTTTCAATTACTCCTCCAGTTTCTATCCTGAATTACGGCAGCACTTCAAGAGTGCCAGAACCTGGAGGGATCGATTACTCCTGCCCTGCGACAAACAGCAGGCTGGGGGGTGGACAGGAGAAGCTGCAAGCACAGTGGGATTGCATTATGCACAGACACAGTTTTGCTGCTGAATGATTGACAATAACTACTGGATGTCACTATTTTAAGGATAATGTCGTTTGCGTAATTATCTGGCAGGGTGTCTCTTTAGTGGCTGGCATTATTCATTCACAAGGGAAGAATTAGCCTGAAATCCAGCTGTGGAGTAAGCAGATTTGCTATTCTACGCAGGCAATCACAGTGCTTCAGAAGCTCCATACATATGGTATGCATCACTAGTAATTTTCATACTCTCAGGACCTGGAGAATATTAAAATCACACTCCTTCTCTATTTCACTGTGCCACATATATCATATGATTTCATACTTAAAAATAGTTTAATATTCTCTGTCCTCACCTGACCATCCGTTTCTTACTGGAGCTCAAGCTAGGAAGAGAAAGAGAAGTTGCTTTTACTTGATTTAGCCTATCATCTCACCATCAGATAGGAGAATTTTCCCTGCACAGTCCCTGGGCCTTTGGCCACATTAGCCCTTAGCTATACTGGTTTTAGTGTGTTCAAACTGGGGTTTATCTGATACTGGAGGACAAATTACTAAACACAGCACTGTATTGCCTGGGTTAAACAATGCAAAGCCCCAAACCAAACGGCATTTGGCCCAACCCGCGGTCAGAAATGGTACTAACAGAGCCTGACTGGGATTGGAACTGGTCCCATCCTGGACCCAGTTGTGGGTCCAAGCTCTACAACCGTAACCAAGCAGCAAAAAGAGAGAGCTGACATTATTCTTTGCAGTGCTGGCATGCCGCAAGCAGAACTGAGCAGGGTTACAGCAGACCATACCCAAACATGCATGCTTCGCTGCTGGAACCCGGCTAATAATATTCCAAAGAAAACAACTGATGGTGCCTCCTTTCCAGTGCTCTGGGCAAGAGGATGCCAGAGGTGTTCTGCAAAGCATGTCAGACAGAAACCTTTCTGTACAACCAGACTGTGTCAGTGCTGACATCTCCCTGCTCCACCTGTCCTGTCCCACCCCAGAAGAAGGCTTGCTTTGCCCCTGGCTTACACAGGAGGATGCTGGTCAATTGGTCATTCTTGGCCAGGGAGGCCTCTGCAAAGTGGACTGGCGGTCTGCTCCATGCTGTCTGGTCCATACCTTGATGCTGAGCACTTTGGCAGTATAGAAGCGAACAAATACAACCAAACTGCCCCTCTGAGTACAGAGGAATGACAAAAAAAGAGCACTGCGTATGGGAAATTGCTTCCTGAGAACGGCCTTGAGACCTGGGAGTGGAGGCTGATGCAGGGAGGCATCCTGTTGCAATCCTGTTGCAAACAAGAAGATGCCACACATGGACAGGAAGGAAAAACTCCTGCTGTAGGGTTATGGCAGGACTGAACAGACTTTTAGTGGCTGAGCTGAGAGGCACTGGATAGGTATGTCAAATAGACAGGGTTTAGACACAGGTCCATGGCCAATACACGGAAACGGAAGAGGCTTGGGTGCAATCAGCACATATTAGCCTTTAAATAGCAAGGCACACAGTACCAAAAGCAACAGCTCCTTGCATTTACCTCCCAGAAACTCTAGGAAGGTTTCACTCCATGCCTGCCCCTTCGTCATCAGCTTGACATGTGCTCTCCACAGCAGGTCAGGCCCAGAGCAGCACAGCACAGGCTTCTTTTGGTCAGCAGCTAATGCCCAGCAGCCGCGCAGGCACCTGAGGTGCAGACGAGGTGAAGTTCTGGGGCTGATATAAACCAGCAGAGCAACGTGAATTGACACCAACACAAGATCTAGCCCCTGTGCCTCAGAAGGAAAACCTGGTTTTCTACGTGCTCACACGTATGTCATAGGAAGACCCTCCCTGTAGTCAATACTGCAGCCAGAAATTTCACTCTCTCCTTGAAGCCGATGTGCTTTGGACAATGTGCAGGGGAAAAGCGAAGGTACTGTTATCCCAGCCGACAACTTGTTCCTGGTGGGCAGCAAGTGACAGTTATTTATTCAAGCAGAAAACTCAAGCTATCATCTCAGCCGTGGGGTTCAGACAGAGAATGAATGAATGAATGCAGAGCTCACCGATAAATGATGCCTCTTTCATGGAGAAACATAAGGGCTGAAATAATTTCTGCAGCATAGAAGCGGGCTCGATCTTCGTCGAAGCGACGCGACTTCTGAATATGGAACATCAAGTCCCCGCCATTTACGAACTCCATCACAAAGAACAGGCGATCCTTCACACACGCAAACACAACAGATATGAACAGCATTAATCATATCCTCTGTCAGGCTTCGAAAATTCAAAGTAAAACTATTAGCTCCTGAACAAAAACAGACTAAGCACCCATGAGACACCAAGGGGGGAAAAAAAAAATCTCATTTTTTTCAGGAAAGATTACGCCAATACCAGGAAGATCTGTTAGTACCTCCTTGCCCTGCACACCTCCCAGAAATTTTTCCCCCAGTCATGAAATGAATTCCTGTTCACTGTGGATCAGGCATATCAGTAGGTGTGTGCTCCTCACTAACTATCTCCTGGAGGGTTTCCCAAACTGTCCTTAGCCTGAATCAGCAGAGGATGATACCCCTAAGAGAGCACACAAGAAATCTGGGATGGGCTCAGGAATAGCGATGACGACGCGGTCTCCAGGTTATCCCAACACTATTTCTGGGGAGTGTGCGTTGTTTTCCAGAATGGGATTTCCCGCCATATGCCTGCATGGCAGCTGCCTTCTGGGCCCTCAGATTTCTGCTTTCCTCTGATTAATCTGCAGACACCTCTGGCTGATGAAGGGACTGATAAGGACGAAGTATAAACCAAAGTTTCTGCTGGGTAGAAAAGCGACCTGTTCTATAAAGTTCAGCTCATTAACCGCAGCTGCTGGTCTCTGAGGTTTCTTTTTTGGCTTTGTTCTGGTTTTCGCTAAAGTCTACAGACAGGGAGGCACTTGCTTAAGCTGCATGTTCAACAGCCTGGGTATGAGTTTAATGCATGCAAAAGAGGTGCGTGCTTAATTTGAGAGGAAGGACACACAGTGATTTGTCACAAAACTAAACCTGGTTCAAAAATTTCCCCTAGTAATTGTTTCAGAGCGTTCGGAACTGATTGTTTCAGGTTTCACTCTGACTGTCAGGAACAAGTGGACTGGAAAAAAAAGAGGCATACAATTCATTTGAGACCATTCAGCCTTTTAATGGTACTATTTGCCCTTCTTTCCCCACAAGCCCCTTCCCAGGTCTGATGTTAATCATCTACAAGCTAGTTTCAAACCCTTTCTAAGTTTAAGAGGATAAGCATTGTCATGCTCCACTTTCTGGCAGCCAGCCAGCCTGAAATGACTACTGGTATTAACATCTTGAGATGCACACAGCAGCAAAAAAGCAACCAGGAATCCCTTCACTCCTCTCTGGACATGAGCAGGAAAGCAACCGGCTCATGACAGATAAGGACAGGTTGCTTCTCGTCATTATCCCGGGCTCTGCTCAATGGCTCCTTCTGGGCTCCATCCAGAAGCTAAGATAGATATGTTCCCAACAATCTCACAATACTACTGCGTATAGCACCAAAGCTACACGTTAAGAGCTGTCTCCAGTCCATATAAACAACAATACTTCATTGTTTCACTCTGCCTTTATTATAGGGCTGCTGAAAGACACTCAAGCTGGCTTGTCTACGGCAGCAGTCCAAGCCAGAGCAGCATAAACCGTGCAAATCCACCACCAACCTTGGCTCTTCAGCCCGCATCAGATCTCTAACGCCACATCTTTGCTGCAGTTACTTAAACTGAGTCTGGCTATGCTGTGCCTACCTGTTTGGCAACCCTCCTCCAGCTGCAGGGCAGATATCACCTCTGCCTTGCCAATCAGGCCAGCTTTCACATCTCCTTATTAATTCTTTCCCATCTCCTTCCTCGCTGATCTCTCCACATGCCACGTGCTTACCTAGCCCAGCTTGTCCAGGCATCTCTTCAAGCCCGTACTTAAAAAAGAAATCCCTCTTGCCAGATCTCCAACAGGAAGTAATTTAATTTACCAGCAGCTTGACAAGGGATGTGTGTGTGGGTATTTATGTAAGTAATATATATGCTTGTATAAACATGCATGCAGTTAGGTGAACAGGCATATATTTTCTACTCTTTCCTTAAAGGTGAGCTTCAGGGAGACAAAGTTAACTCTTCCTATCTTAAAACATACATGCCTCGCTTCTCCAGTGCTGGCAAAACTCCACAGCCCATCTGGATGCACCCGTCCATACTATGATGCTTAAAGGAAGATACTACTGCTTCTTTCTCAAATGTTCAGGTGAGCACAGAAGCAGCCGGCTTTAAAATTCACATCACTGCTGACATGGAATGTGCATCTTTGTGTTACAAACAGCTCTTGCTTTGGACTAACTGCAAACCTGAGCAAGTACCATTGCATGTGTTACACGGTGCTCACAAGTGTAACAGCGAACGCCTCACCTCCACCCGTGGTCTCATTTCACAGGTCAAGCATAAATATGGATTATTCAGTTACTGAAGCTCTCCCATTTAGGCCTAAAAAAACCTTCAACTACCCAATTATTATTTTTTTCTCAAAAGAGGTCCAGGCAAATTGTCTGTCCAGTTTTCTAACACTAAGGAATCCCATGAGGTTGATGAAGAAAAGAGCAGGATGGGCATTACAGCCTGTTTACAATACAGCATTTGTGCATGGGCCCGCTACATACCTGGCAACAATATTAGAAAATCAGCACTAATGACCACCCTTTGGGGAGCAGGACTTCAGCACCAAGCAAGGCCTTCCAATTTTTACTCTTAAGCAAGGCCATCAGCTTGCCAACCTGCAAAGACCAACCGCTCTCCCAGGAATCACCAAGAAATAAAAAAACCAGCATTATTTTAGGGGGAAAAAAAAAAGGCAATTTACAGCAGGCAGAGTAATAGTGAATAAATAGCTTAAATATGGGCAAGGAATAGGAAATCTCAAAACAGCAGATAGTTCAGACACTTGCAAATTTGTCCTGACTTAAGAGTTATGTGATTCCTCTCTTGGGGTCTAGCAGGGGGAATTAGGAGGAGCTGAAAGCTGGAGTGGTTTTTTGGCAGCGCTTAATGCCGAAATCCTCGCGTTTCTATTTTTCTGTTTTGCATTGCTCAGAAGTCTTCCCCTATCTGCTATCTCTGTTTGACGTCAGTAAAAGTCAGAAAAGACCACTGGAGTCAACAGGAAACGGTGACGCGCAGGCCTTCGCAGCAGCAGCAGCCGCGTGAGGAAATCGCGTTGCACCACTGCAGAACCGGGACCACGATGAATAAAGCCGCAGCGCAACTGTTACTGTAAATTAAAGAAACACTTGGAGGAAACAAACAAAGTCCGTGGGAACAGGTGGGCTCATTTCCAGGCTGGCCTATAGCTAGAGATTAGCCCTGCCAATTTCAGAGCAAGAAAGATGTTCACGTTGTTTTATTTGTTTAAATTTCGGTTTGCCATTTGTATTTGTTCGCCTATTAGCAGGGCAAGAGCTGCTGGAAGCACATACTGTGTCCTAAGGACAGTGTTTGATTGCAATTACATACACCCGCTTTTGTTTGTTTGTCATCTTAGCAGGGTGTTGGTGGGGCTCAAAGAGAGTCCCTGATTGCAAAAGCCACTGGGTGGGACAAACCACATACTGGTTACTGCACCTTGCAAACACAAGCACCCATCGAAATCACGGAATCACAGAATGTTAGGGGTTGGAAAGGACCTCTGTGGGTCATCTAGTCCAACCCAAATCCAAGTCAAAGATCACTTTAGGCCTTTGTCCTCACCAGCTCTACTAGAAAGCTGTTTTGAACCCTCATATCTTTCCTCTTCATCATCACAGGGGGAAAAAACAAATCCAGATTTTATTAAAAAAGCATCCTTTCTGTCCCCATGCCCAAAAAAGGCCAGTGTAATGGCTAACTTCTACCTCCTTCCAGTTAAGAGTCATCGCTGACGTCCACGTACAACCCACACAAGACCAAAGACCTCTGAAGACAGCTAGCGTGAGAGGCCTATCTCCAACCACAGCCTTTCATGCTCAGTAAATCGGACAGGGCAGCACCACTACCCCTGGTTCAGGCAGCGCAGAGGGAGGAGATGGGGAAAGACAAGCATTTATAGAATCATAGAATCATTAAGGTTGGAAAAGACCTCTATGCCCTACAAGAGCCGCTGTGCCAAGGGCAGTGTGGAGGCTAGAGGGGAATTCTCTCAAGAGACTCATCGGTGGAGGTTCAGGAGACCCACTGGAAACACCAGCAGGGTCTCTCCAGCCTCCAGAGCCACCAGGAATAGGCTTGGACAAGCTCTGCACATCCCCATCACAGCAGAGCTCTGCCAGTCACTGCTGCTGCCCACACCGAGTCCTCTGTAGGACGAGGGGCTGAGCTGCCCCACCAAGGACACATCCCAGCAGT
>Ga0065711_1041728_pt1 | contig 15917 bp, 5 predicted proteins | sample Hoacrofraction12_FD_59098 | JGI IMG/M metagenome (GOLD analysis project Ga0065711, IMG submission 59098) | Hoatzin crop microbial communities from Cojedes, Venezuela - Epithelial fraction 12 v2 (version 2) | ecosystem: Host-associated > Birds > Digestive system > Esophagus > Crop | place...
CCTTCCTTCCTTCCTTCCTTCCTTCCTTCCTTCCTTCCTTCCTTCCTTCCTTCCTTCCTTCCTTCCTTCCTTCCTTCCTTCCTTCCTTCCTTCTCGTAATACTCATATGATCATACAAAATTGTTCACATTTTGTATCAAACATTTTTTGTTCGGATTTTGGTCTGGGAATGAAAATGGCAGTTTTCAAACATCTCAAAGGATAAAAACTGAATTGAATCAAAGAGGACCCCAGATAGACACAATTAAACCTGGGATACCTTTGACCTTGTATAAAATTGGCCTCAAAGCTCATCAGTTAGCCTCACTTTGAGCATGGGTCAGTGAACTCTGGGTAAATTCTGAAGGTCCCTTCTGATCAAAATTGTTCTGTGATTCTATTTTAAGGTTCTAATAGGAGCAGATACTCAATGTACAGAGACAAGTGCTGTTTTTAAATAAGGTTTTAAATTTAATCAGGTTTGCAACAGCAGGAGGTAAAAGAAAAGTCTAATCCTAGGCCTGATCTGAGAGTCTTCACAAGAACGTAAATCCGATGACATACAAGACATTTCCTTGTAGACATACTGGAAATTGCATTGCATGGTTCCTGTAAGATTTTGTTATCTGGTAACACAGACACATAATACCTTAGAAATGTTTCTCTAAAGATCTCAAAGTACATGAAGAGCAGTCACTAACTAAACTGTGTGAAGCTCTTTTGAAATAGGAAAATATTTCATTGTCTCACAAGTATCAGTATAAAAACAGACATAAAGAAATGAAACAATTTTCTCAAGATTTTGCAAGAAAAATAATGGGCAACTACTGTTGTGCATCTAAATGGTATAACATAGGGCTAGCATCCTGCGAGTAGCAAACAATGGGTGAGTTTAATATGACATCACCCTGCCTCCTAGGACAGACCTCCATCAGACAGACTACCTGCAGGTAGGAGTAAAGAGAGCATGGAGTCCTTCTGGACTGTTTAATGGCAGTTCTCTATTATTTTTGCACTTGAATTCTTCTCCCACGAGTTACTCACTTTCCATGTTTCTTTATGGGAGAATAAGGGTGTAACCAGTTCAGATATAAAGATCTTAGCTGTAAGTACTGTGTTCCATGAGTAATACCATCAACCTCTTTAAAAATATCTTTGCATCTACCTAGTGAACTTTTTTGTTAGATGCGTAGATTACGAGGGGAGTTACAAGTACTGATTTATACTATTTTTTTTTAAATAAGAAGGCTCAAAATAAGTAGCCAAAGTAATGAACATGTAAAGGATGTATATATTTATTATAGGACAAAAGGAAATGATAAATTCTAATTTCTCTTACACCAAGGTGAAATCTGGAGTCTCTCCACAACTTCAGTGGAATTGCGTTGGATTGGCACTGGTGCGACTGAGAACAGAACATGGCTTTCAACTCACTCATTACACTACAGTGATAACCTGTGGGCTAAAGTGTGACTTTTCCTGCCAACCTCCACTCACCCACAGCTAATGGAAACCATTTGACCCACAAAGTATATTTAAAAATATTCTGAAGTTTTTGCAGTATCAGGTCAGAATATACAATAGTCCGTCCAGTACGGGTGCTCCTGTTGTAAGTTTCTTGGTGGAAATACAACACATGAGCCCAGCAAACAAAATCACAGTGCAAGCTCTTCTAAGACCTGTAGTAGGAATTTTGGCAATGAAATTATTCTCACATAAAATAAAAGGAGTTTCATAGGGAGAGTGAGGGCAGAATGTTTTGTATGAAAGCCACTAGATGGAAAGCAATTTTGTGCTATTGGAAATGCTCATTTATTGAGGTTGCAGTTTACGAAAAGGTTTAGATGTATACTTATGTTTATCCTTATTTAGCAATCATTCTAACATAGATGTATATGCACAAAAAAATCCTAATTAGAACACTTAAATATTTAAAGCTGAGCAAAACATTTTAAATATTTCAAAGTTAAACACCTAAATACTTAACTTGTTGGCGTTTGGGTGATGGGAAGGAGTCCAGACCCATAAGACATAGCCCCTGGGTATCTGAGATCTTCTCTAGATAATATGTGGTAGGACATATAGATAGATAGATAGATAGATAGATAGATAGATACATACATACATACATACATACATGCACACATGCATACATACATACATACATACATAGACAGATATAAATATATAAAGCATGCATCAGAATGTCTCAAGGTCTCCAAAGTCTAGGCACTTCTGTCCTAGCCCAGCAAGAAATTTCCAGATCATGATTCCAGCTGTCCAATGCTATCTGAGTCATATGTCAGCCCCTCATGTTCCTTTCTGAGTCTGACCACAAGATATTTCAAAACAGAGATGAAGATGTGAATCGGGAGCTTTGAGGCCTAAACACAGGTGCAGACCTCATGGGAGTTCTGCAGAGTGGGATCTTCACTGTCAGACACTGACATTGTTGGTGCTCTGTCCCCCTTTACTTCAAAAGGGAGGAAGTGCAGGGAAGGATCCAAAAGACAGGATCCAAAAGCTTTGATTCTTTTTCAGCCTTTACCAAACTAGGAATGATAAATTTGGGATGAATTCTCTGGCCTTTTGGACCACCAATTACAGAGAAAAACACCCCAACAATTTAAGTTGCTACAGTTTTTTCCTAACAGGTACAAGAGCAGAACTTGGTCATCTACAAGTAATGTGCTGGGTTTACCCTTTTTTGATAATGTGAGTCTATATTCCCATCTTACTGCAGTGAAAATCCTAAGAAAAGGCACTGTCAGAGGGACTTTGTGTCCTATCACAGTGCTGTACTTTTATTACCAGATTCTGCTCTCAGGTACCTTAGCGTACATCTGGGTATATGTTATTGAAGTTGATGGACATGATTCCGGATTTACAGCAGCATCACTGGCAGCAGATTTTGGCCTTTGGCTGCTTTTTTTCAGATTTTTCTCAGTGCATAGTAGCACATGTGCTGTTTCAAAAGAAAAAAAAGTCATAATGTTTCTATGATAGAAGCACAAGTGCAGCCAAGGGGTTAGAGCACAGTTCTTGATTACATCAAAATTACTTCAGACAAGACTGACTGCTTCACTGACAACACATCTGTGGGATCTGAAAGATTCTGGTGCAAACAGCACCGGTGTTCCCCACAAAATCCTTTAAAACCAGCCTCCTACATTAAAAAAGTATAAAAATAAAAAGGAAACAAGCAATGGGCTACAAGAAACAGCAGTAAATGAGAAGTAGGATTTTAATGTATAAATGTAAAAACATTTTTCTAAAGCAAAGCGAAGCAAATAACTTGATAACTGCTTAACACCACAGAACTGCAGTCAGAAAATTATAATGTAATAAAAAGGGCAGTTGGCTTCATTGGTAAATGAACTTTCTCCACTACTGTACCGTACTCTGTCCATCCTGACATGTTAGTAGTAGAATAAGCTTCGCTTAACCCTCGAACTGGAAGGATTAGGAGTTAAATGCAGCAGTTCTGATTCTGATAAATAAAAAGAGATGGAGAGTAGCAATAAACTACTTTGCATCCCAAGATTATGAAAACATTTAAAGTTTATAGATCTGACAAAGAAAAGAACGATCATGATTACAGCGTGATTGCATTTCAGTATTTAAATTGTGATCTTTGATGGACACAGTCATTTTTTCTGATTAGAAGAGCAAATGTGTTCCAACTTACCTGTGTTAATTCACTTATTAACCAATTCAGCAGTGACTTCTACAAATACGTTCCAAATATTCAATACGAATTTGCAGGTTCTGGTCAATTCTCCTGCTAGTGCATGTGGATATGCAGATAAGGGATATACAGACCTTCAGAATGAATTAATTTAAAATTCCAAGTGAATATTTGTGGAGCTATTCTGCAGTCCCCTCCAGGAATGACTCAGATTGAAGATAAAGGTCCTGTTTGGACAGTCACAGGAATCCCATGTGTTGCAAGGGTATGCTTGGGAGAAAAGGGAGACCTTTTCCTACACTTCAGCTTCTAAAATGGCCTCTTGGGAGCACAAGGTGTGTATACATGCAGGTACGTACCACACAGCCTTTCTGACATTTTTACCCCCTTTTTTCCATCCTGGACTGAGAAATTCACCTGAAAAAAAGCTACTTGTTGATGGTTTCTAAAATCCTTTAATTTTTCATGCTAACAAGGACAAACAATGAGTGACAGTGAGGAGAAAAGCTGCTTCCATACTGTTGATATTTACTTACAATCTCTGTTATAAAAAACTCCAAAAAGCAATTAGATAAAACACACGCTATTACAGTTAGTGTAGCTGAGGACAAAATATTCAGTATTACACCCCAAATTTAAGCACGTATCACACTGACTTCAAAACCACCAAATAATTTTGGTCTTGGAAACTGAACTAGTAACAGCCTTTTGCAGACTATCAAATACTTTGGGTCGAAGAAGCTTCCACTAAATTTTTAGTATATCTCTTTCCAGACAGATCCAGACAGATAGCAAAAACAATGATTGTTTTAAAAAATTGGCATCACATTGAATTTATTTGTTCAATGGCGTTCAATAAGCTCTTTTTCTGTTACGGATCAAATCTTGCATTCATAGTTCTGTCAGATTTGTTATTTCCAAGTACTGGAGTAATTCCTTATGACAGATACAATTTTCCCTCTCTGCCCATTGATATCTTTGAGAGAGACAGAATGTAAGATCAATACAATACCTACACCTACCTCTGAAATTAGAAATAACTTTCTATAGGCATGGGAACTTCACATGAAAGGATGGAAGCAAAACAGAAATATCATATGCCACTTCCTTTAGATAAAGACAGTGAGACAAAAAAAAAAAAAAAGGCAAAACCCAAAACAGTCCTACACCAAAACAGGATAGAAGAATAATTTTAGTGTCTGGCTTTGACGATCCATCACAAACTGAGCATAGAGGAGAACAATAGCATCTGAAAATTCCCTGAGATCACAGAGTCTTTAGGTTATTATTTGGCACGCTTGGGTTCTTCAAGAACTTGCATCTCAAAGGCTTTACTCCACAGAGTGACGTTAACAGCTGACCTTTATACTGAGAGAGTTACTTGTGGAAAAACAGGATTTGTTTCTGTCTTGCCAAACTGCTTCTGGAAGTGCAAGGCCTTTTCTTTCACTTAGTTAAACTAGACTAAAAAGGTACTCGACATCAAGATCAGGGTCACAGACAAAGACATCTCATAGAATCACTCTCCACTCACCTTCCTCTTCTCCAGGGATGGACAGGGATGGAAAAATCTGTACAAATGTTTTTTTATATATAGAAATGGCCACAGAGAATTGCAAATATTCCCCTAATTCCTTTTGCTGAAAATCTCTGCAGAATTTGCTCTATTCATTGGAATTCCTAGATAGTACTTCTCTAAAGTAGCAAAGATTTATCCAACTATTTTTGTGTTTAAATATGGAGCTCAAAACCCTAATCGCAATTTAATTTGACTAAATACTTACATACTTTATGGTCAATCATCCAGATCTTTTACAAGGTCCCTTGGTTTTGGAATTACTAATCTCAAATGGTACTATATATGAGCCTTGTCTGACATGACATATATTGAAACAGACGGTGGAATGATCGCTTAGAGTTGAGAACCTTGCTACAGTTTTAGTGAACCAAAGCTAAGAGGCAAATTATTCAATTATAGTAAATTTACACTAGCTTAATATTTAATAGAAGTGTTTCTTCTATCATCAGAGAATCACACTGAAAACCCTTGAGCAGCAAAATAGCTCCAGAAATGCTGAGGATGTTTTACCACTGATTAAGAATATTCATCTATCTTGATTTTTCATGAACACTTTTGCTCATGGTACAATAATGGTTACTGAGACATTTTTAGTTTGTGCATTTATGGTCCAATTTAGCTTGGACAGCAGTGCACTACAGGGAATGAGAGAGCAGTATTAGTGCAGGTAGCTTACAGTAGGAGTTGTGGCTCCATAATTAACCCAAGGGCAGTAACTGCTCTGAGTGGCATCTGTAGAAGCATTTCATGTAAAGAAGTCTGCTCTCCTCTTTCAGTATAATGTATTGAGAAATCTGCAGAGGGGGAATGGTGTCAGTCCCAAATTTTTTCCCATACTACACCTCAGTCCCCTGTAATTTATTCCAGTCTGTCATATGTCTCCCCCTATAGGTCTGCCCAAGTGAGATAGGACTTGGATAGTGAAGTCAGTCAAGAGAAATAATTTTGTAAGGCAGGCAGTACAGGCTCATGAATTTGAGAACACTGAATGATACCGCAAGATTTCAGAGGCCCCTATTTTAAAAATCAATGAAGCTATATGTTAAGCTTCTATTCAGCAGTTGCATTGTTTTGATTTAATGCTCTTATAAATACAACAATAACAGATTCCAGAGTGTTTCTGCCCACCAGCTCTGTATTCAGCAATCCAGATGCTTACTTTTCAAAATGGAGGAAGTCTTTGCATACAGTCTCAGTGGTGCTGCAGTTACATATATCCAAGAATACTGTACGGGGTAACTACACCTGCTGGTGACAAAGTTGTGAACAACAGTTCCTTCTGAGGATCATCTCCCAAGTCACTTGTAGTTTTCACTCTGGAAGTGAAAGAAGTTCTATGTATGGCCAGGAAAACGTAACATCCTGGGCTTTGATGAAAACATTTACTTACCAGTAGTAACTCCTGCTCACCCTCAGACTTCTTGGCATTGGTGTGGACAAATGGTCAGGCCTTTGTTCCTCTCCATTTGAATGGGCATAGTAAGTAGTTAAGGTTCAGCAAAGGTTCATGGAAACTGGTACTCTATGTACAGTACTTTACGTGAAAGGACACTTCTGCGTAGAGCAAAGCATAAGTGCGTAAAATAAAGATTGCTCTTTTCATAATTTGTGCACCAAGCTGTTCTTTGAGAAATTATTTGTAGTTAAGAGTGGGCAGAGATTGCTAAAAGGTACCTACAAAATTCCTAATTTTCATTGTTTTTTTTTTTCTTCTTTGGATTCCTAAATTGTTCTTGATTCATATAAACAGAAACCTACTAGATTAAGTGATGATACACTTAGAGTGCTCAGCTATTTATCATGGAATTCACTCTGTTATATTTGCTTCTGTGACATTTATAGGAAGTTGCATTGCACTTTCATTTGATGTAGCTACTTATTTATTTTTAAGTCTGAATACAGCAGACTATATATTTGCTATAATGCAAAAGGTATGCTGTTATTGCTACTACTATCATCACTTGTTAAGATAACACTTCAAATTTCTATTTTTCTTATTGTAACGGGCAATTTAAGCTTGACTAAGCAAAAAGACGCTATCTGTAAAGTGGAGAAGATGGAGTGTTTTTCTTGCCTTTTAACTGAAGAATTGTCAATTTCTATCAGCAGTAGCAGGGCTTGACACTTAGGGTAGCTTGAACCTGTTTTGCATACTGTGAATTCTTACAACAGCAGCATGAATTGTGACAGGGGCTAATTAGCATTTCCACCCTCTCTATTAGCTTCTTTTATTTTTGACGACAAGTGCCAGAAGCAGTAGAGGAAGTTTAACTAAACCCAGATTAAGAAATTAATCTCCGATCTTGGAAGTTAAGGAAGAAGAAGATAGATCAACGTTTGTGGCAGGTACTTCCAAGCGTATGTGTATGTGAAAGTGATATGTATATATCTACACCTTTATTTCTTTGTGTTGGATACACAGCTGTTTGTGACTCTGTAACATTTGAGAACAATACATGCAGTGAATTCCAGCTGCTGCTTCAAGCTATCCTTGAAATGCCAGTGAAGCTAGTGATAGTCTTTCTGGTAGCTTCACTTGAAATTAACTTTTAGTTTTGTGTACATAAGGCACAAGCTGGTATTTCTGCAATATGAAAGTAAGTTATGACTCATAATTAACCTCCACCCAGTGCAACCAGCTCCTCTTGATCTCTCTCACATATGTCAGCCTTTCTGAAATCAGGTTAAATCCCATGGGCCAAGGACGCATACATCTACTGGAGTAGTCTGTGATTAAATAGACTTCAGCACAGAGACATGAACATACAGCCGACATTTGTTATTATTATCCCCACTAAATATTTATATTGCAGTAGCCTATAAGATCCTCGCTCAAAATCTTTGCCTGCTATATGCCACCCTACTTCCAAATAAGTCAAAGACTGTTGCAGCTTATAGGATCACACAAAGGTGCAGTGGCATTCATCAGATGTATGGCTGGACTAAGAAGTGAACTGGTCTTTTCAGCCCCAGTCTGGTGTCCTTATCACTGGATGTGCTGCCTGTCATATTTATAGATTATGTTTCTAAATACAGTGCAATCCAGGCAGCAGCTAAGAACATAACTTTGCAGTCTGGTATAACAAAGCACCCTGTCATATACCATTGGCTCCTCTGACTGAAACATGATATTGCTCATAAGATAGTTACTGTGCATTTTCTCATTGTTGCCTTGTGCTCATGATCTGGCTATATCCATGTGTCACATTTAGATCACACCTGTCTGTAATACAGGCTTTTTGTTCTGTGTTTGCACAGCACCTAACACAGAATGAGGCCCTTCTCCCTGATTAGGGGTCCTAGAACTAGTGCACTACAAACGAGTGTCTAAAAATAGAAAAGCAAGGACACTAATGACAGACTAGCCAAAAAAAGAAAATGAACATAGTCTCCAAATAATTTTTAAGTAATGATGCTAAACAGTTAAAAAGAAGAGCCAGTGTTCCTATTCATTACAACACTTCTGCATGTGCTTAACACTATGTATATGAAGAGCCCCCAGACTTCAAGGATACTAGTCATATACTTAAAAATTAAGCTTCAAGACAGTGGAATACACCCTTAATGAGGAAAATTTGGATAGTCTAATATGCACAAAGAATTAATCACCTGGCAGACTAATTATGCCTTATTGAAATGTTGACCCCAGCTGTAATCATACCAAACTTGCCAAGCTGCTCAGAACTGAGACGACTTGTAGGGATGTTCATGCAGTATGCATGCAGAGATTCAGTCGATCAGCCTGCCTCAAAGTTAGAGAAGTTCTGCAGATCCTTTGTGTCCACTGACTTGGGAGGAAAGTTTTTCATCTAGCAGGCTCAAAAGATGAAGGCTTCTACTTTAGGAGCAAGAGGACAATTCCTGAGCACAAAGCCCAAGGGAATCAAGTCAACATGAGGGTGGGAAAAACTGCTGAAAGCAGTAGTCCTTGGTGAATTCCATTACCAGCCGAACTTGTGAGGGACCCATCAAAAAAGACAGTTCCTGCATTATTAGTTTCATGTCAATATATCAGGACAATGGACACTCTCTCTGGTATGCTTCTGTGAGCAGGGTGCTTATTTTAAGAGAGATGTGAGGAAGATTATTTGATGGTAGGATCTTCCGGGGCTTGTAGGTGTTGAAGGAGGTCACTTATGGACTTCCAAAGCTCTTCCCTTTCCATCTCACTTTTACATGCCTAATTTATTGCTTCGGTCAGCACATTCTAACTATGAGTGAGGGAGCTATTTGATTCAGGTTATTCTGGGAAAAATCCAGGCATTCAGTGCAAACCTGAAAAACTTGTAACCTGAAGTCCCGTAAATCACTGCACATGGAGGCAGCATGAGATATCTTTTGCTGTCTGAATCTAGACTGTTTCCTTCATGGGGAATAACACTGGGGAGTTTTCATTTTTTTGTTCTTTCTTTCCTGCTTTTTGATGTTGGCTTTTACATTTAAAATAAAAGTTGAGGAAGGCAGGCTTTCTGCTTTTAGCAATCAACATCACAAATACTGCTTTGGTTTCTACCTGACTTGTTCTTTAATTACAGAAAATTAAATAAAAGTACTTCCCCCCCTCTCTGAGTGTATTTGGGGAATGTTCAGACACTCTTTTAAAAGTACAGAACTTTAGTGCCTTTAGGATATAACAATGCTTTATTTGGATTCAAGTGATTAAAGAGCTAATTTTCTTGGTGGGAGGTTAGTACATTTATACAAAGAAACTACATTACAGGAATATGGATACATTTGAGTTCGACGGGGGCCCAGGGAATTCCAAATTCCCATATCTCTGCTTGTAGCAGCAAAGACCATAAAAAAGAAGAAAAAAAAACCTTGCAGTGTTTTGTATCTTCTGAATCTGGTGTCTTCTATATCGCTGGAGACAGTTACCTTCATTTTTCCCTAGGGGGCTAACTTTTTCTGAAGTTGTCTGTTTGGTCCTTTTAATTGTAAAGTCATATAGATAATTTCCTCTGCATTGATTTTCAAATGATGTTGTAAATGTGAGGCTCGGGTTCTAACTGATTTGCTTGCTTAGTTCTTTCAAAGGAGTTCAATTTCATTCAGGTTAAAAATTTGAATACAAGAAAACAAATATCAGAGCCTAAAATTTGGGCAACACTGCATAGTTTTTTATTGTACCATAGAATTGTTTCCAGTGAAAAAAGCGCTTTGTAACTGTAATATTTTCCATTCTATGTACAGCAGGACTGCAGCAAGCTTTTGGAAGAAGTATTTATCTTACTTTTTTATGCTCTACCTATTTGCTGAATTCAGTCTGATAATGCTGTTCATTGTCCTGATAAATAAGCTATCTGAATGCTCTGCAGTATTATCTGGAATGGGACTGCCAAGACTTAGATGATGAAGAGTACAGTCTCCAGTTGAAAGCCAGGCAGTCATTTCACCCAAATGGAAAGAAATTCATCAGCACGGAGTTTGGCCTGGGTCCAAGAACTAGCACACTTAGTCTTGCAGCAATGTCACCTTCAATGACTATGTGTCATTGGCTTTGGTTCCTCCAAATGAGGACACCTCTAACAGAACTGATGGTTCATATTGGATTACCACAATACTGAGTTAGAGTGAAGGGAGTTGTTTGTTGAGTGAAAGGTATGGACATCTTTTAGCACGTGTGTTTTAGTCCTATTTTGTCATCCAGCCACTAACCATACCCAACACTACTTACCATGCATACATGCACACAATTGCTCTCCAAGCTGAAGTGAAGCATCTCCTGTAAGCCTCGGGGAAGTCTCGTGCTGCTCCTCTGACAGTGGAGCCACTGTTGCATGCTCTGCACAGTCCTTCATCTTATTGGCTGGTGACTCTTGTGGGTCATCCACAATAGTGGAACTGCATGATGGAGAGGAATTCTTTCCCCTGCCGTGCAGATGGACGACCACACAGGAGGCCAAATAATGAAGAACTGGGAGAAGATTCCCTCAGCACTGGCTTCTTTTTACTTCTCCTCCACCTGCCACTGAAAAACAATTTTTTTCCTCACAGTAGTTTCATAGATTCATGTGTAGGGGTTTGTGCTTTTCTCAAAGTATTGACATTGGAAGTGACTTACAATGAGTAGGTTTTACAATGTGTTTCTCAAGCAATAAACATCCAGACTTTAATTTTCCCTTAAATTGAGTGCTGGACAGGCAAAGCTTGGCTAATTACCGACTAGGGTTTAAAGAGCTAACCAATGGTGGGTACAATATCCAGGCAAATCAATTGTTTCAATCCCAGTCTGAGCTCTACTCTGGATTTATATGGATTGATGTATGAAATAAACTCCATTACCTGGGTAAGAGACTATCAAATACTGTAGTTATTTTATATTGTTGTTTAAAAGCTGAGGAGATTAATGCTAGATCCTTTATTTTAGTGACACAGCACAGTAATCTGGGTTCAGACAGTTGGTTTATTGAAGGGAAACCCTTTTTTGTCTGCATTCCAGGATTTAAAAGAAAAAATAGAAGCTGGGATTAGAGCCAGACTGAGGAGAACTGATGCAGTCTGTCAGCAAGCCCTCAGGTAACAATATCATAATTTATAAATTCTACCAACAATAGGATAGTAATTAAAGATGTATGTTTCCCTTTTCCTGTCCCTATTTTCAGCAAAACAGATTTCAGAATGCTAAACTGTTTGTGTGTGTGTCCCAAAGCAAGGAATTAAACCAAACCCAAAAAAAAACCTCTCCAAAACACGAAGAATCAAACCATACACAAGAAAAGGGCTTCATTTTCGGTTCTGTTATGACTTGCTGTTCTTTTTGCTTTTGCTGTAATAGGCTGGTGGCACATTGGGCTTGCTGACATGCATCGTGGCACGATCCAGAACTACTTGCTTAAAAAATCAGGTTGGAGTTTTTTGTGATTTGTTTTGATTTAAAACAAGAAGGAACACACTGGCTCAGATCTTGTGCTGGGGAAAATCTAGAGTTCACTGGAGCTTGTGAATTTGCCTCAATGAGGTCCATACTTGTTGTATCAGTGTTTGGCCCATTAATACAAATAAGTTGGGCTGACTGAACTCAGAATGGGGCTACATGTGTGGAATAGAAATAGTTGGCTGGTATAACAGGACCTACTTCCCCAAATTACAGCAACCCTAATTGTTTCATACTCTAAGAACTGTGTAGGATCGTGTTGAATAATACAGTGAGATTATTGTTGGCAAATGCTGACATTTTAGTGGCAAACAAGGATGCAGATAACAGTTATGGAACCACATCATTTCTGTTGGCACTAATTAGAGTATTTTCAATGCCTATCAAATTTTTGCTTATTTCATGTGTAATACCCTTGAGTTATAGATATTATTTTATGAAATATTTCTACAGTACCCAGCACAATGGGGCTCTATTTGTGATTGAGAATGGACGGTGACAAAGTAATAGTAATAACAATAATTTTAATAAGAGTAAATTAATTATATCAATTTATACTGTGATCTTGTCAGCACTCATGAGTTAAGCAGTGTTGGAGTAGTCCAATAGTTAAATGGCAGGCTGTCAGGGAACACTTCTGTTTAACAGATGGTACTGAACAAGTGCCCAGGCATGGTGTTAGGACATTGTGTTGCACCAGGTTCCACCACACATAAAATTGGGGTCTTGACCACTTACAGCCATAAAAATTACATGCCGTAAAGAGTAAATACACTAATCACAAGGCCTGACTGCAATGACAGCTGTAATCTGCAAAAAGACTTCTCCTGACTGGTGGTCACTGAATCCAATCAATACTGGCCAAGTCAATCTTCGATACTCTCTCTTCCAGGTCTGCTTCTCCAGTGTTCCTTGATAAGGTTCCTTTTCACCTTGTGAATTACACTATTCAGCAGTGTTGTCCTGTAGTGTTTCTAAACAGATTTTGCATGTCACTCTGGTTTATTCAGTAGTGAATGGTGTTCTTTTCCTATGTACAGATCTAACAGTTAAGCTAAACAGTACAGCGTTCCTCTGGTCTCTGTATCTAGGAATTGGTTGTCAGGCTTTCCTTGGGGAAATGCTGGTTTGCAGACATCAAGGTATTTGAAATGGATCTGTGACTCAAAAATGTGTATCCTTCCAGGAAAGAAGTGATGTATTTGAATTTTACTTTTCCATTTTAATTCTTGGATTGTATAGCTGTGCATAGCCGTTTCAAGGACCTCATCGGCTTTCTTCTCTTTTACTGAATGTCTCATGAAGAAAGGATGAGTGAGTATAGAAAGGAGGACAGTGTTTCCAAACATATCTCCTTCTTTTAGGAAATCCTCCTTTTCTTTCTCTTTCACACCAAAAGAATAAAATTTGATTTGAAACTCAGTTTTCTTCTTCAAGCCTTGACAAACAGTTTGGGAAAGAATTTAGATCTACCCAAATTTATATCCTGGTCGAGTAGCCTGACTTGAACTTAAGCAGATGAGTAAGGGCTGTTTGGATTTACTAAGCTATTTATTTGGTGGCTTTCTCCACTTGATAACCTGAAGTGTCACTGGTAAGTGCCCAATTTAGGAACAATTGGGAATACCCATTGGTGCACCCAACCACTAGGATTGCCTCTGCCTTGCACATCCTGCAAAAATTTTGTGCAGTGCAAATCACTCACACAACAAATATAGAAGTATCAAAATGCTTCTAATATTTCCTTGTCCATGTGATTATCTTTTCTGCTTTCATAGCCTCCAGGCAATATCCTTCAGAACTCATATATACAACTTTTCCTGAGCTAAGGAAGAAAATACTGATGAATATACTGGACAGTCCTTGAAGTCATTACTACCTTGATGGTACAAAACGATTTTTGAAAATTGTGACATTCTCTCAGATCCACTTGTTTTGCTAATCTTACTTAGCCCAGCTTCCTAGCCTGTATGTAATGCAAAAATTTTAATTTATGAAAAGAGGAAGTAGAAATGTGTGTTGGTTAACAAAATAAAATCCTAAACAAATAATGTCACAGGTTGTAATTATTTAAAGCTTGGAAAGATTTCTGGGAAGGCAATGAAATAAAAAATAATAGGTGAATTCATGAGGGCTGCCATCACCATGAATACCACCATGACCTCATCGACCTTCTCTCCAAACAGTGCTACTTACTCACTTCGGGATTCAGTTTACAGTCGCTTTCCTGGCCTCTAATGGAAGTGAATGACTTTGGGGTATAAGCAGGCCATGATTATAATACCATAATGAACTGCCTCCTGCAAGTGTATCCCCTACCTTGTAGTAGAGGGAATTAGAATGACCTCAGCTGTATGTCATAGACTGTTAGCAGTGAGCGCAGGTACGTGAGGATGAGCTTAGTCTTAACATGGGTATAAGCAGTGAACTGGGGGCTTGATCCATAAAAAGACCTGGGTCATGCAACATGTAATTCTTAGGTGCCTAGCAGTTCAGTGAAATTCACAGCCCCTGTGCAAAGTATCACAGGCAACACATGAACTGCAAGGAGTGAGGAAACTAGAAACTGGACTCTCAAAAACCAGGAAGCTTTCTGCATCTCATAAAGCACATACCCGAAAAGACGAGGCTAATTTTCTCTCTCAGGGACTGGTGTCTATTGAGATACCTAATCACAATGGAGCTGGGCACCTAGCTCTGTCTTAGGCTCTCCTTGTGAGGGTTATGTGTGTAGAAATAAATACACCTGCAACCTAAGAACTTGCATTCAAACCACTCTCCAGAGAGTCAGAAAGCAGCTTTAAAATATTTGTCTTCTTTGATATGGAGCAGGGACTAAAGTTTGGGGGGGGGGGGGGCGGTTTATGAACTTTTTTCCCACATCCAAGAACATTTCCCAAACCACTTGGTTATCTGACATTCTGGATTGTCCTGGGTTCGGCCAGGACAGGGTTAATTTTCACCGGACTCCAGGAAGGGGCACAGCCGGGCGGGCTGACCCCACCTGGCCAAACAGAGCTGGGTATTCCATACCATGTGCCGTCAGACTGGGTTCTGGTGGGGGGAAGCGGGGCGGCAGGGACTCTCTCGCGGCTTGGGAGCACGCGGCGCCGGTCCGGTCCGGAAGAGAGGCTCTCTGGGTTGTGCGGTTTGTGTTGTGTTTTCTCCTTATCTGTATCGTTGTTGTCACTGTTCCCTTTGTTTGCTGTTCTGTTAAACTGCCCTTATCCCGACCCACCAGTTTCTGCCTCTTTCCATTCTCCTCCGCACCCGGCGAGGGGAGGGGCGGCCACGTGGTGCTTTTGTTGCCGGCTGCAGCCAAACCGGAACCTAGTGAAGAAGTTAAACACTGTATACATGATTAAAGATTCAGAATTTGGCAGCAGATGAGTGGGAGGTTAAGGATGCCTGCAGTATTTAAAAACTGGATTGATTGGCCCAAAATCTCTCTGTGGACCTAACCCCAAGAAAGCACAACATTTTGAGCCTGTAACTAGCTTGATTTAAGTTCTGTAGTGGCTTCAATAGCGAAGCCCTCTGAGCTGTGCAGTGTAGCAGTGAAATCTTAAATGACCACCTAATTTATCATACGTACATAAGTAACAAAGCCTCACTCTTGATATAATAATGTAGATGTCAGTAACTTAAACATTATAGCTGGATAAACTGAGGCACAGGTGTCCTGGGTTTGGCCAGAACAGGGTTAATTTTCACCGGACTCCAGGAAGGGGCACAGCCGGGGGGTGGGGGCTGACCCCACCTGGCCAAACAGAGCCCGGTATTCCATACCATGT
>Ga0065711_1041729_pt1 | contig 15917 bp, 6 predicted proteins | sample Hoacrofraction12_FD_59098 | JGI IMG/M metagenome (GOLD analysis project Ga0065711, IMG submission 59098) | Hoatzin crop microbial communities from Cojedes, Venezuela - Epithelial fraction 12 v2 (version 2) | ecosystem: Host-associated > Birds > Digestive system > Esophagus > Crop | place...
TGCCATTCAGCCAGTTCTCTATCCACTTCACCGACCACTCATCCAGCCCACACTTCCTGAGCTTCCCTAGGAGGATATCATGGGAGACTGTGTCGAAAGCCTTGCTGAAGTCAAGGTAGACAACATCCACAGCTCTCCCTTCGTCTACCCAGCTAGTCATGTCATCTTGAACTGGGCAGCCCAGAACTGGACAGAGTAGTTCAGATGGGGCCTCACTAGGGCAGAGCAGAGTTGGAGGAGAACCTCCCTCAACCTACTGGCCAAACTCCTCTTAATGCACCCCAAGGTCCCATTGGCCTTCTTGGCAACCAGAGCACACTGCTGGGTCATGGTCAACTTGTCATCCACCAGGACACCCAGGTCCCTCTCTGAAGAGCTACTTTCCAGTAGATCAGCACCAAGTGTGTACTAATGCATTGGATTATTCCTCCCCTGAAGGAGCAGAATAACATGGTTAGTGAAATTCTTGACATATAAAAATAAGTGATCAAATGGAAATTTTTTTATTGCTACCAATACAATACGACAGAAACATTAAAAATATAATTATAGAATTAATTTTGTATTTTGCAATCACGTAACATCATTAAAAATTAGAATGTTCAAGTCACAAGAAGAGGATGAGCAAGTCAAACTACATCTGTTTAATTCTGCTGAGAAGAGTGTTCTTTACTGTATATTCTCCTTTATCTGAGTAATCTACCAGCCTTGCTAATTGTTATTGACCATGGATAGAATGTGATCATTACACTTCTAAAAGAAGATTAGGCATTTGAGAGGCAACTGGCAAAATGCTCTTTATCATGAACAACCGTGCTAGAAAATCTTGTTTTGGAATATTCCTTTAGAACAATTGATGGCTGATATTGTGAGAGAGAGGTAAGAATTCAGAAAAAATATTCCTATGTTCTTCAAGCTTACAAATAGTTTCAGGTTGTGATTCCAGCAGATTCTGTATTTATACGTACAGTCTAGAAATTCATAACATTATCTTTCCTAGCTCACAAGGAAGGTAAGAGTAATGGGACATACCAGGTGGCAGGACTGACCATTATATTAGTCCCTTCTCAAGTTTCTCTTATAGATTATATTTTTCAGGAAAAATTCAGATTTTAGATACAAGTAGAAATTACTAGCCTGACCCAGTAGACTTAGAACTTAATGCTAAACTTTTAACTGACCTCACTGGATCCTGGATTAGGAATTTAAACCATTTTGGCTGTTTCTAACAGTATAACGGATGTTTCATCTGAGTAATATGTCCAGAAATTACTTTTTTTGGCCTAAGTTTCAGTGTAACCTCAGCACAAGGTAGCCTCAGATTCAACAGAACCTGAACCCTCCAGAACGTACCCGCGGAATGTCCAACCGCTTCAGACTTTTATTACTTTAATTATTACTTCAGCCTTCTGCGAATGGCTTCATGAATCAAGGCAGGAGCTCCAAAGCGAGGGCTGTTTCTGTCTCTCAGCTCTTTCTTTTCTCAAATATTTGCTTCTGCTTGAAAGCCTCAAAGAATAAGCTGGCAGACAAAGGCTCGTAAGAAACATGATTTTTCAGTTCTTGCTTCAAACAGAAATTCTGACAGAAATAGTAAGTGGAATCTAGATGATTACATACTCCAATACACATAAATTATACTTTTAATATAAGCACAGCATACATAACATCAGCTTACAAAAGAAGGAAAGTGTTGGACTCCAAATGAATCTAGCCCATGTAAATCCTATTTGCAATATTTTAACCGAATTTCAGAGAAATTGTCTTCATTCAGATATTATTACCGCTTTGTAGTGTATAATTTCAGCCACCACCATGATTTGGAAACTTTACTTAAAGCAGTATTTGGTCAATGTCATTAACGAATCAAAGTCAGGATTTGAGAGAAATATTTTAAGTCTAGAGATTCTTTCTTTTTATCTCTTAAATCTACAAGTAAGAATAATTAAAAGAACCTAATTCTCAAATACGTCTATCTCTTTCATTCAGTGCAAAATTTACTATTAGTTACTTTGAAAAGAAAGAGTAAGAGCAGTTGGACTTTCTTGTAACAGGAAAGATTGTACGTCTTGACCTACATTTGTCACACTAAACTCATAGATGCACAAGGAGGAGTGGTAAAAAGGAAAGGAATATAAATATTTATTCAATATTTATTATTGCTAAAACAAAACATAAATGAGCATTCCATTTTAAAGAAAAACAAACACAAAAAATTTAAAAAAAGATTACATTTAATTCCTAAAAGCCAAACTGCCTGGAAACATTAGATAAGTCATTGAGGAAATGTTACCCTAAGTATAGAGCCAGTCTAATCTTTACAGATTTGAATCATCAACATAATGAAGTTATTATCGAATATCACCAGAGTGTTTCTCCTTTCATTCGACTTCTTCACTTGTTGTTCTTTGTCAGTCCTTCCTTGACATTATAAATTACCTTTGCCTCTGTATACAATGCTCACTATTTTTAAAAGATGGAATTCACATACAGTATGAAAATACACTTTCTCATCCTTGAAATCTTTTTTTCGTAAGAAAGAATTGCATATTCAATAACATTTCTACAAAATTGTCTCTCCTTTTTACTTTCCTCAGTAGTATAACCAAACATAATATTGGTAATCCCCTGACATGGAGTTAATAAATCAGCATTTTCATTTGATTTAATGAAGTACAGTGCTGCTTTAGAAAGTGACTCTCTGAAAGGAAAAAAAGGGAAGTAATTCACTGGGAATACACTTTTATTGTCTATGAAGATTTTTTTTATCCCATATTCTCCCTTGTAAGTAAATATTTGAATATTCTTCTCTTCCCTGCATACTCGGCCTGTGATTTGAAAATCAAGTTGGCTTCTTTCCATCTCATCTATTATCGCCAATAACAAAGATTTTGCAGGCCAGATCAGTCCCTTGTTTGCACCTGTGCCCCCTAATGCCATCACTGAGTTTGCACAGCTGTAATTGCCTTGAATATTGTAAACAGCTCAGACAAAGCACAAGGTGGAATTGGATCCACTTGCAAATCTCTTTTAGCTGTGTTGACTATAAGGTCAACCAGAATAAAATGCAGCAAAAGTTACCCTTATGACTGGAGTTGGTAGATGTAATATTTTCAGGAGCAGCTCTCTACTCTCATTGCTTGGAGCACAAATGCATTTTGTTACACTGGATGGACAGAAAACAGAAGGAAAATAATTTAGACTTTCTGCAGAAGACAGAATTTGAATTTACTATGTGAGTAGTGCTTGGTAGTTCAAATACAAAATCAGATCCATGTTCAGTTTTTCTGGATGTGGGGAGTGAAGACGTGTAGTAAAGAGAAAGCTGTCAATGAGTAGTCTTAAGATTTCAAGATAGTTCCTGAGTTAAATGTTTAAAGGACTAAAGATTTACTCTTTAATTAATGGTATTAAAAATAGTTTTAATCTCTTTAATGGGCTAGATTAAACTTCTTACTGTTATCCATAGCTTACTTTTTTTTTTTTTTTAACACAAACAGCAATTCGTACACTAAATCTAGAAATAGAAGGCCTGGGTGAAACATTTTAAATTTTCTGACTATTTACTAAATCTAATCATGTCAGGATATTCTCTACAGTGATGATAAACACAGTGTGCAGTACATAATAGTCTTCCTTGCTGTGTGTCAAAGAGCATAAACACAGAAGTCCAAAAGCCCTTAATCTTTCAAGCAAACCTGTCTGCATTGCAGATAAGGGCCTCTCAAATAGTTCTGTGCTCCCAAAACATAATTCTTTTCAATATGGTAAAACAATATCTGAATGAGCATCACCTGCAGCAACAGGAAAAGTAGAGCCTTATCCCAGCCTTTTATCTCAAATAGAAACATTCTCATTCATTTTAGCAGAAATAGGTTCAGAAGCTTAGAGAACCGATGATATTTAAACATCAGCTACATAAAACTATATATGAACAGTCTAATGTTTCCATTCTCTCTGGGCATGAAAATTATACTTTTTTATAGCAGTCCTTTATTCCTTTGAACCTGTTTTCCCTTGATATCAGGTTGCAAAGTGCTATCCACCAAGGCATCTCTCCAATTCTTAAAGAGAGAACTTTCATGATATTTTTTAATTAGTTTTAACCTTCTTCATATATTCAAGCATGGTTATGGACACTCACTGATTTTAATTAACATGCTGATAGCTTACTGCTTTGCACTCCTTATTAAAATGACCCTCTAGCATTTTTTTTGAAAGAGTCCTACATGTTATTTTTATTTTTTTACTTTTAAAACATTGATTTCAATTTGTTTGTATATCCTGTGTTAAAAACTTGAGCATTGTAAGATAATTTTACATGTTTGTCAATTTGCATAAACATAAGAGTTTTGAAGACAGACAAGAGCTTTATAAAATGTTTTATCCTGAGTACTTATTTTGAGTTTTTTTTGGGTGGAGGAGAGTGTTTACATGTTTCTCACATAAATGTGAAGCTTGTATATTAATTACATCCCAGAAAACAATCAGATATCTGTTACCAACAGCAGTGTCCAATATTAATTCTCATTTGCTCACCTTCTAGCTAGTCTCACTAGAGTGTTTATCACCTAGAAACCAAATTTGTGTACAGTAATACTCCTTATAAAGCAATTCTCATTAAAGTTTTATGCACCTTCTGTTCCAAAAAGAAAGAATTTTCCAGTTGACCACCAGAACTAAATCATATATTTTCCCAGTATTTCAGATACTCTTATTTCAGTTCTGTAAACCCTCAGTCTCTGCTGTCAGTTTTCTATGTAAAGATGCGCAGTACTTAGTCAGCATAACACATTTTAATACCAGTGTGGTATTGCTGCTTCTCTTTCTCCGTTTCTTGTCTAGGTCACACAAACTCTATAGATTCCCTACTTTATTACTGATAAAACATGTTGAAGAAAGATCTTGGCCTACCCTGTATGAAAGAAAAATTTGGAGACACACCATAGAAATATTTCCTTATTTGGGAATCAGATGCATAAAAATCTTTGCACTCCCTTAAGGTTAGGAAACAGTAGCACAGTTAGAGGTGAAAGTCTTTCCGAAGCGAACAGAAACATTGTAAGGTTTTAGTCATGCTTTTTTTTCATCAGTAAATAATTCCAAATCAAACACAGAGGAAATTTGACACAGTCTTTTTTTCTTTTTTTCCCCCTCTGAAGTAGCACTACACTGGTTCTCCCATCTGGTGTGCTCTGTATTTGTTAATACACAATGTCTTCCTACTAAGATATTATTCTTCATGTCCTCATACTTCAAGTATTACTGTAGATTGGGGAGTACGATGCTTCTAATTCAAAACAGTATGATATTTACATAATCTAACAAGTTTCAGTTGTTCTCTAGCTAATAAGATACAGACATGTCTCTCACCTTGGATTTGAATTAGTGATTATTCATTTTATTTGGGAATCTTGTAATTTTTAGACCTAGGTCCCATTTTAAGGATCTATAGTCTTATTTGGTTTTGAACTTTCCTCTTCACTGGTAAACAACTACTTAAATTTTATTGCTGGTTTTATGTTTTCATTGATCCTTTTCTCATATCCCATTCAGAGTAATTTATTACTGAACAAATACAAAATAAATGCAACTATATATTTGCAAACCCAAAGAAAGAAAATTAAAGAGAAAGAAAAAAAGAAAATTAAAAAGAAAGAAAATTAAAGAGAAAGAACAGTTTCTAAGGAAAATAACTAATAAGCTAACAAACCCAGTGGTATCCTCAAGTGTCAGAATCTTATAACTGTTGTTACTAAAACTATCCAGAGCTTCCAGGTTCTAGCAAAGAAAAGGTTCTTGCCTTTTTAGTTTCCAGTAGCAGTAATTTTTCTTTTTCTGTTTTTTTTTTGTTTGTTTGTTTTTTAGACTTACTGTTCAATAGAAAGGTGGCTGGACTGTGCATTACAAAGGACATTCTTCTTTCTGGCTTCAGCTAGTTTGCATAGAATCATTGCTGCAAGGCAGTTGTGAAGTAACTATTAACCCAGATTTACCTGACATGCACTCACTCTTGTTCAGCAAAAACTTTTAATAGGAAGAGTTTTGAAGACTTGATGATAGAGGCATACAGGACTCTTAAACTGGTTCGATTTCCATAATCCCTGGTAAAGGGAGTTTTGGCCCTAGCTCAGGCCTGACTTGTAAGAGTGTCAAAGCAGACAAAAATTACCTGGGTTTCAACCTTTCTTTGTTGTACCACATTTTCATCACCTAATACTACAGGTTTCTGTAATCTCCTATAAATCTATGACACACATACAGAGACAAAATTTACTCCTCCTTTATTTTCATGATCCCTTTATAATACCGTATTCACCACTACCATTTGCTAGTGACTCAAAATGATGAACAGAGGAAGCCAGGATGATATTTGTGCCAAACGAAAGAGGAATTCCTAGAATGTTTTTAATTGCAATGAAATAAGCAAAGTCCTTCAAAGTTCATACCAGAATTTGAACTAACATATAGAAGCAAATCTCTTTTATGCAAAAGTAACTTTCATTAAAACTTGAAGCTCTGCAGAAAGCTGAACTGCTGGCTCTGCACTATTGGGCATTAAAAAAAAAAAAGAAAGAAAAAGAAAAAAGAAAAAAGGAAAGGAATAATTGAACCCAGAGAACGAAGAATGTTGTAGAATGAAGCATATATAATATCTATTCTAAGCTACAAAGATGCAAATCATTCAACAGATGTCTGGATCTCAAACCATCTACCTACTTTTGTAAGCCATTTCACTTATTGGAAAGCAAAGTAAAGATTCTAAGTCCTCTCACAATGACTCTACTCAATGAAGTGATGATATTAAATGTTTTTGTAACGCTGATTTTAGAAGTGAGTTTTTTTCATGATACCTGTATCTGTCTATCATGTGCTAATCCGTAAATCATGTAAAATGTAAACGAGAATCCAAAGTTTCAACATTTGGTAAAGTTACAATGTTTTATGATTTCTATTTTTTCTAACTGATTTTGGAATTACCCATTCTTATGTGTGAATATTTCCAGATGCCAACTGCACCAGGGATAAATGAAGTGCAAATCATGTGCATTTTATATTAAAAGCACTCCTAAATAAATCATTTGCACATTGTGGTATCTGCATTTCCCTAATAAAAGAACTCCAGAACACAGACATAACTGATCATAGTCTTATCTGATAACTTCCTAGTTTTTCTGTTGGTCAGATTGTCCGATATTAGAGACCTCAAGGTGTTCAAGGCCAGAACAGAAAAAAAAGATGTTCAGATTTACTTCATCTATATCTTGGTCAATTAGGTTGCGTAGAAGAGACTTTTAGCTGGTCAGAAATATTTTGATAACCAAGAAACTATTTTCTCTGCCTCAAGTGAGAAGACAATGGTAGATCATGATGCCCAACAATCCTGCAGTAGCAAAGAACTGATTAGATGAGGTACACCAACATGTTTGTAGGCAGAAAATAGCATCCCATGTAGGAAAAAAAATAGTATTTCTGCAGTCCCAGAACAGTCTCTTAGCGAAATTCCCTCCAATGTAAACTTCAGTGGACACACAAAGCCTCAGTAAACAATTGCACTTACCTCATCTTCACCACTTTAGAATCACTATAAAATAATTCTGTTTATAGATCAAACAGGTGAACAGACAATGTAATGGGTAGGTTATGAACATTTGCTTTACTGAATACAAATTAGAACTAGCCCAACAACAGTAAGACCCAGTAGAAGCTTATTCAAGTGTCAAAATCTTGATAGTCACTAGGGGTGTTTGAAGCCTATAAAATTTAGAAGTAGATGTGCAATTAATATCAAGACTAGACCATTGTCATTTACTGCTCTATAGCCTTCACTAAGATTTCTTTTTCTTTCTGTGTCTGTGCTGTGATAAACAGGCTCAGGAACATTTACATTACGTTCCAGCTAGAGAAAAGTGAGTTATTCAAGTATCTTGGATGGTTCCCAAATTCTTCTCCTATGTCATCTAAAATTACTTGAAGAGTAAGATGACATTAAGGCAAAGAACTAGTTTTTTCAGCCCGTGAATATCTAAGTGGTACTGTACGTAACTTAAATGATTATGAAGTAATTGTCCCTGAAACATAGTGTATAATCAGCATCAAATCTTCCTGTTCCTCAGAGAACAAAAAGCTTTATCACACCAAACAATAAGAATAAATAATTTGTTTTGCACATGAAAGTTATTTGAAAAAATTATCTCTATAGCTACAATAACTACCTTTATAGATTTTACTTGCCTTTTTATCATATGCTGAATTTTTCCTTATTTATATTTAGGATATAGTTAATAAGTACAATACTCATTGTCATAAGGCAATCAGGACAGTAGTTTAAGACACCAAAACACAAAAAATATTTGTGCTCTACAAACCATTCTCCAAGTCAGAACTTTCCCTGTGGTATCTGTTAGCACAGAATGGACCTTGTGTAATTACAATTACCACTACACTGCATCTACCATGATGTGTTCATGCAGTGAACAAAAATCAGTCAGTTCATAGATTAGCAAATCTTACTGAATGATTCATTCCCACAGTCCTGCTTCTCCCCATGTTCTGCCTCTCTGTAACATCATGTCTCAAATCTACATGAAAACTATAATAAACTGAAAGGTGAAGTAATACTTTCTTGCTGCTAGCATAGCAAATCCTACCGTAAAAAACTGATTTTTACAGTGAAATATCTGAATGTAAGCAATTCCTCAAGCAAATAGAAATTGGTCTTTTTCCTTCAGAGAAGTGAACTTTGAATAAAAAGGATTGAGGACTAATGCTAAATAAAAAGCAATGTCATAAAGTTTAAAGCATATAGATGAAAAAACATTTATACTTAAGCAGTATTGTACAGTAATGAAACCCCTACTTCAATGTTTACTCTTTACAAGTAGACATACCAAGCTTGATTAAAATGCATATACATAATTTCAGATAAAGAAATGTGAGACACTGTGGTGTTATTGGACTATTTATACAAATTAAGTAAGATACCATACTTTTAGTATGGTTTTCTGTAAAAGTTAAATGAAACAACATAACCACACTAAGCAAAATGCAGAATCTTTGGTACATACAGTGCAAGCCAGGTGCCTTGCTGGTTGTAGCTACTGCACTGTATTCAATACTTGCTTTGACATAAGACTGTGAGGAATGTGGTCAAGAGTTAACATTTGGTGGACAAATTAATTTCATTAGCTAACAATTTGGCAATTGACAAAGATGTTAAAAAGTTAGGGTCACTAATGGTAACAAAACATTGTTTCATTGCAAGATTTCAAAGAAAAGCCACTCAACAAACAAAGAATTGTGAAACTACTTAAGCTTCAGGTTGTGGAGCACTGTACAAAGACAGGAGCCTTTTCTGACACATACGATATAGTTATCTTTTCCTGTTCAAGTATGAAATATTTACATGGAGTAGGAATTTTCAGTGTATGGCATGGTTTCATTTAAAATTTTAAGTTTTAATTAAACTACGCAATGGAATGATTCAGAAAGTTCAACATGCTGGATAGACATTTATTCAAGAAACAGCCATTATCATTATGACAAAACATAATTGTTAGGTTGAAGAAATCATAATTTCTTTATTATACACAACAAAATACACTTTTCATTATAGTGTTAGCTAATTGGTTGCTTTGACTGTATTTTATTTCTTATAGCCAGAATATACAAATACATTTCAAATAACAATCAAAAATTTTTTTCTTACATAACTTCATTGCTGAATACAGTAACTAAACTAGAATTTTATAGCAACAGGCTTTTGTGTAGCATGTGAGCTTTTTTAGAAAAGAAACAACTTACTCTTGGAGTATTCCTATCTTTATTTCTGCCTTGGTCAAAGTCCTTAAGTGAAAACATGCAAAATCCATGTCTGCATCTATAGTTATAGTAAGAAAATGTTCTAAGAAATATATATTTTTAGTTAACATGTAACTTGAGAAGAGGGTTGGTTTCTGTCTCCTAAAAGCTATTCACCAAGACCCAGTTTATGAGTGTCTATTGTGATGTCAAGAATTTAGAAGTGGATGCAATAAGATTACAAGTATATATTTGTATGTTATGATATGATTTTAAGATGTGAAAATATACATTTTTGATCTTTAACAGTTAAACAAACAAAAAAAGAGTCCTGAACAAATTTCAGAACTTACTATAGTAGTTTCTCTAGAGGTCAATCTGTATATTCTCTGTGGAACCGTCACACTTCCCTGTAGTGTAACATCATTCAGAACTGCATTGCTAACAGTAAGTCATCTATGGATATTGACTTTTTCTACTCTATTTCCTCTAATAATGCAGTAACAAATATTTCTGAAATTAACAATGGAAAAAATTATACACGATTGTCCATCTAATTAACTTAAAAAGTCAAGACATGATAAGAAGTGAATGAATGACAGAGTAATTCAGACAGAGACACAGGTGTTACAGAATGACAGGTGTTACACAGTCTGTGTCTGATTTTGTCTGGAAGAAGAAACTCGGCTGAATTGCAACAAAAACAGTGAAATAGCCTTTTCAATAATAAAAGGAATTAAAATAATTAAGGTGCTGTGTTTTTTATTCATCCAACCCCAAAACACCTCAATTTATTTTAGAAGTTTTCTGGAGAGAAGATGTGACAGCATCCAGAGGTTTTGTCTTTTGTATAAAAAGTTACTGCATCATAAAAAATGAAAAGTTAAGTACAAAGATATATTTGGGTGGGTATTGACAGAACGCATGTTTTGAAGCTTTCTTTTATTTCTATTATGGATTTTAGCCACATTAAGTGCTTTATTTAGTAGTATTGTCATCAAACTCTCTGTACAAGATACTGTCAACTAGTAGAGTCGTGCATGAGTTACATTAAGATTAAAAATGCAAAACTGTTATTAAGGTATCAGATTTCATTATTTTTGACTAAGGAGTTGGTAATTTTTGTGTCCAGAAGAATATGATAAAATATATTCTGTAAACTAGTGAAAACTCACTTAAGATGATGGAAGTGATTTAAATGGTACAATATGCTACATTGTACTAAGTACCAAACTTTCAGACAAAACATTTTCAACAGTTACAATACTCAAAATTTGTTCGTTTGCTTTAATAAATATTAAGAAAACAAAAGCAACATAGTGAAATAGTTTGGTATTTTATTTGTTTGATTATTTAAGAAGTGATTTGATCAATGGTGATATGCAAAGACTCAGCCTTCTAGCAAATGACATGATTACAGAATCATAGAATCATTTAGGTTAGAAAAGACCCTTAAGGTCATTGAATCCAACTGCTAACCTAACACTACCAAGTTCACCACTAAATCGCATCTCTGATCACCACATCTACATGTCTTTTAAATACCTCCAGTGACTCAACCACTTCCCCGGGCAGCTTGTTCCAATACTTAATAATAATTTTGATGAAGAAATTTTTCCTAATATTTGATCTAAACGTCCCCTGGCACAGCTAGAGGCTTTTTCCTGTGGTCCTGTCACTTGTTACTTGGGAAAAGAGACCAATACCCACATCACTATAACCTCCTTTCAGGTAGTTGTAGAGAACAATTAGGTCTCTCCTGAGCCTTCTTTTCTCCAGACTAAGCAACACCAGTTCCATCAGCCAGTCCTCATAAGACTTGTCTTCTAGACCCTTCACCACCTTCCACGTTGTTCTTTGGATGCACTCCAGCACATATTTTAAAGCAGTACTTAAAATGAAAAATGGATTATTGATGACTCAATCAGTTGGTTTTATGCTTCTTGGAATTTCGTGGCTGGATCCACAGAAGTATTGATACAGACCATCGAATATGGCATTGTCACGTTTTCCCAATGGATCAAGTCCTAATCTGACAAATTATATTATTTTTTAAAAAAAGTGATACATAAGCTGTGAGGAACCCCCAAAACAGGAAAAGAAAGAAATAAAAGAAGTGTTTAGATACAGCTTTTTTTCTTAAGATATTACAGGTAGGGATAGTAAGTGCCCTTGCAAACATTTGGAAATATTCGTTATCTGATCCAATATTCGTTATCTGATTTTGTATTAACAAGAGAGTGGTTTGTCTTCAGAGACATTTATATCACATTTATTCCCTATTGATAAAAACCTTATTATTATAATTAAGACAGAGAATACTTCTTCATAGTACAATTTAGTTATGAATGAATATCTGAGGTTACATAAAAATCCATTATAATCCATTATAATCACATTTCACTCTGCTGTGCTTCCTTAGCTGCTTATGCTGGAAAGAAAATAATCTGTTAGTCAACTGTGGTTACTTCCTTTCCGTTTATCCATATTATTGCTCAGATTTCTTTTTTTAAAAGACATCTCTATCATGTATTAGTATGGAGAAACAGAACTGCACAGCAGACTAAAGGGAAACCAATACAAGATTTGAAGAAGTTAGATCTTAACTGGATATAGTCCAGTTAAGTGGCCTGGAGCTCTGGCTAAGGTGATTTATTTTGTCAGGAATTTATCTTATTAAGAGCCACATGTGGGCTAATTTACTTTATATGAAGCTCTGTGTTGCAGAAGCCACAGTGTTCTGGGTACCTATCACAGCCTGGACTTGTTTGTTCTCTTCTGCAGTGTGTGATGTTGAAGAGACTGTATTAGTTCATGGTAGAGTGGAGCAAAGAAGGCAAGGGTGCAGGTTAATAGGAATGTCTGGCAGGTCAAGACAACTTCTCAAACCATTTTAGCTGTCAGTAAGAAGTGTGGAATTCAGAAGGGGGGAAAAGAGATATGGCCAAATGCTAGATTTGTAAAGACCTATTTATGCAACATCATCACACTTCATTTTTTCAGTACTTATCTGAATTCTCAGTATTAAATGGGGAAAACAACTTTTTCTTTTTCCCTCCACAAAAATCTTCATCTTTCTGTGAATAAGAATGGCTACAGAATGATGGCTCAGACAAGTGTGGGACTAGGAAAACTGAGTTTCTGTGGAGAATCTCTATCGACATTCTTTTGAGTTTACCCTCTGATTCCAGCACTCGTTACACTTTTCCACCGCTCCAGTGTGGGTCCTTCCCATGGACTGCAGTCATTTAGGAAATGCTCCAATGTGTGTCCTATCCTAAAGGCCACTGTTTTTGCCAGGATAAGGCTGCTCTGGGGTGGAGTCTCCACTGTCTGCATTTCCTTCAGGGCGTATTTATCTTCTCCAGTGTGGGGTCCTCCACGGGCTGCAGAGTTGACATCTGCTTCACTGTGGTATAATCAGGGAGCAATTCAGTTTTCTGATGTCCTGATTCACTGTCAGGGAGGTTTCATTACAATCCCAAGGACAAGATTAAGACACTAGATTGGGTCAAATTTCGTATAATCTTTCAACTTTATTTTGCAATTACCAGGGGCAGAAGAACCAGGTAAGGATGTAACAGGGAAAATGGGGAGGAGAAAAGGGAGGAGAGGGGAAAAAAGAGAGAGAGAGAGTTCAAACCAGGGAAAAGAGGGTTGAAAGGGGAACCTAGCTACCACAACTCAATGTCCAGCGATGTTTTGCCGCCTCTGTCCACTATTTCCAAGCGTCGTACGTTCTGTTGAGGTAGATTCCAGAAGATGCACGAGGAGAAGGAGAAGAAAACCCCCCCACGGGAGGGTGCACAGTCCTTTTTATAGGGGTCCCATGTTTGTGTGCAGAATGCAGATGTGTACGTGCAGTTCATGCTATACGTGGTGTCTCCTCAGGCAGTCTGCTTCTGCTTCTTCACGCCCTGGCCCTTGCGGAGACGCACAGTGGTACTCGTGCACAGACCATTAGGGAGGTGTTCTCCAAGGCAGGATATCAAAACTAGGAAGTGGTGGTATGACGGCAATGTCGAGACAAACTTAATTTAGTAGCGGTCTGCTACATCTGAACACAAGTATCTAATGCCATTTAAGCTGCCGTTGGCATCCAGCTGCCAACTAAGAGGTGCAAATTTCTCAGAGTTCCTACGTTCTGTCTGGCAGCATTATGGAGGCATCTTGGATATCATGAGATGTTTAAAATTGGATTAGACTGCTGTGATTAAAGAAATAAGTCACTTCTTTACAATTTGTCTAATAGACACTAACTATTTTTCAGAGAAGATCATGATTAAATGAATATGTGTGATTTTTTTCAAGTGTCTGACATAACTAACATATTAATTTCATCAGTGTACCCAAAATGACTGAGCTGGATTTATTCTCCTATTAATTTCTATCACTGCCTTCTTGAACACAAAGAAAAGTGAATTCAAACAAATTTCGGTTCCGGAAATAAAATGCTGGATCACATATTTGTGGTAGGGAGTGGGTATTTAGGGATAATATGATGTGGATTTTGGGTTTTCATTGGTATTTTAAACTTTCAATTCTGTGAACAATGCTAGATGTACTTTTGAAATATCTGGTGAAAAATATCTGTAGGGGTGTAAGGTTTTAAAGAAGCTTCTGATAGCTGCACATAGACCAGGTTAGAGAAGCACAAAAGAAAAAGAAAAAAAAAATTTAAAAAATCAATTCATTTTCATTTCCTGCTAAAATTACAGAGAAAATTGGATTACAGACTTGTTAGACTGACGGGAATCCAGAGCTACTCTAGAGACATCATTACTAAGGAGTATGGATATGGTTCTGAAAAAAGATGCACAAGGCACTAGGCTGGTCTTGTCTGTATGAGTTATCTGTGTCAGAACGCATAAGGCACAAAGTAAAAAAATTATCAAGGAAGGCCTTGCAGGTCTCTGCAAGAAATTTAATTTCTTTGACAGAAAACTCCTGGCTCTATTCCCAAGAATTTAAATGCAGAAAGTAAGATAGAATAGGATATATATATGACCCTAGATCAAAAAAATCAAAGTATGAAAGTGTTTATTTTCATACATTCACTTTCCTTTCTTCAACAGAAAAAAACACCTGAAAGGCAGCAACAAAGAAAACAATGTAGTCCAATTCAAATGCATGTATTTTGACCTTCCTGTTGAGACACAGGATCTACTACACATAGCTTGTTTCTTGTGCAGTATGGTCTCAAGAACTGAAAGGACTCTTCTGTATATAGTCCCTTCACATAACCTTCAACTGTGAGAGAGGTGTTCATTAAGGAGAAATAGCCTATGATAATTCTCTCCACAACATTGCCACCACCCCTTTCTTTGTTTCTTCTCAGCAAAACCTGTCCTTCTCCCTAGATGCTCCCAGGGTCCTCAGACAACCAGTCCTCCAGTAGTTAGAGAGTGCAGCAAAAGCTGAAGCAGCAAAAGTAAAAGCAACATTAACATGAAAGATTTATGCACTTGCAGTGGAATTGCTTGGCTCAGCAGATATCTTCAGGCTTAAACCTGCAGTTTGGGATGTTATAGCCTGGTTCGGAGCCTGTTCTTGTGGAGTACGAATGAATGCTCGCAATAAGCCAATCTCAAAGCATTCTGTACACCAACACTGCTAGTGAATTTTCACCTCCGATTTTGGCCAATGAAACCGGGAGTCTGGTTACCAGAGCACCATGATACAGCCAGCAACATTTACCTCTTAGAACAGCGCTCAGAGACCACTCTATGAACAGAGAACCACCTAGTTGAGGCAATATGTGATTTCATCTCCATTCTCATTTACCCTGGAAAGATCTGACCCAGGCAGAGAACGTTTTCAGTTCTGCACAAACCATGCCAGTGCAATCCACACAGGCAGTTTGAGGTGCAAGAGGCCCGACAGTGAAGTCTTATTTCCCCTCTACTTCAAATCACACTTCTCAGTGATGGAATATCTGTATCATCCCTGATCACATATCATCCCTGATGACATATCATCCTGTGCTGCCATTCAGCGTGACCTGGGCAGGCTGGAAAGTTGGACAGAGAGGAACCTGATGAGGTTCAACAAAGGCAAATGCAGGGTCCTGCACCTGGGGAGGAACAACCCCATGCATCAGTACAGGCTTGGGGTGG
>Ga0065711_1041730_pt1 | contig 15917 bp, 9 predicted proteins | sample Hoacrofraction12_FD_59098 | JGI IMG/M metagenome (GOLD analysis project Ga0065711, IMG submission 59098) | Hoatzin crop microbial communities from Cojedes, Venezuela - Epithelial fraction 12 v2 (version 2) | ecosystem: Host-associated > Birds > Digestive system > Esophagus > Crop | place...
ATCCAGCCCACACTTCCTGAGCTTCCCTAGGAGGATGTTATGGGAGACAGTGTCAAAAGCCTTGCTGAAGTCTAGGTAGACAACATCCACGGCTCTCCCTTCATCTACCCATCCAGTCAAGGCCTTGGCCAGCTCAGAGGACACAGCCACTTCTCCTGCCCCTGCAGCTGCTGAAAAACCTCACACTCCCAGTCCCTTCCTAATAATCAGGAGAGATCACCCACTACTCTTTTCCAGCGGAAAAAAAATTGTTTTTTAAAATCATTTTTTCTCCTGCCCTTTTAAGAAAATCATTTGTTCATACACATTGCTTGGCCACCAAGTCACACCACCAGTTCTGTCTCTTAAGCCGACACCCCTCCATTTGCTCCACTACAGGTGATATTCCCAGCAGCATAAGCAAAGGCAGAGGCTCCTGCAGCCCCCTCGTATCAAAACCTGTCACCTCCTGCCTACCTGAAACCAAAACTTCCACACACACCAAAGTCCCTCAGAGAGAGGAGCAACATCTCTGAAGGTTTAAACACAACAGATTTGTTCAACAGAGAGAAGCATCTTCTAACATTTGGTACACATTTGCTATTTCTCTTTTCCTGCTTCTAGGCCACACAATAAAAGCTAGCACTGGCAGATGCACAACTTCTCTGCAGCACTAACCTTTTGGGGATGCATAAGGGCACAATTCCAGCTCAATCTCTCTGCTTGCAAATGCTGCTTAAGAGGTTCCCACTGAGTTCACTCCCACCCTCTCTACAGTGACTTACCATTCCCACAGACATTCCTGGGATTAAGTTTAGATTTAGGTTCCACTCACCCTCCCCTCCTTTCAAGTTTTGCTTTTGGTTGCATTGTCAGCAATTCATGACAAACAGAGTCCCACAAACAGCGGCATCAACACAACTGACAGGAACAACACAACTGGGATGGGGATTTCAGAAAGGGCAGGAATCTCCTAAGCCATCTTTGCCACTCAAAGCATAACAACATCATACCCCCAATTCTATGTTTCTGAGCCCTTTTATATCTAACTCTCCCTAACCCAAGTCTTCTTAGAAGAAACCCAAGCCCAAATCATGCAATAGATTATTACACAGGTTTTGTTTACACAGCTGAACAAAATTTAATCTGACTTCCAAATGTGCCTTTACTACCCTTATTCTCCTGTATGGTTTTTGTCAACTTGTGGGTATGGGGATGGATGTGTGTGCAGGATTGTACAGCTTTTTTCTTTAATTTGTAGTCATGTTTAGTGCTACACAGCTCGTTGACAGCAGACTGACCACCAGCCACAGAACATTGTTCTAATTGATTAGCTTCTTAAAGCCACTAGTCACTGAGCCCAGTTCTGTCATACATGTTGTCTACCTCAGGATAAAGCAAATCAGATTTATGACTACCTGCCGTCACATCAGAGCCAGGGGAGCATCTACCTGAAGGGCGACGGTAAAATAAAACCTCTCAAATAATCTCTCTCTGCGTGCTAGCAGTGGCACCCATCTCCAATGAGACTCATCCATCCATCTGGTATTGGACCCCAAGTGTATAACCAGCCCTTAAAATGCAAATGAGTAACAAAGCAGCCAGCTAAAGGTTCCCATGATTCACTGGTAGGAAGCATAGTCAGCATTCAATATCCTACATCTGCTACCAAACCAACTAGTGCATAATGCCAAATGGATCAGTCTTCACAGCACTGTTTGAAACAAAAAACACTTAGTCAGTTTGGGAAGGACTTCATAGTTATCAACATAAAGGAGGGAAGAGTATTTATACCTTTTTGGACCAGATGTTCAACTCTCCCACCTGATAGCAAACACAGCTCTAGTAAGACTAGGACTCAGTTCTGAGTCCAGGTGAAATACTGGTAGTGCTATACCCCTCCTGTCCAAGCAAGATCTGGAAGTAGATCCTGATGAGGTTGGGAAAGCTGAAAAATACCTGAAAAGCCACAGAAAACCAAAGGAAACTCACCATGCCCATCACACATGCTAAAAAAGTAGAAGCAGATCCGCAACCACCAAGCACTCGTAAGCACAAAGCAACACTTCTTGGAATCAAAAGAGCCGATCTGCACTAAAGAAGTTCTGAGCCAGGCTGCAACTGAAGCATAGCTGCTAAATTGTTACCCCTAAACTCCCAAGGTCTCTACTAGCTTTCCTTACAGTCTGTGTTGGGTCACGACATGCAGGCTGGGTAACAAACAAACTACCTGTGAACCTGCCAGAACTTCAAATAATGACCTTCAAATTACTTGTAAACAATTTTCAGGAGTGCTTAAATCTTCAAACACACACACATCACAATGCAACAGCACCATTCGGCCTGAGAGTCCCCAGTCCTTCCAGCCACTGATGAGACCTAGATGAACGGAAGCGGCACAAATGTTTCCTTTTTATTTTTTTCCTCCATTCCCATCTGCTCTTGGCTACCTACCACTAAAAGAGTGCTACCTTTGAGACACAGCATAGCCCCAACAGTGGGGAACACCAGGGCAATCTCATCCAGAGATGCTTCAGTTGAAAAAGCATTAGTTGAAGATTCACAAGGGCAGACAGGGCACATAAGCTTTGAAATATAAATACAACTTCACTGAACAGCACAAATGGCTGGTCAGTACAGAAATAAACCAAGGGCTTGGCTATGCAGCCACTCTGATGTACCACAAACCCAAACTGCCACCAGAAACAGCAGTCATGTGCCCCTTGGCCAGCCCCAGCTATTCATTCACACCGCAAACCTTTTGCCGGTCCTGGTAAGATGGGTGATCAATGCGGGAGGAGGAAAAGATAGCTGAAAACTACACAGACAAGTTCAGGGGTTTTGAGTCCCCCACCTGATGGACCAGCTCCCTGGCCTGGCTGAGGCTGCAGTAGCTGCAGTGCTGGCCCAAGGGAGGCCACGGGAACAGGCTGCAGCCGAGGCAACCGTGAGAGTCTGTGCTGGCAGCAGATGGGTAGTGCCAGATGGAAACACAGCGTAGCCACAATCTTTAACTTTTCCATTTAAGAAAGGCTCCTGTCGTGGAGCCTTCTACTAAATTGTTCAAAACATTCCCAAAGGCACTACTCTGCAAGATGGAAAACGCTATTACTGTCACGTTACCACCATGTAACCAACAGGACTAAAATCCAGTCCATGCTGAAAACTCCCAGATAAACACTGGATTCAAACAACCCGTGTTTTGCTGAAGCTTAGCAAATACATGGCTTGGATTCACTGCCAAATATAATGAAGTGGCAATGGGACAGCACTATTCATTCTGCTTTCAGGTCCTTCGCTGTAATGCTTTATGAATATATTTGCCCAAACCCAAGATGTTTTATGTGAGGGGTTTCTAAAAGCAGTACAACATATAATGTACTGCAGGACAAGCTGCTGGAAGGACTAAGGTTTAAGAAAACTCAAGTGATCAATAAATGTGAGGAGTTATAAAGCACAGAAAGCACTTAAAAACACTTCAGTACCTAAATATTAGACCTTGTCAATAATTTTCCTTCCAAACATCTTTCTAATAGCATATGCCTTTGACCAAAAGCAAACATTTCTCTGCCCTTTTGATCTAAACATTTTGCCCTTTTTAAAGTCATGAAAACTAAAGTGGTTCCCCCCAACTGCATACAGAACACTTTTGTTAAGTAGTAATAAAAAAAACCAAAACAAAACAAACAACCCACACTAAAAAACCTACAGCATTTCAAACATGCTTTCATGTCCTCACACTTTCTTCCCTAAAATAACTTAAGTAGAACTGGTCAAAGAAGTTAAAAAAAAGAAGGAAGAAGCAGCAAATAACACCATGGAAATAATGAATGGTTCGTGAAATGAGTGTACATTTACCAATCTGTCCTTTTAAAGTTCCTCCTGCCCTGCAGAAGAACAGCTTCTTTTTACTAAAAAAATGGAACTCAAAGGAATTCCCCCCTACCTGGCTGAAAAATCAGCTGCAGGACAACGCAAACCGTAAAAAAAGCTATAACCTCAAAGAGTAAGGAGGATTGCAAACCATAAAGCTTCCCACAGGGGTCTTTGTATATCTTGGAATGACATATCTTAAAAATCCAAAGTCCCAAGATCATACATGGCTGATGTCTAACCACCAAAACCTACACCTTCCCAGAGCAGCAAGGGGACAAAATCATTCTGTGTTTCTTCTTCGTTCCAACAGAGGACGTTGAGTAGGAGGCGGCAAGACCTGTTCCTGACTGCATGACAGGACAACAGCAATATGCAAGAGAGTCAAATACAAACCTTCACGAACTAGTTCAGGTCCCTGGCTGCTCTCATTCCAGGTTCAGTGCATAAGGTGTCATACAGAGCCTGTAAGACCTGACAAAATTGTCTGGGAGAAACCACCTCCTCACCTGGCAGGAAACAAATCACTTTCCCTCACGCCTTACCATCTTCCTTAGGCTTGTGGTGTGCAATGAGGAGTGTGCAGGAAGGGCTGTGGAGGAATAGGACATGGCAGGGAATCATCATCACTTCTAACAGGCACTCCTCAACAACACCAAGTAAACTGTGCTTGCAGTGATCTCATTGTCTGCAGTCACTCCATGAGACAGGAATGATTTAACCCCACAGCCCTATCTCCATTCTAAAGAATATAACTCAACCAGATGAATGAAAAGCCAGGTAATGCACAACCTTCAGTTGTACCGTCCAGCCAGCGCATGCTCAGGAACATCATCCCAAACACCAGCTGCTTCAGGGACCTAGAGTAGGAATCCAGCTCTTCCTTTTAACCTCCCTCGCTCAACCACCACCAAAGCAGAGAATCAGTAAGGTACAGGATTAGCTGCCAGTCAATGGGTGCCCGTAACTACCTTTTCACTTAGGCTTTGGCATCTGAACCCATCACTCCAAGCAGAGGTCTCTGGGTTCCAAGCACTGCATGTACCTGTGTGTGTGGACACACATGTGTCTTGTACCTAGTTTAAAACAAAAAAAAAACAACCAACAACACACTCTGAAAGCAATATAAGCAACAGCTTCAGTCACTTTGAAGTTGTCCATCTCTCTTTAGGCAGGATTTCGATATGTCCTTAAAGGACTTTTTGCAGAGTTTTGCTTAAATATAGGTATAGAAGCCTAGCTTTTAACAGCTAATTGACTCAACACCTTCTGTCTCTGGAGACTAGAATCTCATGCTAGCCACCAGGATTCAAGCCTTCCTCCACAGTTCACCCTGAAGGCAGGTCATTTCTAGTTTCCACCACGTAGCAAAAAGTGTCTCAACACGTGCTGTCATTTCTGTGCAGTCAACATCAACAGCAAGCTCATAAGGGAATTGCTAAGAGCTCCCTGAAAACATTTTATTTTCATCTCCATTTTCCATCTCTTGTTGCTATTAACCATCTTTACACCAGTGATATCTCTTGTGACAGCTCACTGGAATAAAATGTCTAGTTTATTACAGCTAGGATGGTTGTGAACTTTAGGGAATAAGGACAAGACAGGTACTCTTAAGGAAACAAAAAGACCTTAGGGTGACTACCTTAACCCGTAATGCTGAGAAAAGCACATGTAAAATTCAATGTGTAACCATTTCAGAAAAATATCATTTACCCCTAAAAGCATTGGTGCAAGCAAAGTGGAATCAGACTTGCTTGGGCACAATAGCCAGGCGGGAATCTGCTGGCTGTAGCTGGAGCCAGTCAGTAGAATCACTGCAATCTCCAGCAATCTATATGGATCACGCAGTATAATCATCTCATTATGTTTCTACAAATCACCGATTCTACCAAGTGCTGAGGTTAACAAGGCTCCTATCGATATCAGCGGTTTGGCACACAGGAATTCAATACTCGGAGAATCAGCCTCCAACAGTATCATCGAAACACAGGAGAAATAAGATGCGAATGCCTCCTTTTCCCCCACTCCTACGACCAGGTGATCCCTACCCTATGCACATGCTGCAACTACAGCTGATCAGGAGGACGACAGATTCCCCCCCAGCAAAAAACACTGACTGAACATGTTTTGCAGAAGCACATTCGCTTCAGTGAGCCTTCTGCTGAAACGTAAGCCATCTTCTCAGTCCTCGGCCAACTGCCAGGAGAAATCAACTGTCAGCTTGCACAATGTGAAGCGCATGGTGTAGCTAAACCTTCAGAGCTTGGACTATTCAGGCTTCCAACACGCACAGCTCCCAGACAGCGCTATCACGCACTTTGCAAAATCCAGGCATGTTAAAGCCTTGAGAGAGTCACGTCAGCTGGCCCCTAAACCTGTGCAACCTGGGGAATGAAAACGCTGCAAGTCCTCACACAACTGCATGGCAGGGATTCCCCAAAGCTCAGACTTTCATGTGTTAATGCAGAGATATTCCTTCTGAAAAACTGGCATCAACAGCACCATAAAGGATTTCAGAGCAGTCCCTAGAAAGCTTGTTTTAATCTCATGTTTATCCACACTTTATTAATCATCTTTATTCCACCAAAGCCTGAAGAATCCATTCTTCAGGCTTTTTACAACAGAGATTACACTGGCCATAATTATGCTGGCTATAGGTGGAGCAAGTAGGTAAGACTCGTAAGCAAGATATCCCACATTCTGATGCAGACAACTTCCAAACAAAAACAGAGGAGATGAAATACAGAACACTTCCAAGATGGCAACAGAACGGTTCCTAAACCAGCAAGATTTTCTAACTTCCTTCAAAGCATCAGTTAGTTTAACAGCACTACAATAAAAACCAGATTTTAGGATTCCCAGTCACCAAACTCCTCAAACAAAACAAACTCCTCCTCTGCTTGTTTTAACTGCAAACATATTTTAAGTTGGTAGCCCCTACGAAGAGAGGGTACGGCACACTACTGCACTAGCTATGACACTCCAGAGTGGAAAGCAGTCTCATGTTTCACTAAGAACAACTTTTTCCCCACACCTACATCGCTAGTAATAAACCAGTTTCTAAATTTATAGTCAAAGGAGCATTCTCAACTCTGCCACCTTCAGTTATCATGAAGCAGCCACATCCAACTGACAAACTCCAACTTTGCTGATCAGTAGGGATCCACAAGCAGATACTGTACCTTGGAGACCACCACCATTTGGAAGATCAGTTTGGAAAACACAAGGGGAAGTTGGCTAAACATTACACCACTGTTAGTTAGCTAATACAAAAACTGGTTTGACTTCACACTGAGTTAAGGGAAGGTTGCTCCAGCAAAGATCAATTGCCTTGGCTTTGCTGAGGGACAGTAGCAATTCAAATCATTCGAACCTCACTGCTAGACCACATCTTATAACCTCTAAAGCCTCAATGTTCAATAACCAAATCCTTTGCTAAATCAAAGATCAGAAAGATTGTCTTCCTCTGGGGAATTATTACAATACATCAGCAAGGTCATAACTATACCACCATTTTCTACAGTAGAGGAAATCAGAACTATTTGAGTAGTGTCCCTGAGACTCTTTTATGCTAAGTGTCTTCTCTTTCTGCAGCTGTTTGATCCCTGTGGGCACAGTGGAATCCAAATGGTCACAAAGAATTGCAAGATAACGACAGTCATAGGCAGTCACAAATTTGTGACAGCATTAATGTCACAAAACCCTTGTCACTAACAAAGAGAGAAAAAGAAAGCAGCATACAGTACTTCATAAAAGATGCCTGGTTTGGGATTTTGTTTTTACTTTATATTTTAACTGAATCAGAGTGTTACGTTGCTGCAGCCACCACTGTTTAGGACAGTAATAGAGCCTGGCTCACCAGAAACACCTTAAACAAAGCAATTAAGGAACATTTTGAAAAACCAAAGAAATAAGATTAGTGCCTCCAGGAATCGATCTTCAAACTGCAGCAAGACAGATACATCAGAATAATGAACCAACATCACAGCCCTGTATATCAAAGTCATCTTAGCACCAAGAACATCACACACACAGGCAGGCTTTAGATCATTCCCATGCATAAAGGCAGCTGACAAGAGTCTAGGGACTTGTGGGTGGGCAGGGCAGAAGAAACAAGTGGTCATAGAAAATGTGAACTACAGAGAAATTCTGCTTTGAGAGAAGGGGAGAGAGGTTCCTCTGACTCACTCTCTGGAATGGGTCTCAGTGCATCAGATGTGTCTGGATCAGTGTCCTCATTGCTCTCAGACACCGTGAAGATACAGACCAAGGAGTCTGGGGAGGAAAAGGAAGCAGGGGTAGAGGACTGCAAGATGTCGGTTAGCCCACAGACCCCAAAGCATACAATTCTGCTACCCAGAATGCAAATATTTATGAAGTGTTAAGCTGCTGCTCATTATCTCAGAATCTCTTTTTTGTCTATCTCTTCCCTTTAGCTCTTCGGAGCAAACAGTGACCTCTTGAACAAGAGAGACCAAGCCAGTTTTACAGAAGCCTAGCTACCTTCCAACAGGAAGAAACCTTCTCCAGGTGCAGTTGTGAAATTTCAGTCCCACAAAGGCACTTATTCCACTCCAACATCGGCAATACTCCCTGAATGTGTGAAGAATCCCTTTCTGTCTCAGCATGCTGCAAAAGCAGCTCAGGCAGCAAGATTTCAACCAAAAACAAGACACAACCAACAACTTGCACCAGAACAAGTACAAACATTGGGAGAACTAGCCTAAATTCACCAACAGTACTCCTAGTGGAAAGCCCCATCAAGTTGTTCACCTTTATCTCATTCCCAAACCCTTGCTCCTGAGGAACTGATTCTAGGTGGTTTCACAAGCTGCCTTCCCCCCTCCCTTCCCAGCCTCTTCCTTTGCACAAACAAAGTCTCCCATTTCTTTATTCCACCAAAGGAAGCGAATCAAGATGCAAGTGGCCAGGGTAGAATCCTCTCATGTCTTTCGGTTAGCTCTTTTCTGTGGCTTGTAACTGGGAAATCAACTTGTGTGCAAACCCCAGCATGAATCAGAAGCCACTCCACTCACCAGCACTGACTCCACTAGTCCCACAGAAACATAACGAACACCACACTGAGTCAGAGCAAGGGTCCATTTAATTCACTATCCTGCTTTGCAACAGTGGGCACTAGTAGACACCTAAGGAAGAATGAGGCCAGGCTAAGTGTATATATCACATTAACCCTAATACTCTCACAGTATCTGGCTATCTTTCTGGTGGCTGAGGCTACAACAGACCAGTATAACAATTTACTCTAGGTGAATAAAAAAAAAAAAACCAACCCCAAACACAACAGTTTCTACCTGCTGTGGCTTTGTTTCTGAGACCAGAAATGCCATGAGATTTCCTTTGCTCCTTGCACAGGCCCTAAAGGACAGATGGCTTACTACATCGTGTCTCCAGCAAGTAAAACAGTCTTTGCAGCCTTACAAGAGCTGCTGCTCTCTGTCCCCATGCTGTCCAAACCAGATAATCGTAAAACATTTTACATCTGCATAGATCTGGCATGCCATCCATCTGTAAAAACACCCTGCTGGCTGCCTGGATCACGTCTGTTTAAAGATCCATTTGAGCTTATCCATCTACCCGGTGCTTTGAAATCACAGGGTACAGACAGGCCAATTATAAACAATTAAGTTACCACATGTAAGAAATTGCTGTTTCTCAGATGAGCAAAGGTAATTTGCCATATGCACACCCACAGACTAGTCCCAACTGCCAAGCAAATTGGTTTAACTTGTATTTTGTGGTAACACATTTTGCTAGCTATTTGCAAGGGAGTAAAAGAACGGCCCTGGTAAGCTACCACAGCTGAAGTTTCACAGATATCTGTGGTTTAAGAAGATACCCACAAGTTAGCAGTCCAACCCCACTGGGAAACCTTTATAGCTTATCAGTGTTACTTCACCTCACCTCAGCAAACAATTCACACTCCAGCAACAAAACCAGTTTCATTCTAAACAGAAGCAAAGACCTTACTATTTATTTAAAGACATAGAGAAGAAATGCAACAGGGCAAAACAAATAGAATTACTTCTAATTGTTCCTTCTCCAGTAATTAACCTAGAAGTATACCTGAAATTATGCATTTTTTTTTAGACACAGAATTGACCATATGAATACCTTTAGTTTTATGTCAAAATAGACTTACAGCCTCCCTTGCTTGCAGTAAACTATCTGGGAAAAAAAATTCACATTTTTGAAGAAAATGACCGTAAAACAACCACACAACACTTGGCTACAAGAAGAGAGCAACCAGATGTGAGTAGGGGGAAGCGTCTCCAGAAATACTGGATTTGCATTATTTTAGGGTCAGCTCTCATCCCAAGAGGGTAAATAGGTCACAGCAACAGATGAGAAAAAACAACTCTACAAAATTCCTTGCTCAATAACATCCCGCCTTTGGCACACTTCAGTCAGGCTGTGATGAGAAATGGGGAAGAGGCAGAGATGCACAAGTGGTTGCTATGGAGTTAAAGACTTGAAGGAGATACAGGGAATCAGAACAACTGCCTAGAATACAGTTAACTCCTAAAGCGCCTCTCTCCAAACACCTCCCCGGCCAGCCAGATTCATGAATAACCATACTGAGAGAATCCTTTTAAATGCCCAAGAGACACCATCAAGAGTTACAATCCAAGGACAAAAATCCACCAAGGGAGTGTAGATGCTCCACATTACAAAACAGCTGAGACTGGCAAATGACAGCCAGCTATTACAGAAGATGAGCAGGGGTTGAGGGATTAGAGGATGGCGGTAGACATGGATGGAGAACCATGCTTTGCAGCGTATCATCTCTGCCAGCTGCCCTTGTAAGCTCAATGATCTGCTCTGCCAGGCACAAGGGAGAAAAAGTAACTACTAAAGATCCATGCAAAGACTGATTTACCCCAAGATGGCAAGCAGAGGCACTACCAAAAAAACATCTGCCGTTCAGGTGTCAATCTGAAACGTTTGAAGTCAAGTCCTAAGAAACCCAGGCACATCCCTTCCTCAAGAACTTACATCTTTAAATTCTTGGACTTTTTCTGCCCCATGGCATCAGTCAGCATGGCATGGAAAAGCCATCACACTTGCTGATGTGAGCGCACAAGACTCACATGCAGGCAAGGACTGGTTTGAAGCCGGCACAGGGCATGCTGCTTGCACAGTTTGCTTCCCAGACTAAACAGGGAGGAACTTCTGGGAAGACGATCTCCTGAAGCAAAGATTTTAGAGGTGGGAAAAGGGTTCTGGCAGACCAATCAGACGAGGAAAAAAAGTCTGAAGACAGTGCCAGACATGGTGGAGCTGATGACTGAAGTCATAAAGCACATTTCATGGATAATCCAACCAGCTGCTTCCAGATCTCAACAGACTGCTGCATTTCCAACTCCCTGAGGAGCTTCCTAGAGTGGGCTGTGTGTGTGTATATATATATACACACACACGTAGATAATCAGCAAAGTTTCTATTTTCTCCTGCCTACTTAAGGCAGTCTTTCAGTGTGCATCCTCCTACACTGCTATTTTTGCCTGCTCCTAATCGGTGTGTTCTCAAACATTGAGAGACTCAGAGAAGAGCAGTTCAACTCCTTCAGTGCACAGCCCACGACACACTGAGTAATAATACCTGACTGGCAGCTCTTCTCCCAGCCCCCAGGACGTCGTGCCTTGTGGGGCACTGGGGAGAGCTAGTGGTCAAGGCCTGGGCCATCTCTTCTCATTCACAGGATGCTGAGCTTGAACTGAAGGCTCTTTAGGAGACATCACAAGCACCATAGGGAATCAAGCAGAGAGGACTGGATCCAAAGTCAGAGCTTTAAACTACTATGACAGTAATTAATAATAGTGATAATAACAAGAAAAGCTGGGTAAACTTTTTCACTGTATTGTTTTCTCTCCTCTTTTTTTCCATCTCTCACCATAAAGCTTTCACTTTCAACGAATTGCGTTTCTTTGCTGGACCCAACCATGCCTGATCCATCACAAGCTCTCAGCCTCCCAGCGGGCATTAAGCTGCAGACAAAATTCCCGAAGGACCAGTGTGCCTCAGTCCTTGCGAGAAGCCCCTGAAATTTACGGTAACAAGGAGACTGAAAGCACCAAGTAGATGGCACCAAATCCTGATGTCAGATGACAGGTCACCACTCAGCAGGCTGCTCTCTCAGCCCCTGTAAAGGCCGGTATCAGCTAGCCAGTACAGCTGGTTATTTGATCGGGGCCATTTTCAACTGCACGACCCCACAGAAGTGGTGTGTTTGCATGGGCTGCAGTGACATCCTCTGTGCTGGCACAACCTCTGATCACACTTTGCAGGACAGACACTACCGTCCTCAAGGCTCAGGGCATTCACATTCCATGGGGGAGCCTGCCTCCTGCAGTGGGGACCTTCTACACGTATCATCTTCCAGCCTGACATAAGGAAGGACTTGATATACGTACTTTTTACAGCCACTAGCTCATGAGCATCCTTAAAATTTAAAAAAAAAAGCCAAGGGAAAAAAACAACCAACCAAACAACAACAACAAAAAAAACATGGCAAAAATCCACAGATGCCAAACTCACCTCACCAAGGGCTGACAGATTGGCGATGAGTTTGGCTTATGCAGTACGGAAGACTTGTACCACATGTCAAGGAACTGTGGTTCCTTGGCCATTGCTAACAGTAACATTCCACAACTTGCCTCAGAAACACTCAGATGATTCCATTTTTGAGGATCCGTTTGAAAGGAAATAAATTTCCTGTGTTGGACATCAAGTCTGTCTCCAGGATATCAGAATAGGAAACCATGGGGTGATGAGGGGGGACATTATCTTGCCAGTGTCTCCCTCGGAGTCTTGGCTAGCATTGCAAAAAGATTTGTGGCAGAATCTGGAGCAAGGTGTCCCCTAGCCGGACACTTCTCTCGTTACTGTCAGCTGCAGCAATCTGAGCCCCAGATACCACAGGCCTTGAGAAAAGTTCCCACTGCAGTTTGGACACATTAAGTAGCAGATACAGAGAAATCAGCACAACAGCAAACAGTTTGTGATTAAATTCAAGATTAGGGGCCGATGAGATACTGTGAAGCTTGCCATTCACGGGTTTCCACAATTGTTTTCCCTGAACACAGTTATGTATTGTATCACGCCATTCTCACTGAAGGTCAGATTTTCATAACTATTTTCTCCAGAAGCCAGAGTGACCAACAACATTTTATCTTCTCTCCAAGTGAATGGCTCCAACCAAAAGCATGGGGAAAGAAAAAGGATAGGCATGTAGCAATTACCTTACTGGATCACAAGTCAGCTCTTCAAAGCCCAGTATTGCAGTGGTTTACTTATGTTATGACAGCACAAAAATTCGAACTGCGACCAGGTTCTCACTATTCCAGGCACTGCTTTTCCGAAGAGCAAGGCATGTCCCCTACCCCAAACCATGTCAGCCCTCTTCATAATCATGTCCCTGCATCCTCATGTCTGCCACCCATCATACCTTGCTCCCATCAACTTTCACTAACCCCTCTCATTACACCCACAGCCATGGTGCTCTTATCTCTGATCCAGGCTTTAACAGGTGGAAGAAAGGAAGCATTTCCACATTTCCAGAGGCAATGGAAGTGGTAGCACAAGCAACCTGCTAACATTTGAAGTCTAAATAAACCCAAATCTCCCAACTGACAATTGCTGTCTTAGGCTTTCTTTTCTCCCTTCTTCATTTCTTAACTGCTACACAATAGGCAAAACCCCCTTTGTCTCTCCTCATCCATTGTGCAGCCTTGCTCTGAAAGCACATGTTAAATTCTTTCCTTATATTCAAGGACATACAGATCTTCCATTGAAATAGTCCTTAATTCACCTGATTTTGCAAGCCATTTCCTCTCTCACAGCAGCATTAAATAAATAAAAAAAAGAAGAAAAGAAAAAAGAATTCCACTAAGGCCAAAAGTACCAAGGGCCAAAGCTCCCGGTGATACAGAGAACCACCTCCAGTGCCCCAAACCCAGCCACCCTAAAAGTCTTTAAAGACAGCTCCAATAAGTTAAGAAATGAAATGCTGCCAGCATGAACCAGGTAACTGATTGCCCACAAGTACCACATTTGAGAAACTTGGAATCTTGGTCTGCAGATGAGTGCTCTGAGCAAACCTCAGCTTCCTGTCAACAGGTACTATTTAAGACTGGCATTTTAAAAGCTGACCCTATGGATTGATTGTAGGCAGTTCAATATAAACACTCAGCCCATGATACTTGATATTTAAACTTCCCAGCTCAGATTATAAATGTTGACAGATTTATCTATGACTGAAGCTCATTGGAAAGTATCTGTGCTCCCATTTAATGTTTGAACATTTTCCCCATTTTTGTAAACATTTATCATACCATTTTAAAAATTGCTCAAAATACTTAAAGCATTTCTCCAGCACTGAACAACCAAAAATAAAAAAAAATCCTAAAAAAAACATAGAGTACTTTGTCATAAAGTCCTTTGATTAAAACCGAAATTTTTCAAGAAACATTCCATTTTCTTGGAGAACAGATTACAGTGAAAAACACATCAATAGTAATTTTATAATCACTCTCCTCTCCCATGAGTCTTAACAGGGAGTCATGGTATTGATTTTATTATAATTTTAAAACTAAAACTACATGCAGTTGAAATCTTTAAGTAAAAATTCTTACTTAATTTAACATTTTCCATAAAACCAGTAAATAGCAATGAATTTTTAGTAAGACTAATATTTTTCAATGACTCCACCTAAACATGAAAAAATGTTCTTTAGATAGCAAAGTCACTTCAGACAATATATTAATAAAGCATTTCAATAGTTTTTCATTGTGCCTTCCTCCTTTTTTCTTTCTTCTTCCAGCTGCAAAAACAGCACAAGCAATTTTGGGGAAAATACTTTGGCATAAATTTTTAATATGTAGTTGCTTCACAAAATATTCTTTCTCCTTACTTCAGTTTACTTCCCCACAAATGTCACCACCAGTAGTCAATAGAACATGCCCAGGCTCAACCCAGACAAATTCATTCTGCTTTACTTTGCCCAAAATCCAGTTTAAGTCTCTCAGTCAGCTCCGAGATTGACACGAGACTTCTCCCAAGGAAGCTCAAGCTCTCCCAGTGCTCTCTCGACTGAACCAAGACAAAGAAACAGTAGGCTGTATACTTCATATTCTACAGATTGCACTCAATTAGTATTTATTTAAGTGAAAGAAGGATAACACCACTGCAGGAGGATGCTTAATTTACAGGGGAATAGCTCATTAGATGAGTAGTAGCACGGGTCACACCAGCCACCTTTTCCAACTCCCCGTGTTCAGGGCCTGCTGCAGCTCCAACACTGATGAAGGGAACCGCACAGGGCCATCCCCCGGCACCTGATCCAGATCAGACCCAGCTGGCTACACACAAAGCAAGGGCCAGTCCTTCCCCCTCTTCCCAAGCGATTCAGGCCTGCAAGCAGACCATTTTCCCCTCTGTGTTCACACCCTTACAGTCTAAGTAGGAAAAACTAGCAAGCAAGAATCACTTTATTCCATCACATTCCCAGTAACGTTCATGCAAATATAGAAAACAAACAAGACATCATCTGGAAATTCAGAAAAGATGGGTGATGTCTTTGCCGAGACAATCACCACATAAATGCATTTCATAGCCTAAGACTACAATGAAAATGAAAGCTAAATAAAGATGAGTCATTCCCCATTTACTTTTTCAGAAAGAAAGGCTTCAGAGCAAGCCTCGGATAGTCACAATTACATCTTGGTGCGATAAGCAAAATCTGTCTTCTAGCAAGTGGAAGCAGGCTGCCAACGTCTGGTGGCAAAACATAAGCAGCCAGTACCAGAAACAAGTGTGCAAATAAGCAAGAAGGGACTGTTTGCTACCTGCAGCAGTTAGAGGGGCCAAGGATGGGGTGTTCACTCAGCACATCGTCTGCTTAGATCCCTCTATGTATACTCCAGATAGGTTATACACAACTTCTACACTTTAAATCCAATTAATCTATTTATTACCATCAGCTCTCTAACAAACCCCTGCAGAGAAGTGAAAGTTCGTTTACTACAAAGTTTTTTGTCTCTTGAGCT
>Ga0065711_1041731_pt1 | contig 15915 bp, 8 predicted proteins | sample Hoacrofraction12_FD_59098 | JGI IMG/M metagenome (GOLD analysis project Ga0065711, IMG submission 59098) | Hoatzin crop microbial communities from Cojedes, Venezuela - Epithelial fraction 12 v2 (version 2) | ecosystem: Host-associated > Birds > Digestive system > Esophagus > Crop | place...
CTGCCGCCCGCCCGCCCAGCTGCACTGCGCCTTCCGGCACCTGAGGGCCGTCCCGCCGCGCATCCCGCCGGCCGCCGAGCGCCTCAACCTGGGGTACGTCCGACCGGGGGGGCTGCCCGCGCCCGCTCCGCAGCGGCGGGGGTGGAGCCAGTGAGCGAACGGAGAGCAATTAAGCGAAAAAAAAAGCGGTAATTAAGAGTTTCCAGATTGGAGGCTAAAAGTGAAGCCGAGCAGTAAATGAGCCTGGGGAGCTCCGTGCTCTGCGGTGTCGGAGCGGCTGCAGCGGCCACTGGCGCAGCCCGAGACCCCCAGCGCCAAGCGGGAGCTCTGGGGACGCACCGCACGCACGGGAGAGCTTCAAGAAGTGTAGAATTTACACGGATTCTTTTATATCACCCAAACGTTTTGCACCTGGAACGTGGAGCTCGGAAGGAGCCTGAAACAGAGAGAAATCTTTCTGGGAAACGATAGTTCAGAGCTCGGGCAGTGGGCTGGAAAATGAGTATGTGCGTTGCAATCTGCAGCAGCTTCTCTGCGGCTTCAAGGCTCGCACAACGCTAGTATCTCTGCTTCTATCTATCGAGTTTATGGGAAATAACGCTTGTCCGAATGTTTCAGCCTCCAAACTGGCTCTGTGAGTGCTCGAAAGGAACAGGGGACCGATGATACCCGGGCTGGGCTGGCACGTGAACGCCGTTCCCGGGAAGTGTCGGCTGTCACACAGTCCGTGAGGAGAGCAGCCAGCGCTGCTGGGCTGATCCTCCTATCGCTTTTGATACGCATAACCTTCGAGTCGTTCCTAGGTGCGTGCAGAAGATGTAAAAGGCAGTTTTCGTTGAAGTCTTCCCCCTCCTCTCGTCTGCCTGCTGCTTCCAGGCAGCGTGTCCCGATCCCAGCTCCTGACTCCTGTCTGCCCTTTCCTTCCACCGATCTTGTCGATGTTGTCCAGAAGTGCTGTGTATGAAGTCTTACAATGAAGTACCAGTACTTTTAGAGCACTGTGGGTTGCCTGAGGTGTGGGACGTGTTTGAAGCACATTAATTACTCCTACAGGAAGGCCATCTACCTGGCTGGTCGATTAATCCAACCCCTGTGTCGCCACGGGGCATGGGAGGGGTGAGGGCAGCATGACGGGACCCCCCTGCGTTAGCTAATCAGCTCGCGCAAGCGTGGCAGCACGCACGAGGCCAGAGGCATCGCAGAGTAGGTACTTGGTGTTCGAAGCCCAAAACTGGCATTCTCGGCTGCGCGTTCCATACCCACTGTGAGTGCGGTTGTCGGGAAGCTGCCCTGGAAAAGCTGCCAGGTTTTGTGCTAACGGGAAGGAACGACTGAAGATCTCATCTTAGCAGCCAGAAGCGCTGTCTACCTGTATGCATTTCCAAAGAGTTGTTCTTTTGTTTGGGCTTTGTTTATTTGCTTTAAAACTTGTGAAGTGTGGCTGTCTGACTAAACGCAAGTCTGGGATGCAATGTTTGTTGCAGCTACAACAGCTTGCTTAAACTCACCGAAACAGATTTTTCTGGCCTGGAGAAACTGGAGTTACTGATGCTGCACAGCAATGAGATAAACGCGATCCCTGATAAGGCATTCCGTGATTTATACTCATTACAGGTAAGAACTTAAAGACCTAATCCTAGCTAGGAGATGACCTAATCTTAACTTTTTGTTATGGCTTTTAAACAATCTGCAGTAATGCTGCTAAATGGAAGCGGACCAGCGGACTGTAGCATTTTGGTTTCCTGTCTCTTCTTGTATCCACCGGGAAGATGAGGGCCTTCCAGGTCCGGTACCCAAATGGGAAATGTCCTTCCTTCCCAGCTGGGCGCTCAGGTCGGGCTTAAAGAGCCTGACGGACGTATTGGTAGATACCCGTCAGCAGTGTCTTAGCAGGCAGCTGCAGCAGGAACTCTCTTTCGTGGGAGGGAGCAAGGTTGCAGAGCTCCAAGTACTGCACCTGCGGTAGGCACCTTGTCTCCAGGTCATTTGGTAGTCAGTTACTGGGGGGCTGGGGGCTGCTTTCCAACCAGATTTCCCTTTCCCTTCAGTATAGTCCTGTCCCTTCCTGTCCTTCATTAAAAAAAGGCTTCTGCTGAACAGCAACTGAACATATTGCTTATAAGCATTTTAATGCTTTAAAAAAACCTACAATTCCTTGGTTTTGCAATTTAATATATATTTGTGGACTTTTAAAATGTAGTATGTGATGCCTGTTTTGTTCTTTAACTGAAATATTACCTGTTTATAAAGCATTACCTATATTTATGTATATCGTAAAAATAAGCCACTGTGCAGTGTCATACAGGGACTCTGGAGCTATCTCAGTATCTCACTGTGCCACGTAAATATTCAGATAGAAAGAAGTACTAACGTGATTATTTAGGAACAACCATTCCCAACTAATTCACTGTGCAGGTAACACACACTCTCCAGCTCAGTTTCCATCTCGAGCTGTTACTGACTGCTGTAGAGAAGTAAGAATGTCGTAGCTGTGGTGAACTGCCACCATGAGAGACCCGGGCGTTGCCTCAGCTGCTGGTGTCAGAGGATCAGGGGGTGGCAGGGGAAGGCAGAAACTAGAGGAGCTTTGGAACACACAGACCTTCAGGTTTCTTACCCCTCCTAAAGGGTAGTTCTGTCCCTGAACGCTGCTGTTGACTCCTTGCAGCTGCCTGCATGGAAACGGCTTGATGGAGTCTGTATCTTTTCCTCCCGTACCAACAAGCAAGGTGGCAACACAATTACAGATAGTTTTAATGGAGTTATATTTGGCAAATAAAATAAACTTGCATATTATTGTGATTTTGTACTTGTTTTCCTCAATAATTTTCAAAATACCGAACTCGTGGCCGTAGCGGTATTATCCTAACAGGAAAAGGAACAACCACAAGGCTGTCTTGGGTACCATCTTTAATGCTTCAGCAACGTGCCAGATTTGTTCATCCCGTAGCTACAAACTTGACATCAAACAAAACAGACTGGTGCATGCATTTTTGCAGTCATAATGCTGGCTGGAACAAAAATCACTACCACAGTTTGTGGTCAAATTCTGATTGCCCTTCTCATAAGTGCGGTTTAATTCGGATTTTTTTGAGTGAGAAATAAGCATTGCTTGATTTTACTTTTTAATCGCTGCGTTTTGCAAATGTGACTGCAGAAGTGTCACTCTGATGGGCTGCTGGAACAAGAAAGCATCTTTGCAGTCCTGCAGCTAACATTGCTTTTAAAAATAATTCCTCCTGCTGAGTTTTTCTCCAATCACTCGTATCACTGGTCTGGTGAAGTACTTTCACTTCACAGAGTAACCACCAATCAAAATTTGTTGGGAGTCTTACAACAGTATAACGTGGGTTAATATTACACGCTTGTTACTTTTTCATCAACAGGTCTTAAAAATGAGTTACAACAAGGTCAGAGTACTTCAGCAGGATGTTTTTAATGGTCTCAAGAGCTTGGTACAGTTGCACATGGATCACAATAGAATAGAATTTGTCAATCCCAACATTTTCTACGGACTCACGTCGCTGAGGTTGGTCCACTTGAAAGGAAATTTACTTAAGCAGCTTCATCCAGATACTTTCGTCACCTTGCGCTATAACCAAATATTTAAAATATCCTTCATGAAGCACATATATTTGTCTAACAACGCGCTGACTTCACTACCACAAGAAGTGTTTTCCTACATGTCTGAGCTGGAGAGCATTTACCTTCATGGAAACCCGTGGTCCTGTGACTGCAGCCTCCAGTGGTTTGCAGAATGGGCAAGAGAGAGAGCAGGTGAGCCGAAGGCTTTGTTTATGCTTTGTAATCACGTTACAGCATCTTATTCTTTGTGATAAAGGTAAGTGTCCTTTGTTTATTTATTTATTTAAAATAAATAAGCTCCCAGGAAAGACTGGAAGACAGGATTTTTGTAGGTGCGTGTAATCAGGGTAATCAGATCAATCCCATTCAGTTCCCTCAGATTAAATGAGTCTAGTGGTCTCAGCCACTCACGAGTGCAGCTTTCCTTATGGGAATTTTTTCCTTGGCCAGTCCAAAGCTCCCGTGTACCAGGAGCACCCACAAGGAATAAGGAAGCTCATTTTTACTTGTCTGGCAAGAGCAAAGGCCGCATTGTACTCTGTGCTTGGAAAAAGCGCGAAGGACTGGGAGGGCAGGGCTTCCTCGGCTGCTGCCCTGCGCAGCGGCTGCGTGCGACAGCATGGCATTACCCCGGGCTGCCAGGGCCACGTCTCGGGACGAAGCCAGGCTGTGCGCCGTGGCCTCGCTGCGTGCAGAGCTGCGGGGACGGGAGGACACTGTGCCGAGCCACGGCAGCAACAGGCCCTGGGCAGCTCTGGCAGCGGAAACCCACAGCCTTTCTCGGGTTACTCTAGGTCTTCATGGGTTACGTTCAGATAAACCTTGTTAATATTTCATTCAAGAGAACAACTTGCTGGTGGCTGTATGTCTTTTTTAGTACTAAAAATTGTATCACAAAAGCTTACTGCATTTTTCTTCCCTTCAGATGTTATAAAGTGCAAAAAAGACAGAAGTTCCGGTGCCCAGCTATGCCCAGTTTGTGCTAGTCCCAAAAACCGTGAGGGGAAAAGCTTAGTGGATGTTCCTTCTGCATCTTTAACCTGCACTAAGCCAGCCATACAGGACTCCCTGAAATTTAAAAACCTCACGGTGCCAGATGATGGGGATTTTCATTCCGTGTCTCCCAAGGACTTCACCGCTCCCATAGGATCCGTGGTTTTGAACATGACTGACCAAACAGGAAGGCGCGGTGACTTGGTCTGCAACGTCCAGAACCCGAAAGAAATGTCTCCCATCTCCTTTGACACCAGTGGCAACAGTACAGTGCTCAAAGCATCGTTCTCAGCATCCCTTGTGTGTGGCATCAATTATGAACACATCCAGCAGCTGTGGAGCATACTGGCACTGTACAGCAGTTCTCCCTTAAAACTGGAAAGGGACAGCCTAGCAACTAACGTGCCTTTCGTTAGTTACAAATATAAACAAATCTACTCCGACAAAGATGAGCTTTTCACCAACACAGAGGCTGAACTGAGAGCTGACCCATCTTGGTTAATGCAAAGCAAAGTGGCATTGCAGCTAGACAGGACAGCGACCACACTGAACACACTGCACATCCAGTACTTCACTGATGCTCGGATTGTTTTGCCCAGCGGTGAGGAAAACCAGGCGAGAAACAGCTGGACCATCATCTCCAGGGACAGCAGAACACAAACGGAGCACACTGTTCTAGTTGGGGGGACAGTAGAACTGGAGTGCCAAGCGACTGGGGAGCCAGCTCCTGCCGTGGAGTGGATATTGGCCGATGGGAGCAAAGTGAGAGCTCCGTATCTCAGCGAGGATGGCAGGATCATGGTAGTTAAGACTGGAACATTCATGTTACGGACAGCCGACACCTTTGACACTGGGCTTTATCACTGCATAGGCACCAATTACGACGACGCAGACACTCTCACATTTAGAATTACTGTGGTTGATCCTTACGTGGAACACAACAGTGTAAATGGAGCCCAACTCTCTACGTTTGTTGGCAGCACACTGTACCTTCCCTGCACGTCCACTGCTGTTCCAGATGCTGCCATTAGTTGGGTGTTGCCTGAGCGTGTGGTTCTTCATCATTCTGTAAGAAACAGACATATTTTTGACAACGGTACCTTGAGAATACAAGGGGTAACAGAGCGAGACAGTGGCTATTTCAGATGTGTTGCAGCCAACCAGTACGGCGTTGATCTTTTGGTTTTCCAAGTGCTAGTTAGAAAGGACAAAACCACTCTGAAGAAAAAGCACGTAGCTGTAGGAGAATGGGAAGAGGGCGATGGCTCCGGCAATGCAGTGCTGGCCTCTGCTGCGACACAGACACATCCTTCAGCTGCCCCAGCTACCCCGACAGCTGGTTGGGAATCCGCTGCCTCGGCATCCAGGAACAAGGTCGCACAGAGCGCGCGCACAAGGAGCAGCTACGGGAGAATGACTTCCAGGCACTACTGGGACAAAGCAAGCAGGCGGTTCGGAGGACACAGAAGACAGTTTGTTTCCTCAGCCAGGAGAATCGATCCACAGCGCTGGGCAGCCTTTTTGGAAAAAACAAAGAGGAACATGACATCGGTAGAAAAACAAGGAGAAGCTGCAACAAAACCGCCTACTCAAGTCCATAAGCTCTCAGAAGTACGTGAGGATGAGGAGGAGACATCCGGTGATCTCGCATCTCCAGAAGAAGAATTCATGATGCCAGTAAGAGGGACAGCCATGGTGCCCGCGCCGGTGACGGCAGGGCCCGAGCTGCCGGCGAGCAGCACCATGGCTGGGAAAGCAGCTCCCCTGCCCCCTCCTCTTGCTCCATCTGCGTCACGTGACAGCAGACGGCCACAAACGGATCCAAAACCTGCAATTGCAAACTCGTGGGAGAGAGCTGATTTACGCCAAATATCAGCAAATGGTATAAACCAATCAGCTGTATCAAACGGAGTGAGCAGAACATCGACCCTCTTCCCTGCTGGGCAGAGGTTGGGGCAGTCTGGGGAAGGCGATAACCAGCATTTAAAGTCTGTATCTACGACATCCACGACAGAGGTTACAGCCACCAGCGAGTCCGTAACTTCCCAAAGCGCAGTGGACAAGCTACATGCTTTTACTGAGTCTCCTGATAAGATTTCCACCAAAACGGATCACCAGGTACCTGTAGCGACAGTCAGTGAACCAAGTCCTGAAGCTGGTCACGTTTATTCCCATAGTACTCAGAAACAAGTAAGTCCTAAGCCACTGCTGGCCTCAGCTCATCAGCAAGTTCAGGTTATTCAGGACGTTACAACTCGTACACCCCAGGCCCAGCAGCAATATGGAAGGCGAAGGAAAATTTCTGGTAGGAGACGAATTGTTAGACCAGGACGTATTCCAGGTGTGAAGGAGCACAGATACAGTTCTGGGAGGCCAGGCTCTGTCAGCGGGAGTGCAGCTGGAGATGTTCAACTGAATATGAAATATGTATCAAATTTGCCAGCCTTAAATAATTTAAGCAGCTCCATCAACCCATTTAGCCCAGAAGCACCCCTGTCCTCCGCCTCTACCACGAATACGCCATTGGAGCCCCCAGCGGGTACTCAGCAAAACACAGCATTCCTCAGCGAAAACAATGCTACTGTAAGGCAAAACGCCACTACGACAGCCGTGCCTCTCACGCCAAAGGGCACCCAAGATACTCCTCAATGGAAATCAGAGAGCAGTGCTCCGTTTCGGACAAACGCTGAGGGAGTCCAACCTTCTAGCATCAAACTACCAACAAGGGCAATCCCCACGGCTCACACTGCTTCAGAACTTAAATGCATCATAAGCATTAGGACATCGCCTGCCCTTGAATCAGTCTCACCCAGCATTAAGCCTACAACCTCAGCAAGAAATTCCCAAAGAGGAGAAATTACTTGGGAACATCTCTTTGGAAATGGTGCACAAAAAGAGGTTCTGAAGGAGCTGCCCAAACCACAGACAGATGTGTTCCCACCAACAGAGGTATCGGCCACGCTTCCTAAAACTACAGCAGCGTTACCTGTGCCCAAAATGCCTCCTTTGCACCTTACGCCCGTTTCAACAGGTGGGAATCACTGCAGTGCTTTCTTCTCTGCAGACAAACCCATTCAGCACGGCAGTGGTCAGTCAGACGAACACCTTCCCGCTGCAGGACCGCGTTCTTCCTCCAGCCCTGCGGCTACTGGGACCAAAGGAATGGATGCAACAGGTCTGAAGCCAACAGTTCCACCTAGTATTACTCCTCAGACTGACACCAAAATCACCAGAAGTAAAGTACACAGGGTGGGAAGAAAGAGGGGTCAGAGGAGGAGGCGGCCCCCTAAAGCACAGACTTCGCAGAGCACGACTGCAGGCCACGGCACCGCTGCGATTCCCTCCGCGGGCACTACTGCACTCGTCGTGACGGCAGCCAGGTCGTCAGCTGCGCCTGCAAGTCCCTCACCTGTGACACCTCTCTCCGAGAGCCTGGGCACAGTCCCAGAGCCCGAAAGGCCAGTGCTGCGGACCCCGAGCCCCGCAGAGTCAGCCCAACCCACGCCTGCAGCAGGCGTGCTGGTGCCCGTGGGCCCTGGCACACCGCGGAGCGCCCAATCGGCCCCGCTCCCGCCCGGCAGCTGCGCTGCCCCCAGCCCCACCGCGCCCGTCCCAGCCACACCACGGGTCTCGGAGCCGTTCCGCGCCACAAGCGCTCGGCCCGCTGTGGTCTGCGCAGCGTCTGCGCTGGAGCCCACCCAGCAGGGCGAAGCCACCATGACGACAGGTGGAAAATCACACCCGAAAACGGAGAAGAGAGTTACCCAAGAGCCCCGCGCCATGCAGCCCACGCTCCCAGCAGGAACCAAGCCAGGGGCTCCTGCTGCGACCCCGGACATGGCCGCTCCCAGCGCTCGGCATCCCACCCCGCTGCCAGCCCCAGCAGCGGCCGTGACAGCCGCGCGTATGGCAGGAACCACCGTGCCTCCACGGGGGGAAGCCAAGCTGTGGCCGAAGCCGTCTCCCGCGGGCACGGAGAGAGGCGGCAGCCCGCCCACGGTCAGCAGGACGACCATCCCGACGTCAGCCCAGCGCGCGACTCCGCGGGCCCCTCTGCGGGGAAGGGATGAGGACAGCTCTGTCATGGGCTGGGCTGGACAGAGACAGGGCCAAGAAACCACCACCGTCAACCCTGCAGCCTTGGGCCCTGTAAGCAGAAATCATTTTGCAAAGCCCACGATAATTGGAGGAAAATTGGCTGCTTTCACTGTGCTAGCTGATTCGGATGCTTTTATTCCTTGCGAAGCTACTGGTAACCCCCGTCCAACCATACAGTGGACCAAGATCTCGCCAGGTAAGCTCGCTAAGCCTCTCTGGAATTTACCTTCTGTTATAGCCGTGTAATCTGGCAGGTGGTTTGTGCGCCAGACTCAAGTATGGCTTCATTTAAGAGTGCCATGAAATATCGCTGAAAGATGAAGTTGGAAACAGTGAAAAAGAAAGGCATCCCAGCACTCTTGCTGGAGTGTCTGACTGCTAATTATGAAACAGTTCTTTAGGGAAATAAAGAAAAAGAAATATATGCTCTATATTTAACTACAATTCAGTTCTTACTGTGAGAAGATTTCAGTATTTATCATATATTACCTGCTATTTCAGAACAGTGAGGCAAGTGAAAAGAAAAATCTGTATGCGGTAACAAACCATCAAACGGAGTTAAAGCTACGCCAAAACATTTCTGAATACGCAAAGCCTAGTCACAACTACACCAAAGTATTTTTGGATACACACAGCCCCATCTGCTTTATCCAAACTTTGTCTCTGCTGAGGACTAAGTTTTGGGTTTACTTTAAAGCTTCACTGCGCACGCGCAGTACTGCTGTTTCTCTCTTTCTTCTCACTATTGTTTCGGCTACTTGGGCAAAGCCGACCAGGACAGGTAAAGTGTCCTCAGGCCTGAGCGAACAGGAACAGGAGAGCGAGGTTCTGACACGCTGCGCTGTTGTCCCCTTGCTCCCACAGGGCCCGATGCTCGGGAGGGCCGAGGTGACGGCAGATGGACGGTGCTGGCCAACGGCACGCTCTCCATCGCCCGGGCGGGCCTGGCGGACCGCGGGCAGTACCTGTGCATGGCGGCCAACGCGCACGGCGTGGCGCGGCTGTTGGCTACACTGTCGGTTGTGGCCTACCCGCCGCGCATCGCCGGCGGCAGGAGGCAGCTCCTCACCGCGATCTCCGGGAAGCCCGTGGCACTGGCGTGCAGAGCTGAGGGCCGGCCTCCCCCCGCCATCTCCTGGGTTCTGGCCAACGCAACGCAAGTCTCCGGCTCTTCTGCAGGAACCGGCAAAGTCCACGTGGAACCAGACGGCACCTTAGTTATCAAGGAAGTCACTGTTTACGACAGGGGCCTCTACACATGCACAGCCAAAAACCCAGCGGGCACTGACACGCTGGCTGTAAAACTGCAGGTCATTGCGGCACCTCCTGCTATTCTGGAAGAGAAGAGACAACGTGTTGAGGGAACGGTGGGGGGGGATCTGCACCTCCCTTGCACCGTGGAAGGGAACCCTCAGCCCAGCGTCCACTGGGTCCTTTCCGACGGCACAGTGGTGAAACCTCTGCAGCTGGTAAACGCGAAACTGTTCCTCTTCTCTAACGGTACGCTCCACCTCAGCAGCATCGCCCCTGCCGACAGTGGGAATTACGAGTGCATAGCCACCAGCTCGACGGGCTCGGAACGGAGGGTGGTGAACCTCGTGGTGGAGCACAGAGATACGCTTCCAAGAATAGCTGCCGCCTCCCAGGAAGTGACTCGGCTGAATTTTGGGGATAGGTTGCTTCTGAACTGCACGGCGACTGGGGAGCCAAAGCCCAGGATCATCTGGAGGTTACCCTCCAAGGCAGTCGTCGACCAGTGGCACAGGTAGGAGTCTTTATTTTTCCCCACCTCTCTGAAACATCAAACATTGTCTTCTCTGGTGCTTGTATAAGAGACTGTTACACCACCGAAACAACTCATTGCGAACTAAATTCACTTTTAAATGTTTAACAGTGGTGAGACATCTGCGGTGATGCCTTGTTATTATACACCTAATAACAAACCAGAATGGATGCAAGTCTTACTTGAATTAAGGAAACTGATGTTAATCATACATTGGCTGAATTTTGGTCATTTTATAGGAGGAAAAGTTCTTTACAAGAGATTTGCGAAGCAGGACTTGGGAGGAGGAGGCTTCTGTAGTCTCTGCCAAGTCTCCCTTTGAGGGTCCCGCCCCGCCCCCAACCCTTCCCACAGTAACACTTCACCTTTGCTTCGGGAGGGACGGTCTGGGTCAGGGTCTCCTCGCAGCTACACAGTCAGCGAGCACACGCACACCCACGTAGCAACAAAAGCAGCAGCTCCATCCGGTTATGGCCCACCAGGTCTGCGGGTGATGTGGACACAGTGCCTCTGGAGAGAGCTCCTGGGTCTATCGTATCATGCTGTTCCTACTGTCAGCAGCTTTCTGTGCTCGGGATCCATCTCCGGTGTTCTGCTCCGTAATTCTTTTCCTCTTTCTCCCCCGGCAACAGAATGGGAAGTCGAATCCACGTCTACCCCAACGGATCCTTGGTCATTGAGGCGGTTACTGAGAAAGATGCAGGGGACTATCTGTGTGTCGCAAGAAACAAAATGGGAGATGATCTGATACTGATGAAGGTCAGCATCACAATGAAACCAGCCAAGATTGACCAGAAACAGTACTTCAAGAAACTGGTGCCATATGGAAAAGATTTCAAAGTGGACTGCAAGGCCTCTGGGTCACCCACACCCGAAATATTCTGGAGTTTGCCAGATGGGACAGTGGTCAATAACGCGATGCTGGCAGACGACAGTGGACACAGGTCTCGCAGGTATGTCCTCTTCGACAATGGAACTCTCTATCTCAACAAAGCCGGAGTGACAGAAGGAGGAGATTATACCTGCTACGCTCAAAACACACTGGGCAGAGACGAAATGAAGATACACATCATGGTTGTCATGGCAGCCCCTCAGATCAAGCACAATTACAAGACGTACATCAAAGTGAAAGCTGGTGATACGGCGCTACTGGACTGTGAAGCTGTTGGAGAACCCAAGCCCCAGACGTTCTGGCTGCTGCCTTCCAGTGACATGATCTCCACGTCCACGGCCAGACACTTCCTGCACGTCAACGGCTCTCTGTCGGTCAGCCGCGTCAAGCTGGTGGATGCTGGGGACTATATGTGCGTAGCTCGTAATCCTGGAGGGGATGATACGAAATTGTATAAACTGGATGTTGTTGCCAAACCACCTGTCATAAATGGTTTGTACGCAAACAAAACAATCATGAAAGTGACGGCCGTGAGGCATTCAAAGAAGCAAATTGCCTGTAGGGCAGAAGGGACACCCCCGCCTCAGATCATGTGGATCATGCCTGATAATATCTTCCTAACAGCTCCGTATTATGGGAGCAGGATTGCGGTACACAAAAATGGGACACTCGAGATTCGGAACATAAGGCCTTCTGACACAGGAGATTTTATCTGCATGGCACGTAACGATGGGGGAGAGAGTATGCTGGTGGTGCAGCTGGAGGTACTAGAAATGCTGAGGCGACCCATGTTTAAAAATCCACTCAATGAGAAAATAATAGCAAAACCTGGGCAGACTACCACGCTGAACTGTTCTGTGGACGGAAACCCTCCGCCTGACGTAAGCTGGATGCTGCCTAACGGCACCTGGTTCTCCAGCGGGATCGAGACCTCCCAGTTTCTCACAGGTAGCAGCGGTACCCTTACCATCTACAGCCCCGACAGGGACAAAGCAGGGAAGTACCGCTGTGCCGCCAGGAACAAGGTCGGCTACATTGAAAAGCTGATCGTCCTGGAGGTGGCCCAGAAGCCCAGCATCCTCACGCGCCCGCAGGGGCCGGTGACGGGCATCAGCGGGGAGTCCCTGTCGCTTCACTGCCTGTCCGACGGCAGCCCCCGACCAAGCACAGCGTGGACCCTGCCAGCCGGCTCCGTGCTGGACCGGCCGCAGATCAGCAGGAGGTACACGCTGCTGGAGAACGGTACTCTGGTGATACGAGAAGCCACCGTTCACGACAGAGGAAATTACGTGTGTAGGGCCCACAATAACGCCGGAGATTCCTCTATAACTGTCCCAGTCGTTATCGTAGCCTACCCCCCACGGATTACGAACAGACCTCCGCGGACCATACACACGATGCCTGGTGCCCCTGTCCAGCTCCACTGCGTAGCGCTGGGGATACCGAAGCCAGACATTACCTGGGAACGACCCGACGGCTCGGTGCTCTCTGCAGGCAGCCAGGGCCGTGCGGCTGGGAGCCAATGGCTCCGTCCCCACGGGACGCTGCTCATCCAGAACCCCCGACCCACAGATTCTGGCATGTACAAGTGCACAGCGAAGAACCATCTTGGCAGTGATTCCACAGTAACATACGTTCACATCATGTGAAGTAAGAAATACGATGTGAATGACTGTTAACAAAATCTACCACTGGACTGAGTTCACTCCTGGAGTCAGCTTAATCCAAGGCAGCCACAGGCATGTAAGCGCCTAAATACACGCACAGCATTCGATCTGCAATGATCATGCAAAAAAAAGAGAAAACACTTGGGGAAAATGAGATCTCGCATTATTACCTAGCACTGGTTGGTTCGGTGATTAAACAGACTTAAATAAAAACAAACTTCAGGCACTTTTGCTCTGCCGGCAAACACTGAGCATCAAATACAATTACTTTCTGGAAGCATACCTAGAGATCCTCAGTAAAGGACAGACTTTTTCATATTACTTTAATACTGTCCACCTTGTATGACTATCATGAGCATAGATCACATAAAGCAAGAGTACTTGAGAACCAAAGACCAGATCTTATTGTGATGCAGATTACCTTCTTAATATGTTTGAATATTTAGTATGATTTTTAATAAATATTCAGTGACGAAACAAGAAGTGAAGCATTTCTAATAACACAGCTCTGTTTCACACAGTCTTTTTTGCAGACCTTTGGGATGATACACACAGAACAACTTTGTTCTCATTTTTAAACAAAGGGAGTAAGCTCTGCTTAGCGGTGTTTGGAAAAATTGTACAGACCACATGTAAACACTCTAGCTTCTCACTGGAAATCAATTGCATCTATTTGCACGTAAATTTAGAGTTCTGATTTCTCAATTCAGTAGATAGGTCTAAGATGCAACCTGCTGTACATGAGGGAAAAATGCCCTCACAATGGTAGGAAATTTTACCTACACATTTTACACTAATGAGTCACGGATTGAACAGGTCAGGTAGATCTTTAAAAGATGAAGCCAGTGACGAAAGCTCAGAGCTTCTTATTTGCTTCCCGAGAGAGACGTTAATGTCAGGACAGAGGGGTGAAAGTATACGCAGTGCAGCCTTTCCCCTTAACGTTGCAAATTCAGGATGTACGCATCTCCTGGAAGAACCGGCGCCGTCCCTCCTGTCCCGGCCAGTGCCACCGGCGCCCGGCACTGCCTGGTCCTGCTGGGATGGACTGGGGATGGCACGGCTGAGGCCCGGGCTGTTGGAAGAGAGCGGTCGCTTCATCCGTTACAGAAGGTCTGATGGGTGTGTGAAGGGTTCAGCGTAACCATCCCCTGCCTCCTGAGCAATTCCTGCTCCTCACAGCATGGCGAGTAATAAAACATCCAAGAACAGCAGCACGTCTCCGTGGGGGCTGTGTGACACCGCTGGCAAGGAGGGGCCACAGAGAAACCCCTCGGTGCCAGCGTGATGGCAGCGTCGGAACCCCCTGCCCCAGCCTCTCGCAGCAGCAGGTCAGCACCCAGGGCACTCAGCCGTCAGAAAGCAGTCGCGTGCCAAGAGCTGAATGCAGATTCTACCTCACTGAACCACACCACAGTCAGTCTGGGGAATTTTTAAACGTGTTTATTTAAGACTATAACCTCAGCTTGGATTGCGTGTGCTGGTTTGATCCCTTCCTGACGTCAGCCGCGTACGGTTTGCTGTGTGCGTGTTCCCTCCTTGCACAGCGCTATGGAGCCGGAGCCACAGAAGGGCTGGATGACATCAATCTCACTGCTTAATGTCTGCAATAGCTTTAGCTACTGTGAAGAACAGTAAATCTCCTTAAAAAACCCTCAACAGAAATAATTTTTACGTAAGTAAGACTTGCCTGACTATTGTAAAAGCCAATCAAAGTTTAGTTTTCTGCAGAATCCTGTGCAGCGAGTATCATTTCATCAGCTGGCTGCATCGCCTCCCGTGGTCCTCTGAAGCCTGGGCAGTGCAGTCATCCCCCCTCCCCGCAGGACACCTGACTACGGTACCATCTGGAAACTCTTTGTATGGTAAATTAAGCCAATGGAGTTAATACAAAACAGGGAAAAAATATTCTTATGTATATTTTAAATGCCTTGCGCGGTCCACTTCCAAAATGAATGCATTTAAAAAAAAATAATAATCACATAGACTAACTCCTAAGTTACATAAAATAGTCATAAATTTATTCTTTTTTTTCAACTCTAGTACGAAAAAAATGATGACATATTTGAACAGGTTTGAATAATAGTGATTTGTATGTAGAAATTTTGATTTATAGTTTACTTGTGGTTTTGCACTCGGCTGATACCACCCAACGCACTGCGCCGCTGAACCTCGCCCAGCAACCCAGACGCAAGCCCGGCGCGTGCCGTACTCACCGTGCGGCCTTGGCAGCAGACTCAGGCAACAGGCACAACTCATTTGGGGTGGCTTCAGTGCCACCAGCGGTCGGCTCCGGCAGCGCTGGGACCCCAGGAGGGCTCCGGTGGCTCTCCCACCCTCGCCGTGCGGCAGCCGGCCCAGGGCTGCTCCTGAAACGAGACGGGGATTCGCCACCCGGGAGGCTCTGCCAGAGCGTGGAGACAGCCCTGCGTGCGCAGGGCAGGACCTGGGCAGACTGGTCAGCCCGTGGTGCGACACCGTGCGCTCCTCTGGAACGCATCGCTGGGGAACTTCGTATTAAAAAGACCAAATTTGAAATGCTGCTACTTCTAGTAGGTTTATTAACGTTACATTGTGGCTTTTAATATAAACTTTAAGAAGTTCTAATACAAGCAATAAACCCACTTCAGCACCTTCTTACCACAATGGAGCAAGAGAAAATCGGTACTTTAAACAAGGAACTTTATAAAGTGCATATGAAAATTACAGTCAAATAAACACGATTTAAACTGATGCTTGTTCTACCAACAAAGAAAGAGGTGAACATTTTAATGAACAAACTAACTTTTATGCCAAAATCGGAAGTGCCTTTCAGTTCAGTAGTTTGGTCCAGTGCGGTTCTCAAAAAAAAAAAAAAAAAAAAAAACCAAAAAACCAAAAAAAACCCAAAAAAAAAA
>Ga0065711_1041732_pt1 | contig 15915 bp, 10 predicted proteins | sample Hoacrofraction12_FD_59098 | JGI IMG/M metagenome (GOLD analysis project Ga0065711, IMG submission 59098) | Hoatzin crop microbial communities from Cojedes, Venezuela - Epithelial fraction 12 v2 (version 2) | ecosystem: Host-associated > Birds > Digestive system > Esophagus > Crop | place...
CTCTCCCTCTCCCTCTCCCTCTCCCTCTCCCTCTCCTCACAGGCAGCAGGGCCGGCGGCGCAGGAGGTGGGTGCGGCCTCTCAGGTATCCTGGTGGCGGGTTTGCCCCGGGCCCCTCCTGACGGAGCGGGCGGTGTGGGAGCGGTGGGCTCGGGCCCTGTGCGCACCCAGGGCTCCCGCACGCTGCCCGCAGTGGGGTTGCAGCGCCTGTACGGCTTTCAACCCGAACCGGCGTGCCCTGAGGGGAGCCCAGCTTTGGTGTCCCTCGGGCGGGACTGGCAGCGGCTCCTCCTGCCCGGACGGTTTCAGGGGAGAGGTGTCCCCTTGGCCTTTCTGCCCTCCGGAAAGCGAGAGGCAGGCTAGCAGATACTCAACACACTTACAGGTCGCCCTGTGCTTGCGCTTCGCTCTGGTGTCCCTCACTGGCTTGAGAAGTGCTGCCCTTGCCTGAAGTTCTTTGCTATTTTAGCTGCAGATTCTCCTTGAATGGACGATGAAGCAAGCTCTTGAAGCTTCTTATTAAGGCTTGTTAAGGGAAGCAAGAGGCTTTTTTAAATTGCAGCTTCTAAGAGAAAAACATCTGGCAGGCAGCTGTGCGGCTTCAGAGTTGTTTAGTGCCCAGGTACAACAGCAGTTTTAGACAAGCTTTCAAACAGGGCCTCTAGGCGCTACCATAATGTAAATGTTTATTACTAGCACTACTAATAAATGTGAACCAGAATTGCTCTGCTCTCACTGAGGGGGGAGAGTCTTTTCCGTCACACTGTAGGATTATTTGCTGCTTCGTTCCTTTCATGGGGATGGTTTAGGATGGTTCAATATGGCAGTGGCATCACACCATTCACACAGTATTTTAAACTTCGGAAATTGTTTTCAGGCTGGTGGACAAAGACAATGGACAAATGATAGTTGCACCTAGCACTGGATTTGATTCTGCTGTAGCAGACTGGATGTGTATTTTCTGTTTGTGAAGATCCACATGTGATTCAGGACCAAATTCACAATGAACTAGAATAATTCATAGGTAATGCTTTCTGCAGCTATATTATTTTCCACATTTCAGACTGAATAACTTCCAAAGAAAAGACAGAAAGGGTGACCTAGCAAGAAGAAATCTGGGCAAATTCTCCCATTAGCTTGCACATGTTATTAGCTACTGCTAGCACATGAAGAGAAATGTGTTATAAAGGATTCTATTGTGGACAGCAGCACAGAAGAGGGGAAGAAAAAAAAAGAGTAAGAGGTAACTGAAATTGGGTAAAACTGGCTGTTTGTGTAGCTGCCCAGAAAGCAATTAGGATTAATTTTTAGATGAAGTGTCAGATAGAGTCTTTGTGTGTTTGTATTAGCCACTGAAGAGTAAGGAGAGCACAACTGACTAAGGCTGCAATTTTTGGATTTATCCATGTGGTTTAGGGTTTTAAGTCACTTTAGAAAGCAGGAATTAAAGTGCCAAGCCACTTAGGGTGGTGTTTTCAAAGACGTTTAAGTCAAGTACATTTGGTGTTATCAGCATCTGCCTTAGGCATATGGGTAAAGTTAGGTTAGTTACTGTTTGTTGAGAGTACAAGTGTACAAATCAGCAAGGCCATTTTGTTTCACTTGTTTAAAACTCTTTGTTAGACTGCAGCAGAGAGAACTCCAGCAGTAAGTGAATGGCTTCCAGACTATACTGGTAATGGTAAGTCTTGCGTTGATTAGATGGCTAGTTTTCCACCATAACGTTTTGATAGCAAGCAAAAATGATCATCTCCAGATGATTCTCCATGGACAGATCCTCCTTCTTGCTTCAAAAGCCAAAAGCAATTGCAGGCTATCAATAATATTTCAATAAAAATGTTCTTTACTTTGAAATGTCTGTGAGAACATTGATTGCTGTATCAAGCCATGTGATGCTGGTTGCATGAACTGCAGATAAGAGGGCTTCGCCTCCAAGTCAGAGGCCCAGAGGTTTTACTGGAAGCAGCAGTAAAATGCAGTGCCAGTCACCTTTCAGATAGTACTTTAGCACTTGCAAATCATTCAGTCTTTCGGAGAAGAGTATTTTAAGTTTGCATTATACTTCATTTAATGTGGCGTATAAAAATTTTCCTATGAAAACAACTCAAAAAAAATCTTTCATAAGATTTTGTGGCTTAGTACTGGTACTTTGTTTAATGTAGTGTAACAATGTTTCCAAACTTTGAAAAACATGCCCTAGAGCACTTAAATCAAGTTGTGTGTGAAAATAATGCCTTGGTTAGAAGTACAACCACATGGCAAGACTTACCATGAGAATGAGTGCTCTGCCTGTTTGTTGTGCGTTGCATGACATTTATTGTGTGTGTGCAGAAACAACTTTCTAGTGGGTGCAGGCAGAGACCTGCATTACGTCCTCTGTTTATTTTTACCGGTTCATTTGGGGGCAAGGCATAGAACACAAGAATTGAAAGGAAGAAACACCTGTTTTTGTGCCCTGAAGCCTGTTACTAAAAATTAAGGAGAAAATCAATATTGTTGTAAACTCGAAGATTGTGGCTTACGAATCTCTGCAAAGGGATATCTGTGTGAGGGTCAAAGTCCAGTTGATTTAAGTAAGCGATGAAGGTTTGGATGAAGTGTGGCTGTCCTCTGGATAAAATTTTTGTAGAGCTATGAAAAAGGACCAAATGGACACAGGACATTAAGCTGCATTGACAGCGCTGCTCTTTATCATGAGTCTGTTACACCTCCTTAGTAGCCACTTTTAGTGAAAGCACTCAGTTCAATCATTCTGTCTCAGAAAACCTGTTCTGGAATCAATAGAAAATGCTCATGCAAAACTTGTTGCTTGGTTCATGCCAACAGATCATTGAGGACTACAGCTCTGATTTATTTGTGGTCTCAAAGTCTTTCCTAGAGGAGACCAGGATCTTTATTTCCATTTTATAGATGGAGAAACACAAGCAGAGAAATGTTACCCACCTGGCTGACAGCACATCTAGGATTAATTAAAATGCCTTGAATTGTCAGTGCAGGCTGTGGCCGGGGAAGCAGACAACTCAGCGGCCAATGTATTTTCCTGACTGGTGGACATGAGCTCAGCGACACCTTAGGCAGCCCAATTCTCCCTGCGTACCTTCATCAAAGTCTGTGGAAGTTCCCCAAGGATGAATTTGACTTGCTCTGTTTATGTAGTGATGTATAAACAAAACACAGGGAGCAGCAGTCTACCTCCACAACCCCCTTGAGCAAACACACCAAAGTGGTCTGATTTTTAGTCACAATATGTGAATCCAGAAGTTGGGTTTAGTTCCTGTGGTTTACATCTTAAGGTACAGCAGCAGATGATGTCTCGGATAGATGTCATTTTGCTTGTTCTGAAGTGGTTGCTCTGGTCACATTCTGTGGAGCAACAGTAACACCTAGTGGCTAAACACGCCAGTCCATTGCCTCCTGTCTTCCCTTCAAGAAGTACGAGTTGGAGGGGAACATGGTATGATTGACAGTTTTGACTTTCAAGGCCAACACTTAGGATCTCCAGGGATTTACCATTTTCCTTTCAACCCCACACCATGTTCTGTTTTCTATTAAAAGTGGTAGATGAAATATGAAACTCTTCCTCCCACCTCCCAGCCCCCTTCACTTTCCTGGCTCATGGAGGAGGTTGTTCCAGTCCATCTTGATCTGTAGGTGGGTGGGCTGTGAGTGGCCAAGCCTACTGCTTCCATCTGGAACACTCAGATTTCTGTAAGGAATCCAAGCTTTTTTCTTTTTCTTTTTTTTTGTCTGAAAAGGATCAAGCAGATCATCTGATGGAAGTTGGTGACCTCAGTGCATTTGATAATGTGGCGCTAACTTGCCTGTGTTAAGGCAAACCAAACCGATCTGTTCCAAGAAGTACCATTTCTTAAGATGTGGTATGCAGGATTGTTTGCCATGATCTACTGGGACTGCTAATTCATCAGAGAGGGACCCCCTAGAAAAACAGCGTTTGAGAGGAAAGAACCCACAGATGTTTATTGTGTTAGCAGGAGAGCCCTTCAGAGGGTCTTCTTTCCCCCTCACAGGGGAAAGTTTCAATTTTTCCATGGAAAAAAACATTAACCAAAAGTATTTCTGCTAAAGCCCAGATCATTTGTATTTGTAAATAGAGGCTCAACTCTTTGTGGAAATTACGGTACTGAGAGATTATGTTCTCGTCATATTCATGCTGTCTAAGTCTAGGCTTCTGGTTTAGGTATTCTGAATTACCCACTGGAAGCATCTATTTAGGAGAGTCTTCACTGCCTGTTGACAGAGCCTGGACCCTTAATTTATGCTGTTGATGCATGATTTTTTACATATGATCTAAACTTGTATCACCACCCACTCAGAGAAGTAGTATTGCCTCTGTTCATGTCCCCAGCTCTCTGTCTAGCTTCCTTCCAATTACCTGTTTGGATGGAACTGATTCAGTTGAAAGCTAATCTGATGCCTCTGGAGAAAAAAAAAATCCGATCCTTGAACCTGTTCACTGCATAACTGCACAAAAACCTGGTGCTAACAGAAAGAAGGTAATGAGGACGAGTGGGGATGTGGCCACGTGGGACAAGGATGGGACCATTTCTTTTTGGCTACTGTGCAGATGTACACTGAATTAAAGTGTGGATATAGTCATACCATTAGTTAGACCTCTCAAATTTGGGGTTCTCAATACCTGTTTGTGAGAGTCATCAAAGAGAAAGACAGCCTGATAGTGAGAAATGAGAAATATTGTACTGGGATGTGTTGGGCACACTTTACTCTTAGAAGAGGGCACGGCAACCTTGTTGGGCTGGGCAAAAACCTGTTATGTTTGGTAAAAACAATTTCATAGGTGGTGGACTAGAAGGTATTGAAACAACACAAAGGATAATTGTTATTTGTGACTCACAAGGGCTTATGGAACATATTCTATTAGACCCGTGTGTTTTTTGTGTTGAATATCAAATTTCAAAGTAAGTTTTGTTTCTTGCTGACAGCTGTGGTGTCTGCCACCCCTGTTGGTCTGGAAGGAGCCTGCATTTATTAACATTGTCTGATCTATTTATTCACCCAAGGCCAGACCCTCAAAGACTTCACAGAAAGCAAAAAAGTGTGTGTGTTGTCTCTAGAGGGACTGCCATGTGGTCCTATGGGAGATGAGATCCTACTGACAGGAAGATTTTGTTTTATCTCATTTTCATTCTCTGAATTATGTGTTACTTCAGAGTTTATGGCCAAACACGGGAGTTCCTTAACCCTGTGGTCCTGCCAGGCATTATGTTTCTGCTAACATCCTGGGCCAAATCAGTTGTCTTTTCAGATGTGTCACATTCATTTTCATTGAAGGATCAATTACCTCTTGGCAGGATGTCATTAGAGACAACAGCTTGATACCAGTAATTAGTATCTTTTGAGGACTCTGCAACAAGATCTCAAATCCCTGCTCCTTTGCTTAGATACCTGGACACAGTGATGAATGCTTAACTCTATACCCTCAACTTAAAAATTTGTGGCCTCCATAATTTTGCCTCAATTCCATCTGAAACCTGGGAAAAGTAGTATATCAGTTTCCAATGCTTGACTCCCTTGCAAACTTCTCGTTTGAAAGGTCCTCCTTAATATCTTATGGCTACAAATACACATATGTGTGAGACTGGCACTTAAATTGAATGTGGCCTGCCACTGTGGACTTGCAAATGAAGATCCTTGCATTTCTGCAGGTAGGGGTAGAGTTAGAAGCAGCATGTTGTACTATGTATTTTAAACACCATGAGGAAAGTATTGGAAATACAAAAAGCAAAGTAGACTGAGCACTATAAAAACGTTTATATTTAGTGCAGATTGTTGATCATGTAGTATGAAGTGGTTCATTACTTTATTGTTGTTCAATAATTTGAAAACTTAAATCTTCTGTTTTTGGCTGGGCTAGTGATATTATCTTGAGTTGGGTTATAAAAATACTATGCTTCACCTAAGCACAGATTGTTGTAGTTTTCATCTTAATTAGCAAGCTCCAGATTTAGATGGATTAATACAATCACTCTTTCTTTCCTTTGCCATAGAAGTTCAGAAGTATAATCTGTCACTTGTGAGAACATAAAGAATTGGACTGGAAGCATTCCAAACTCTTTAGTGTAAGTGTTCAAAGATTTGATGGAGTCCTCAGTCATAAAATCTTTAATTTGAACTAGACCTTTATATTCTCCATTCTTATATTCACTATTTTTACATCCAGGGGATTTCCTGTTATCCAAGTATGTACGGAGGCCCTTTATTTCCCTCTGTGTGTGTTTTTTAATTCAAGTGAAATGTAAATGTCAGTGGTTGCTTGCACTTAACCTCCTTAGGTTCATATTTCTTATTTAATTGCATTACATTTTAAGGTTTAAGGCTATATATTTACTGCTGTTAATAGCACACCATATTTTAATGAAGCTGTTATCTTCTGCAAATATATACAGAACAATGGAGATTGATTATACAGGATCTTTCGAAGAAACTGTATCTCAAAGCCATTTAAAAAGAATAAACACAGTGGAGAGTTTCAGTTAATGTAGTTCTTTACCTAAAATAGCTTCAAAACTAAAGAAATGAATGCTTGGGTTGTCAAGACTGTTTGCTCTCCTCTTCCCCGGCCAGAGACTGCACCTCAGTAGGTCGCTGGCCATAACTGCAGTGTGCCAGGGCATGTGTTACGAGCTGTGGTCGTTCTCAGAGATGCTCCAGAACTGCAGCACTATTTTTTCCACAGTCCACTCACTGCCTCTGTAAGCTGGCCAGACTCTCTCTCTGCCCGACCTACAGCTCAGCTCTGTAAATCTATTGTCAGTCAGTTCAGGGAAGGCTCAGAACATGGAAAATAATTATCTAATTTTCTTGAAACATCTTAAAAAAAGGCAAGTATTACCTAGAGATCATGTACAGAAAATCTGGGACAAATCTACTGTGCTCCGCTAGAAAGCCAGCCAGCCGAACACCTGTTTTCAATGCAAATAGTGCATCACCCTACAGTTCGGGCACTGCAGTGGGTTTTTCACAATCTTAGAGTTAAATATTCAAGACATGAATTGAGCCAAAAAATGTTTTGCTGTGAGCCACTTCTTTCCAGGCATGCTGCTAGGCTGATAGTCCTGTCCTACCACTCCATCACATACCAAAAATCTCCTTAGTCTGGTCAAAAGCTTTTATATCTTTTTTTGGGCAACAATCAGTTTAAACATTTCATCGAATCTTGCAGACTTTATCATTTCCTTGCTGCCAAAAAAAGAACAATTTCTTTCTCTCTTTATGTCTCATCTTTCTTCTTTTATTTTTTCTTCTCTTCGTTCATGATTTTTCCTATTTATACCATATAATTTTTATTTCATTTCTATGATCCTTACAAAAGCCATGATATATAACAAAGCACTAAACCCTGTGTTATAAAGTGAGGCACTGAAAGATTGCCTGATGGCTCTGGCAGGTCAGGGAGTTCAACCAGATTCTTTCTGGGTGTAGACTGACAGCCCATGTATCCTTCCTGCCTAAGATGCCATGGCATGAGGGATTGTGAGCCAGTGCAGTCCCAGAGGATTATTTGGGGATTGGTTTTGCATCTGTGGAGAGATTGATCTCCCTTAGGCAGAACAGAATACAGAGAGAAATGAAGAGCATTTCTTGTGGTGAGAGATCTGTGTTCTATTCGAGGAGCTGGATATTTGCAAAGTACAATTTAGTAGTTCCAGTTGGGTCATTTAGAAATGGAAACGAGGAGGGGAGGGAAATCTGCATGCAACCAGTTCAAGAAGGTGCTCAGACTAAGATTGTTTGGCAAAACCACCCAGCCGCTCTGGAAGAGGGGTGGATTCTGGATACCAAGATCATTAGGTGTGGTATCCATTGGTGACAATACAGTATACTGTGAACGCCTAAGCTAGCATTAGTGTACGTGTGCATAGCCAAGAAATACTTGGATCCAATTGCCTTGCAGTGACTTTAGCCCTTAATGTCTACAATGATTCTTTCGTATTTAGCACCTTAGCTGCCTTTTTATTGCTTCCATCGAGGAATCTGTAAGATTCGGGAGAGGAGATTAGGTAGACAGCCAGCTAAAGAGCAAGAGAATGCCACTAAACAGTGCTGGGGTTTAGTTAAGTGATTGCTCCCATTAGAATGAATAGAACAAAATGTTCGTGAAGGTAAATTGATAAATCTGGAGAATATTCTTTTTAAATAATCCCCAGAGCTCTCAGCCTAACACGCAGCTGTAGAAGAAAGACCCCAACAACTGAACAGGATGTTGGGTTGCATTACAGTAAGAACAGAGTATATATCAAAAAGGTGTTATTGTTATTACATAAAACACTGGTGAGTTCTTGTTCAGAGTGGTCTTTTCAGTACTGCTCACTCTACCTAAGAAGGATATGATTAAGGGGATAAAGCAGGGAAAATGAGAATAATACTGTGCCTTTCAGCTCTGAGTTATAAAGCAAGACTGAAGAGCTTTGGTATTGTCTTGTTTAAAAAGAGATCTTGCTGTGATTCGGTCAATGATTTTAAAATAATGAAGGGGATTAATCACATTGAAACAGATGAAGTCTATGAAAACAAGGAGACTTAATTTGAAAAATAGGATCTTGGGAAAAGAATGAAGACAGAGAAGGGAGAGGCTTATGTGAATACTTCAAGAAATATGTAATGTCAGTTACCAGTGGGGTCCCGTGAATCTAGATGCACAGTGCTTTAGAACAAAAGAAGGTGAAGATAGAACTAAAAGAAAAATATGTACGACACTTGGATTGTGGCTGACTGTTTACCAGTAACACACAGAGAAAGTGAAAGCCATGCTGGAGCAGGCTCTGTGAAACACCTGCAGCAAGGAGGAAGCAGAAGGTCCTCCAGCCTATGTGGTAAGGTCCAGCACAGGCAAAGCTGGTGCAGGAAGGCACTGACTGGCAAGAAGTTTGCAATGTGAAGACACATAACTGGCAGGTAAGGAGTTTGTGGAACAAGGTAGAGGGGAGAAGAGGGAGAAAGCGTAAGGCTCCTATTAATCCACCTTAACTGCAGACACCTAAGGTGAAAGTACTGGAGGCAGTTATGGATCTTAGCTAGGCAGAATCATGCTGCGGAGGGGGTAGTTCCTGTACGATGGCGGCAGCACCGCGATTTTCAGCTTGCAGCCCACAAACTTTTGAAGGATCACAGCCAGCTTCTAGGGGGCTGTGAAAGCCAGCTAAGAAAAGCAGACTATTGTGGTTAGGCCTCATTTTCATGGCCCACGGGAAAAGTTCCTAGGAGATTTGAAAAAAAATCAGTAAAAGATGGAACATACGGACTTGCTGTGTGGACAAAATGGGACTCCGGTCTCCCCAGTTGCATTCCTCCCAGTTCTGCTGTTCCTTGGCTCCACAGGGCAGGTGGCACAACCTCTGGGGTGTGCAGGAGCTGGGAAGAGGGTGCTTATTTCCGTATATCCTTTCTACCTGTTTTGTGTAACTTTACTTGTGCATTTTGTCAGGAAGGCGGTGAGCCCACTCCCTTTTATGTGACTTGCACAACACAGAGGGAACTCAGACAACCATTCATGTTGGGTTGCTCAAGCCGGACAACCTGGGTCCATTGGGAAACTGAGAGGAGTAGGAGGATTTCAGGGCCAGAGTCCAAAACTGAGACATTCTTTGGTCATGAAAGTTCTTGTTTCTCTGAGATTCAGAGAGAGTCCATGACTCGGGGTGGATTTTCAAATCACATAAGCATTCAGATACCACTGAATCTGGATATCCTATAGTCAATGACTCCATTGAAAACTGCAGCCTGATACCCAGTAGCTCCTTCCACTGCATGTTACAAAGTACTTTATTTTGTTGTAGAAGCTCAAGACCGTCTGTGGTTTGGAGAATTTGTAAGTTCAGTGTTTATGTCCTGTACAGCATCATGCGAGCAGGCAGCCCTCAGTGACTGAATAATGTCTAATGAACAGTTAATGACAGGAACATAATTTGAGAATATAGACGTGGAGACAGACCTCCCAATGTTTTCTTTAGTGACCTCAGTGATGGAAGAGGGAGTGTGCTTCTTAAACCTGCAGATGAGGCAAAGCTGGAACCAAATGCAAGAACACTGGAAGGCGGGATTAAAATTTCAAGTGATCTTGACAAATTGGTGATGTGATCTGAATAAAACAAGATGAAACTCATTAAGGACAACTGCAGGGCACTATGCTTTGGCGGGAATAATTTTAACTGGCAAATGCAGGATGGGGGAAAGTCAGGCTATAACTTTTGCAGAAAAGGTAGAGAATCCAAAACTAAGCATGGATTAACAATGACTGACAGATGTCAAAAAGGCAAGTCCTCAGCAGGGCAGAGGTATTGCACAGAAGTATATGTTATGGGTGCCATACTATGAGATAGATGTAGACCAGCTGGAAAGTCCAGAGGAGAATACCAAAAAGGATCAGAAGTATGTAACATATGACCTACAGGGAAAGTCTGAAGAAGATGGGATTGCTTTGCTTCTAGAAGGCAAGGAGAGGTGCTAGAACAGTTTTTAAAGTACTTTGCGGAATTAAAAGTCTGTTCAAAGAGAGGAGGAATAGTTTTCTACATCCATAATGGAGAAAGTAAGACATTAAGAGCTTGAATTGCAACAAAATGGACTGACATTAGATGTTAAGAAAAACTACCAGTACTGAGTGCAAAGCGTTGGAATATGTTTTCAGAAGAGTATGGGGAGTTTCTGTCTTGGCGTCTTTCAGAAGAAGGCAGAAAAAGTTGTGCCAACAATTATCTATGTATAATAGATCCTGCCTACTAGCAAGGAGAAGGAAGAGGGATTAGGTAACTCTTGCAGTCCTTCCTGGCTATTTCCGAATGTGTTTCTACTCTGGCAAGTTTGAGTGCAATAGACCTGGTGCTATTTGTGCTTTGGTTTTATCACACCTGTGTGAATCCCTGTTTTATTGCATCCTTGGTGAGTCAGATGGGTCAAGGAGGTGACACAAACTCCCTATGTTTCTGCAGATCAGTGCTTCAGTGCATGTCCAGTTGGCAGAATTTTTGCCTCACATCAAAGGTGACATAAATTGTTCTGCCCAGGACACAATAATGCTCAGAGTATGTGTAATTCCACCGGGCGTAGTCGTTGTCTCACTGATCTCTTGAGTCATCACATTTTCCATCTGCTAAATTATGTTTCAATCTGAGCTATTTTATCCAATATATTACTTTATAACACCCACACAAGTGCTTCAGTCAGGCAAAGTTCTCATGTAAAGTCAATGACTTCTGGATCATTTCTTGTGCTTCATACAATATCACTGTCTGTCATGTTTACTGTATGCTAAACTGCTTGTGTAAGTGTGGATTTTTTTTCAGTTCTATTCCGTTTTGAGTTCAGCTGTGATTGATTTATTCCAGGTCAAATTCAGGAAATTTTCATGCACAAGCTACCTCCTAGTTTAAAAGAAAAACCACCACAGTCCCCTAATCTTTTCAGTTTGGCTCAGGTTTTGTTTGAGTCCCCCGTAATAGGTGTGTTACAATAACCTTAGTAATCTTATAATTTAATTTATAATAGAGATGTTGAACTCTTACTGTTACTAAGCTCTTATCCATCTCTTCTAATTTTCCAAGGTTCCTTGACTGCTTTGTTATATCACAATGAAATAATCTAGGCATCGTAAGAAGCTAGAAGGGATTTATCCAAATTGTTTTTGGTTTTAGATGGTCTTATCCATGACTTCTAACTTCAAAAGCACACTTCATAATTCTGAAGATCCACAAGGTTTTCTCAATTAGAACAAAGCTACTGTTCCTTTGGTCTCTTCTTAGCACCTGCATGAATAGTCCACTCACAAAAACCAAGGGGTGGGTCTTTTGAAATTTATTTTCCATGATTCTGACAACTTTGTGACTCTTTTTTTCAGCTAAGGACTGTCTTTTGTAACACTGTAAGTGATGCTGAACAGCTGAGATGGCATTGCAGTTCTGGGGCTGGACTCTGCTTACAGATATGGCAGTGTTTTCTACCTTTTTGAGCCACCTTTCAAACTGAAAACATTGTAGAAAACAAATCCCTGTTTTGCTGTATCATTCCACTGTGTTTTCCTTTGCAAGTGAACAAAATTCAGATTAAATTTTGAATGTTCCTTTTATAATCTATATTTCCCCTCACTTAATTTATTGGTTGGCTTGCATGCTGTGTATATGTTTAAAGATATTCTAGATGTTTTCACAGAAAAGTTTATGATGTTTTATGTCCCAGGTATGCCCAAAGGAGTAGGAAGCTGAAAAAGACTCCAGGCCATGTGAAACTCCATGTGTCCACACATGTCCAATGGATTAGTCTTCTGACGTGACAGTGTAAGTCTGTCACTTGCATGGATGGTGAGCAGCACGTGGGAGGAAGGCCCTCCAGGGACAGCTTCTTCATGACAGAAAAACCAGTAGCGTGGGTAAATTCAAAACCTGGCCTTTTCCTCTTTGCGGTGTCCCCCTGTGCTTCCATGCATGGTGGCTTTCCAGTATGCACCCTGCCTCTTCCACCTTGAACCGAGTTGGTGAAGTACATCCAAAGAATTTATTTAGCCCTGATTGCCTGGGCAAATCTTTAATTAACATGATTATGCACAGGCATAAAAAATGTAGTTTTGTATTTTGAAATATAGTATGTTTGGTTTAAAAGAATAGGACTGTTCAGATTTCAAGGGTTCTCTTCTCAAAGCTAGTCCCTCTGATAAATTGAATGAATTATGTTTTTGTTGGCTGTCTTTGTTACCTCCATCACTGTGTTTCCAATGTATCAACATAGTTTTGAGAAATTGTTAGAATATGTTGCACTCGTAAGCACCGTGGGGAGAAAAAATATTCATTTATTACTGCTATTGTGTTTGATTATATTATGCATATCCAAAGGACTAAAATGAAATGTCATCTTTAATTCTCCCCTTACAGTAGACAATATCACCCTTTCTTCTCTCTTTCCAAAATCAGCTTGGAAGTTAATTCTTCATTTTCATTTTAAATCAGCCATCATGCAGAGTACAAGCAAGTGTGCATTAGGGACAGGGCAGAAGTAACGGGAGCCTGGAGATCTGAGCTCTGTTTCTGGCTCTGCCTTTAGCTCTTTTCAGTCTTGAGCAAAGTCATTTGACCTCCAGTCTCCAGTCTCTCAGTTCATGAAATAGGAAGAGTATTAGCTTCCTACAGATGTCTCTAATAATTTGCCAGAGTCATGTCTTTTCTAATCACCTGTGTTTAATATCTCCTAGGGCCTTGCAAAGTCAGTGAAGGCTGAAGCAGCAAATTTTGCATGCAACCGAAAACAAAATGCTCTTGGACAGTTAAGACTTGAAGACTGCAAAGAGCTTCTGAAGAGGCTAACCCAAACCAGGAGAATGGGTCAGAAAACCACTGGTGCCTTTTAGTGCTGTTAAATACTGATAAATGGTGTATCCCAGCTTGTCAGGAGAGGGAACTTAGTGCATTTGGAACAAGAGGCCAAGCAAGGCTCTCAGCAGACAGCCTGGAGCTGCAATAAACTGCCAGGGTGGGGGTCCAGCTGTGCCGTTTGGCTTTCCACACACAGCTGAGGGTGATCACTCAGATTAAAGGGCAGGGCAGCCTCAGAGCACTGCCCGGTGTTTTGGGTATGCTGCAGTTCCTGACTGCTTTCCCAGGAGAACGGTGACTTTGAGACAATTTGTAGCCCTGCTGAGAGGGGAGATCAGAGAGTAAAAGCCTCTTTTTTTGTTACCCTATCAGGCTGAGCAGAGTTTTCCTGAGGACTGACTTGGAGCAAAACGACTCAGTGGCTGAACGTCCTAGGGTGAGCTGCTGGGAGATGTGTGTTTTCTTGGGGGTGGGTGATGGGAAGAGAAGAAATTCCCCTTGCTGAGGGTGAGGAGACACTGAAGAGAAGGGTGCTCAGGCTGACTTGAGCCAGGGCTGAGGACAGAGGACCCTGTTACGTCCTAGCTCCAGGCACTGCGGGCTTTTTGTAAATAAATAGTGACTGGTTTTGAGTGGGCTTAGGCAGCTTAATGCTGCTAGACCAGAACTTCTGAGCTCGCTTCGAGCCCAGAGAGTGCTGATCCATTGCCTCCTCCAGCCCTGGGTCTGGGGCACCCTGAGGGCAGCTGTGGGGGAACCCCAGGGAGGCTGTGCTGTGCTCAGCTTCAGTGCAGTCTACACCCCTGCCTCCTTCTATGATTTGCTCCAGTGATTAATGACAGCGGCTGTTTAAAAACCTGGTGCCTCATTTGCAGTCTAAACTTGTCTGGCTACAGGCTCCAGCCAGGGGCTATTTATCTCTGTGTGCAGGCTCTGGAGGTGGGTGCTGTGGGGGAAGGGGTAGGTGCTCACCCGTGGGTGGTGGATGAACCTAGCCATTTTTCCAGCTGCAGAATCTTGCAGGGATCATCTTGTCCCTGAGGGGAGGAGGTCTCTGCCTTTGCAGAGCCCCACAGGGAAGCCCCAGGCTCCAAGGATACCCCAGCAAGTTTTGCTTTTGGTGGTGAATCAGGACTGTCTTTGGGTGGCTGCACAAACAGCGACGGAGCAGAGGGGTTACTGTGAGCTTGCAGGATCTGAGGGTAAAAACTTAGAAACACTGTTGTGTTGCCTCAAAAATTAAAACCCTCCTTATGGTGTTTGGTTCAGTTGCTAGCCCAGTCAGTGAGCTGCAACAGCCCAGGTTCCTCTGGAGCTGAGCAGGGGCTGCTGAAAGGCCAGGAAACGGGGTCTGTGACACTGTCACCAAATGGGAGATATACAAGGGCTTCAAACTCAAATTCAGCCGTTGTAGAGAGAGGGAGCGTCGTTGCTGGCTTTCTTCTCGGGCCTTTGCAAAACACCCACATCCTTCCATGCCTGCAAAAACATTTCTCCTGTCTGTGGCTGGGGTTGGCTGTGTGATTCCCCAAGCTCCCGGCCATCCTGGGTGCTTGCGCGTGGTGCCAAAACAAGCAGGCTGCACATACTGAAGCAGGGATTACTTTTTCACTGGTTACCTTGTGAATGAAGCACCTTAAAAATGATTTACTTCCTACTTTATCTGTGTAACTTCTGCAGAGCAAGCGTGGCAGCAGCTGTTGAGTGCTTGGGGTGCGCTGAAGTGCGGTGGGTTCCCTCAAACTGGCTCTCGGTTAGTCAGGCAGACTCGGAGTTTGGCAATCTGTGCCAGCAACGTTTTGGGTTTGGGATGGGGGTTCGGGCTCCCCGGCTGCGCTCCCTGCCTGCTGCCAGGCTAGCCGGAGCCCCAGCCGCTGCCGAGCCTGGGCTCCCCGTGCCGACGCTGCCCAATATGGCCCTGTGCCCATGGGTGGGGGGTCCCGGCTCGCCTCCCTCGGCTCGGCCCGCGGCCCCGGGGTGCCCGGCCGCCTTCCCCGGCGGGGAGCCCCTTCGCAGCGGGGTCTGCCGCCAGGCCCGGCAAGGGTTAACGGCGCAGCCCCACGCCCCCTTTGACGGAGTCGGACCGACCTCGCCAAATTTGAAAAGGCATCCGGGGCCGAGTGTGCGCCCTGGGCGCGCAGAGTCGCGCCGGCCCCCGACCCCCTGCGCGGGCAGCAGCCACCGGGGCTCGGCTCGCCCGGGGACGGGGCTTCCCTTCGGGAGCCGGAGCAGCGGTCCCCGTGTTCCGGGCACCCCAGTCCCGGGGGCACACCTCCGCGCCGCGGGATCCCGCCGTGACCCCGGCCGGGGGAGGCACGGTGGGGCCCGGCGCCTGCCGCGCCGTGTAAAAGAGGGGGGGCGGAAGGAGAACCCCGTTCTCGCAAAAATGCAGTTCGCTCTCTTCTTGTCCTGGTGCTGCTGCCTGCACGGATGGGTGCTAGGGACTGGCTTCCTCTACCAATTCCCAGCATCAACCCTGCAGCACAACTACCCAGAGCAGAACTCGGGCTCGCCGGGCAGCGGCTTCGCCAGTCGCCGGTGAGTAACCCCAGTCCGCCTCCCCGGCGAGGAGGCTGGGC
>Ga0065711_1041733_pt1 | contig 15915 bp, 11 predicted proteins | sample Hoacrofraction12_FD_59098 | JGI IMG/M metagenome (GOLD analysis project Ga0065711, IMG submission 59098) | Hoatzin crop microbial communities from Cojedes, Venezuela - Epithelial fraction 12 v2 (version 2) | ecosystem: Host-associated > Birds > Digestive system > Esophagus > Crop | place...
AGAAGTGGCTGCTCTGTAGTTGTCCTTTATGCAAACCTGCTATCAGCAGTTTTTGATACCTCCTGATCTGATACTGAATGTTTGTGGCTAGGCTGTGGAACAACGTGGTACAGCTTTTTTATAATAATCTTTGGAAAAAAAGATAGTTCTTCATTATATCACAGTGTTCCTGATTACGTGTTACATACTGGAGCTATTTAATCAAAACCATTAACAACCTACATCTTATAACGCTTTATAAAGCCAGCCAGTATCATGATTCTTATTTTGCAATATTTATGCTTTAAATTTTATGGGATGCGAGTTGATTTCCCAAACCAAGTTTGTTGAATGGATGTTTGTGGTGGACAATCGTATCAGCATGTGTGCTCACGCTGAGCACGAGCATTTCAGTGCCTCCCAGCAAACAATGCACGCACTGAACTCCAAGTGACCCAGTTGTCTTTGCTAATCGCTTGCTGATTACTAGCTAATCAGTGCCTTGTTTAGAGCAGCTAAGCCAAAACCACTCTCTGCTGTGCTGCGCTTGGAAAGTGGGATGCATTTTTGGTCATTGTCATCACTGTGCTGTAATTGCACCAGAGGTGGACGGTGAAATGCAGACTTGTCGCGTGCAGGGCCCCGCAGCTGCAGGTAGCTCAGCAGTGTTATCTGGGCGTAGGCTGCCACAGTCCTTTGCTCTGTAGCCCCATGCAATGAAGAAAGCAGCTTGTCACCAACTGCAAGCGAGCATGCTTGCGTTAGCATCCTCTCACAACTGTATGGGAAGAGAGGCTGGAGACTGGGGGCAAAAAAGTGCCTTCTGGGGTTGGTATGATAAATTTTATCCTCTCTTTGTGATCAGGGCAGTGGACCCTTGCTGTAGGTTGTGGTCTTGGTTCACCCTTACGATGGACTTGAATTCAGCATGGGGCCAGGGGGGAAGGAGAGGAGAGGGGGAAGGAATCCACACCTGTATTTCTGCAAATAAGTCACTTAGTAGATGTTTGAAAGAAAGAACACAGTTTAAATGTGAACTTATCTTTTGTTACCGTATTTTTGTGCAGGCAAGAGATGGGAGGTGTAAGCCTTCCTGTGATAGCCTGTTCAATAAGAGGATCCCTTTTAGCAGCATGCTGTGTGCTTCCACAAACAAAATAAGCCTCTTGCAAGCTAACGTTATCCTTGTCCTTGGCCAGAAGAGTGCAGTCAATGGTTTGGCCTTTTTGCCAGAATGTTTATTAAATGGTTAATAAGCTATATAGGGTTAAATTTCACCCTGGGGATTTTTAGTATGGACTTTCTGGTCAAACTTATCTTGCTGGCAAACAAGTACCTATGGTTTTAAAAGAGGAAATAGAGACTTTATTGTGTGTTTTGTGACTTTTCTTAAGAAGAGGGACACAGTCATGACATGAGCTATCCCGCAGAGCCTTGCTGATCTAAAAAGCACTACAGTGACAGCAAGAACCAAAGAATTCCTGCAAACCTACTAGTTTGTAATTTTGAAATGTTATAACTCATTTTTGCTGTAGATATATTCTGATCTAATGGATATTTTTTAATGATCATGAAGTGTGCTTTTCATGTTGTGGTTTTTTGTATTTTTTCCTTCATTTGTTAATTTGCTAATTCAGCCACAAGAATAGTCTGCACTGAAAAGCAGAATGTTTTGTTCTACAATACCCCAGGCTAGCTAATCTGTGTACATACCTTATCTTTTAACTTCTTAAAGTCTACGTGGAAAGGCTTCTGATCACAGGTGAAAATGAGTTTAATGTATCACTTTATTAAAAACATTATACCTTCTGATCTTACTAGCAGTTTCTGTTCATTTGAGGTGCCAGACAGGAATAGCAAGATAAGAAATGAGGCTTATTAGCAGAGCTATTGTGTGTGAATAAAGCTATCCACCTTCAGTTTATTCTCCCTCGCCATAAGCATAAAAGTGAGATGATTTTTATGGGTGTGTATCAGAGTAAAAGGTATATGCCTTATGGTTTGAAATACAATTAACTCTAGGTGAGAACACCATGGTCGCTCTATTATCTTAAGATCTATAAACTGTGGATTTCTGTGGACCACAGGGAGTGAAAAATGGGGCTGACCCCCAAAATTTGTAGACTTCCAGACTGGCTGACATTCTGATGGGATAAACTTGGATACATGTCCATTCACACTTACCATAAACAGAGAGTATAAAATAGCAGGGCTGAACTTTGTTTAAGAAACTTGCTATTAGAAAAATGCCAGGACTTCACAATAAAAGGCAAAATGTATTGAAATTTATGGGGTTTAAAATTTCCTCACAAAGTTAAAAGTAGGCTTGTGTTTGCTTTTCTGCCTGACCCTACCACCTTTGCCAGTGAGAAGGAGCCAATTTATGAAGGAAGCTGGCTTTTCCTAAAGGCAGATTTGAAATTTTGTGCATGGCGTTAGAATTTCCTAGCATTTCTGCATGCCAAGAAGAACTCTTTCCTCTAATTTTCCCAGAAAAACACAACAGTCAAGGTACATAGTCTCCAAAATGTTGAGATAATTCAGCTACAAATACTTACAACATTCAGCCCTAGTTGTTAAAGTAAACATTGCTCAGGAAATAGATGTCTTTGCTTGGGACTAGGAAGACCAGGATATACAAGTCCCTCACTTTTCTCGCTGACCATCCTCTGGCATCCCAAAGAAATCACTGCACCTCTGTTTCTCCATTGCCTTTCTTAAAGTGTAAGATCAGACTGCTTTTTGATCTGTTTATTTTTGTGATGTCTTGCATAGGTCGAAATGCCACTATATTTTATATTTCTTTTCATGCTATTCAAGAGATAGCCAGCAATTATACTGAACAGAAAACTTGACTGGAAGGGCAATGCTTTTTTTCTAAACTTTCTCCATGTTTTGGTTTTGCTCCTTGTACTTTCCAGCAGACTTAATGAACTATTCGCAGTCCATTTTTAATGTTTTCTTGTTCGTAGATAATCTCCTTCCTCCTTTGGTGTTGGAAACACTTTTTCTCCTTATTCCTGGGAATTCATCTGTTTGTTTCATCTTAAATCTCTTGCAATGTGGAGCAGATTGTTTGATAATGCAGGGTGACACACGTGCTTTATTGTTGTCTTTATTCTTCTGGTAGCAAATGCCACTGCTGTCAAATAAAGTAAAATTGACTCCCACAGGAAAGCTTAAAGAGTCAGATATGCCATTGCAAATTCTGGCATAGGCTGTTTGGACACCTTTTTCTTCTTGTTTGGCAGGACATGTGCTCAGTCCCTGAACACACTGCTCAGAAGCTGTTACAAAATATAGAAGACAATAAATACTAAGCAAGTTAAAATTTTATCTGCTTTGAGATATAGGAGCCTGAATGTCTAAAACACTGGAATTCATTTGACAAGAACAAGAGATCTCATAGCAGTCTTGTAAATGAAAAGCTGTTAGGCAGGCAGTACCTTCCCCAATGTCATGTTTTTCTTAGAACTGGGGCATACATTACACACAAATTTGAGATTATCTTGAACAATTATCTAAAATTAACTGTGGTTTTCTAATGAAAAACATTAAGAGGAGGATCTGATAAGAAGTGGGCCTATTTATAATACTTGCTACGAGAAAGAAAGGTTTGCTACTCCGAGTGAAACCCAAATGCACCATGTGTCAGAGTATAAAAGAACATTGGCTTCCTCTCCTTTGCTTATTAGCAGCAGCGCTGGGAGTTTATCACATCTATCAGCGGTTAACTGAAAAGAGCCAACTCAAAGAAAAGTGTTCCCATTTCTGCGTTTCTTTCAGTGCTGTATCAGCTGCTCTCTGAACACCTCTGCTCCTACACAGTGTGTACACGCTGTGCAATGTCACACATTGCAGCTCTGAGCTCTCCTGGCAGTTTTCTTAACACAGTGCATGTCAGAAAGGGCCACCAGCTTGGATGACCAAAGCAAGTTCACATCTGTTAGGTGCTGCACCAGAGCAAACCCTGTGTGCATCCTGAGTTTGATGAGCATGGGGCTACTCAGGCTGCACCATGTGGGCATCTCGTGGGAGTATCCTCATATAACCACCGTTATCTCCATTCATGCAGCAAGCCTGAGACAATGGACCTGAGAAGATAAAAACATGAGCTCCTGAAGAGCCATGGGGTCAAGTTCTTCTGTAAGACTGCATTTATTTGGGTGTGACGTGGCCAGGGGAGCCCTTCTTGTGGTTGATTCAAAGGACTCCAAAGTAAGCATGGTGTCCACTTGGATACGAGGTCTGTCTATTCCCAATTCTGGAAGGCTGGTCTGGAGCAATCCCAGTGTATGTAGGCTATGAGTGAGATACCAACAACACAGGTTACGTAGTCTCCAGATCAGCCCTTCAGAATCTTTCTGGCACAGGATGGCAGAGGAGAAGCAAACACTGGCAATATATAACTCACATTTCCCTTAGGGCAGGCACAGGGTGGGAACCATTTCACTGTGTTTAGAGACTCCTCCATGCTATGCAGAACACAAATTATGGGGAGGGTTTTGTCAGCAGAGAGTATCAGTGGAGAGGCTCCTTTTTCCAGGTCACAATATTACAGGCCAGAGAATGAGTCTCCAAAGAGAAGCCGTGGTTTCTCTTTTGGCTTTTTGCACAACTTGGACTGCACAGAGCTGCGTTCAGGGACCTAATTCAGAAACAAGGTAGTTACAGTGAGGAACATTTGAAAGCTCTGATTTCTAAAATCATCTGAAATTTGGCAGTTTCATGTCATTGATATGTACATGCACACTGACAGATGTAAGTTATTGTCTTCCTTTAGCATGAGTTTGAAAGAACCCAAAGACAGTGAGTAAGACTCACAAAAATCATAAGATGTCACCTGAAATTCATACATTGAACAAATTCACATGCTGATAAAACAAAAAATACAAGTCATTCCACTTATTTGAAGGGTCGATGGATCTTGACAAACCTGTCAATGAACCTGTCATGGCTTCTCATTTGTAGGATCCACAGAAACCAGGTGGATTTTGTTGTGAGCCATTTTCCATAGTTCTGCTTATCAGTCATGTGAGCATGGGTAATTATTTTCACCTCATGTTTGCTAGTGCTGATTTACTTTGCATTTGACTGGTCTTAAAAAAAGAAAATCTTTAATCTAAACCAAACAACCCTTAATGCAGCCAAATGTTTGGATGAAGAGAGGGCAAATGTCTGTGTGTTTGTGAAAGCAGCACCAATAAAAATAACACAGACATCATCTGGTATCATAATGCCAGCAGGCAATGCTGAGTAACTAAGAGAGCCAGGTGTAACTTTGCAAGGCTGAGAGAGTTTCCACTGTCTCTTCAGGATACTGGCTGTAACTGATGAAGAGGTTTACGAAATTTAGATACAATTTCTCCAAAAGGTTTGCAAATCTGACTGCTTCTTTTGTTTGTTTTCCATTTTTACAGAACAACTTCTAACTTTTAGAAATTTCCACATGAGAAATGTTTTCTCAGCTGCTAAAGCTAATTAGGAGACACAAGGATCAGTTTTGTTGTATTTTCCTCTGAACAGGAGTGAAGTTATTTCATGCAATTTTTTACACAACTCTGCTGTGTGATGAGCTGCATACAGAGTAGTTTATTTATACCACTTTATCTCACACCTGTTTGGATACTGGCTGTTTTATGGTATTTAAACATACTATTTCTTGCCAATTGCTTTATCTCCACAGTTCCTGCTTTTGCTGCAAATGTTTCTTATTAACTCTAAAAGAAACATCAATTGCTCCCTGAGCATTATTAGTGAGGACAAAAATAACAGAATTGTTAGTTACTTCCAACATGTTATCACTGCAGACTTATAAAACAGACATTCTTTCAAAATACTGTAGGGGCTCTTTTACTCTGTTGAAAATAAATAATACATGTTTTAAGAACTTGTTATTTCACTGGAATTTTGTTTTTAAATGGAAAATACCCAGATCAAAAAAATCACCAAGTTTCACTGCTGTGCGATGTGCTTTTCTGAGCCATTGTGTTGTGCCGCGTCTGAGCACACCTCTCTAGCTGACAGCCCAGACATGGAACACAATATTGGGCAAAGACCCACAGTGGGGACACACAGGATTAATCATGCAGAAAATGCATGATCCCTTGGGGAACCCTTCCTCTGGTAGGAATATTTCTCCCTGTAGCCTCGGCGTCATGGATCTCATTGTAGTGATTTTCAACCCTGCAAGTAGGAAGGAGGTGGGAGCTGCACCTATTGTTGTTATGGAGTTCTGCACTGTTCAGAGCCCTCACGATTACTAGAGGGCTTTCACTCCCCAAAACTCCTCTGAGAGGGAGCCGCAATGTCTGATCTACAGAGATAGCATGAGTCAGATGAAGCGACTTACCTGAAGTTAGGCCACCTGCGTGCTTGTATTTCTCATCCCATCACCCTGTCACATCAGTACCAGAGCCATGAGCTGAGCAAGCCAGGGCAATGGTCCTATGTTCATCCACAGCTGTCCTTTCGGCAGCATGTCCTGGCACCACCGTTCCTTGGACAGAGGCTACTTATGGGTTGCACTGACTCCTGAGTACTCAGCCTGGGCTGGAGTTGAACATTTGACCTCTATTAATTGCCCATAACCCCATACTGTATTGTTATATTGATGGCCGGATAGATATCAGACAAGGGGAAAAGAAGTGCTGAAGTATGCGTCCATGACTGCAAAGGTCTGGATATTTACCTGAGTATTTGCCTGCCTCGTGCAAACCCTTATTTCATTGCAGTTGTCAGGCAAATACGCCTCGATCACAGATGGGACACAACAGGACTGCCTGGAGAGAGGAGTTCACTTTCAAAGCAAACTCCTTCAGCCGGGATGCCTCACTTCATGCCTAGTTTCTGAAGTTGGTTCTTTTATCCACAGCCAGAGCACACACCACCCTCCATCCTCCTTCCTCGGGTGGTGTTTTTACTGGAGGCATTGCTGGATCTGAGCTTCATATTATCCTGCCTTACTGCTGCTGTTTAAAAACCTGTCCGACTTGAAGACACGTGTCAGTGCTACATTTAGAGGCCTAGCTTATCATCTCTTGTTTCTTTATAACCAAAATAACACCATTTTAAACAAGCTAAATACCTGGCTATGAAGGTACCCTTACATGAGTTCTTCAGAATGAAACTTGCCTCACCAATTTGGGACTTCTACTACAAAAAGCAGAAATTCCAAGGGGCAGAATTTCTAACCTGAACTTGCCTTCAGTGATCCTCAAGGGCTGGAGTTTCGCTCTGAAACCACAAACTAAATAGGGTTGTTTGTTGGCTGGGTATTTTTGTCATTTCCTTTAGGCTTTGCTGTGTCAACATGAAACTCAAAAAGCCCAATTTGCATTTACACTCAGGTGTATTTGCAATCCCCTTTGTTAAAACAAACAAACAAACAAGCAAACCAGTTTTTCAAAGCTCATTCCCTACGAGCCTAATGAGAGGTTTCTTCCACTGAAACATCTGGTTTTAGTCACTGCTGGTTGGAGGATACGGACAATTCCTCTGTTCTCAAAATGCAGGGAAAGCAGTGTTAATCCTGGGCCTGGGGAACTACCATGAGTCCAGCCAAAACAGCTCTTGTGACTATAATCATTCATTGCTATTAGATATTTTATGGTGCATCAGAAAATGGATTCTATTTATACGAGGATTTCTTAAACTAACAGTGAAACTTTTGTGTAAGTGAGAAGTAGGCTCACTCCAAACCTGTGCAAATTAGAGAGAGATGTGTGATTGATGAATCACACATGAACCAACAGTGCCTGATTTCATTAGCTTTATTAATTTCTGTAACACACGCCATATAATAGAGGCTTCATCTTCAAGGAAAAGTTTTTAAAGATTTGCGCAGGAGAAAGTAAACTTCACTTGGTTTGGATGAGAAAAGTGCCAGTCTACCTGCAGTATGGCATGGGGTCTTGGCTCAAAAATGCTGTAAAAAGTTTCTCTCGTGCACTGTGTACTGGTCTTTGTAACACTAAACCTGTAAATCACACTTCAGTCATGAACGTTTTCCAAGTGCTTTCCAACAATATATCACATCCCTCAACAATTTAAGGCTGTCAGACAGAAGACCGTGTATACTAGTAGCAAGTTAAATAGGCACAGGCCAGTGATACAGACCCATCGTCTTTCCACAGTTCGAGCTTAAATCTGCTTTCTCACACTTCCATAATGTTTTAATATATTTTTCTTCCTTGAATTTGTTACCATTAGGGAAGATGAGGTAAGCTAGATTTTGAAATTTGAACTCTCTTTTTTTGGTTCTAAGTCACTTCCAAGCCCAGGGGACCATTTTTATATGCTATACATATAATCTCATGAAAACAGTGATTCTTAGAAGGTTTTGGCCAAGAGAATTTGAAATTCCTTGAGATTTCTCTGCAGTTGAACACAACCCTTGTCTGAATGAAGTCTCTCAACTGAACCTCAAAACCCAGAGCAACCCTAAATTGAATCCATCTCCAGGCATGAACATCTTTCTCACCGCTCCATATTTTATGCTGTATTTATTTTTTACTTTGGTTTAAAGCAGACTTGCTTCTTTGGTATGGAGAATCTTGTCTCATTCTCAGATGTGCACAGGTTGTTCACCTCTGGTTTACAAGTGTTACTCAACACAGCAAACAATATATACAGTCAGGGAAAGAATTTTCCGTGTAAGAGAGTTTGTATATTCTGTGCTATCACACTGAAGATATAAATATTGCCTTAGTATTTTCATCATTCTACACAGCTGCTGCAATAATTTATCTATAGCCAGAACTCTAGCTGTTGTTTTACTGTTTAATGCTTAAAAATCCTTAACAAATGTCAAAGCAGAAACAAATTACATTTTATCTATTTCGGTGCTTGTAATTAAATTGCTTTTTCCTACAGTAAGACAAAACCAGAAAAAAAACCCAAGCACCTATCACAGATGCTCACCAACACTGCAGAAAGCAAAAGCAGTTAATACAAACCTGGGTATAATTATTTACCAAGCAGTTTGCAGAACATCCGTGTCCACTCTGTTTGTAAACTGGCCAACGTTTTGACTCACACACGTAAGGTGCTGGATATCTGTCATTCAAAAGCTCCAGTGTAAATAAATAAAACTATGTAGGACGTCTCCCACAGTTTACACCACATCACAACTCCTCTTACACAAGACATCTGTAGGTACAGCGAAGATACTAGCATACCGTCCACACCTTCATCATCCCTTTATCACAAGGCTGGTTGGAGCCCTCCTCTTTGTAGATGTGTAACAAAGCCAATATAAAGTTGTCCATCCAGCTCAAGCACTGAGCAGACCCACACCACGTATAAATCACCCTCCTCTTCAGCAGGGCAGATGAAAGCTCATCGTAACTGCTCTCCTGCCAGTCACGGCAGGTTTATAGCCCTGAAACTCCACCAGCCCCAAGCTTTGTGCTTCAGTGAGCTCTGCACAGGGAGAATGGTGAATTCTTGCAGCATCACCTTCAGAAAGTCGTCTCTTTGGAGAGCAGATGGAGAGAGGAGGCCCCTGGCTTGTGAGGGAGATGCTGTCTGTATGTGTACCTAAGGAGCAATGAAAACCAGCTTCTAAGCCCCTACTGACGCTGGGGCCCATGACCCCCATTGCCATTGAGGAATCCTGGTCATGGCGATAAATCTGTGCAGTCACTTATCCGTGAATACCACACTGCCCAAATACACAGCTCTTGTGCAGCGGCGCCTTGTCCTGGCCTAGTGCTGCTCAGAGCTGAATATTTCAGTTCAACAACCCAAATTCCTTTTGCAAAATGTATAAGGGCCTGATTCAAAAGCTGTTAGAGTCAACCGTGTGAATTGCCGCCGGCCATTGCCGTGCAGGGATGGCTCACACCGATGAGAAATTGCTCCCTGCTTTCCAAAATGCTTTGACTCACAGTTTGTATGTAAAGTTTCAAAAGCTTCACATAGTTTTAGAGTGTGTTGTCAAGTTTGGGAGGTGAATTGCTGGGAATTTGTTTCTAATGTAGGTAATTTAAACCAAGTATTCAAATATGTGACCTTTTGAAATACTAGAGACTTTTGACATATTTCAGATCTCTGATAAGACTGTACTTCAAAAAAAAAAAAAGCTAAGAAAATATCTCCTTCTGTTTCTGTTTATAAACTGAAATTATGAGGGGAAAGAACTCAAACTTGTCTACTTGCTGCTTTTGTTGACATACCAGTTTTGGTCAGTGAAGCAAAATGGACTTGAAATAAATTCATGACCCTTCTTGGTTTTGACGCGGGAGTTCCCTTGGGAAGAATATTTTTCTAGAAGCCTGCTGCACATAATATATTTGCTCTATCTCTTTAATGATGGCTGTTGTGATGCTCATAGAAGAGCAATTGCAAGCTACACTGCAGCTTCAAATAGTTGTACTTTAACACACCGATGGCTATTAATGAAACACTTGGAAAAAGATTTACAAAACCAGGCCATCTCTTTAATTATTAGCTGTTCATTTTTCATTCAGTAATTTTCTCGCTGACCTCACTGATATTTGGGTAAATCAGTTAATTCTGTTGAAATCTGTGGAGCTTATACATAAACTGTGAGGAAAATTTTCTTCAGAAACAAACCCAATAAAATATATATTTTAAAAACATTCTCACAGGAAGGGCTTCATCTCCATTAAAGCCTACTTTTTTGTCCTTGATGGTTTTCAAGTCCTTAGTGAGAACCAGATTCTCAAGTAACATTAGAGCAGTGCATCAGTTTCCAATTGATTGCCTTACAGATGTTTAAAAGGAAGTATGTTATCAATACAGATTGTTATCTCAATCAAAATATTCAGTGAATTCTAATGTTATTCTTTTCTGATTTAAATGTAAAGATCAAGCCAAGACCCTGCTTGCTTGATGTAAAAAAAAACCCACTATCAGTTGAACAACCTGCTCCATGAGTATTTTTAATAGATGTGTTTGCATATTTTTTCATGTGGAATTAGATGGGATTCCATGTCCTCTTCTAAGATCAGTACTTGCAATGAGACCATTGCAGTCTCACATACACCTGAGCCCAAGAAACTCAAACATCCAGAAAGAGAGCTGATTTTAAATGATCTTTCTTGATCTCTTTTAATGAAAAAAGCACCAACCTCTTCTATAAACAAAAGATTTCTGCCCTGGAAATCTACTATCCTACAGCAGCTGGGATAATTTAAAATTAGATTACAAAAAAACCTTCTAAAAGCAAAATACTAGTGTTTGGTTACCAACATTTTAATTTACAGTGCCAGCTATGCCTAGTGGCAGCCAGAACGTCAATCAGAAAGCAGCTACTGAAGACGTTTGCCATCTTTTCTTGTTTTTGCCATAATTTCACTGGCTGATTTTTGTGGTCCCTTTCAGGCCACCCATGGTCCATAGACCAGATCCGATCAACACTGCTTTAGAATGTACAAGTCTAAATAGCAAAACCTAGCTGAACTCACCGCATGTCTTAGTCGGCTTTGGAACAAGTCAGCAAGGGCTTATTCCTCTGTTGCTTGTAACTTGTCAAGACCATTTTTCTAACTGCTTCAAAAGCGAGCTGTCACCCCAGTTTTAGAAAGGAAAACAGATTTAGGGCACTGTTGATGGACCATATCATAAACACCCCCTTAACCCCTCAGATTCTGTCTCTGCAACTTTGAACAGAGAGTAATGTCCCAGGAAAATACAGCCGTAGAGCGCACGCAGGGAGAGACAAGACCAGTATGAAACAAATAGCCAAAATATCACATGCCAAATATAAGTGCAACCTTGACCTGATATGTCCTGCGTGATCTGCTTAGCATTTGAGTCAAAGAGAGGAGAAGAGCTATCAGAAAATGGCATGTGGGCCTTACAGACCAGGAGTGGGCAAAAGGCATCACTCATTATTCTGTCAAGGACTCCACATGCCAGTCTATGCAATCTGATTTGCAATCAATTGCAAGTGATTACACATTGTTTATCATCGATTGGCATAAGGAATCCTTGAGAGAATAATGAGCTGCAGCTGATGACAATCAGAGACTACTGTCTCGTTGCAAGTTTGATTGCACATCCTTCCACTGGTGCAATTGAGCACCCATCACCACAAAGCACCACAGTAAATAAATAAATAAAGAGTGGCACCAGAAAGCAAAAGCTTAAAAGCTCTTTTGAAAAATAAAGGCTGAATGGAAGTTCTTCAGTATAATATTAGCAAGGTTAATGTCATTAGAATGCTTTGAAATAGAAATGTGATAAGGATTCAGGAGAATTTACAGCTTATCTTTTGGCAAAATAAAATCTGGGCAGCCAGCAATCATTTCTGTAAATAAGTAGGAGAAATTTTGGACCAGGCATCTGAAGGAAATCTATTATTTTTAGGTAAAGCATGTAGCCAAGTTAGAAGCTTAGAAAGAGAGAGGGAGATGTTAAGACAGTGTGTTGATACTCCTGGGTACCAGAAATTCCCCTGTTCTTCACAACGTGGTCTGTCTATCAACAAACACACAGACAGCAAAAGTAAGTAATTATATTATGCGGAAGCTGTGGGCATGATCAATTCAGTGTACAGTTCTTTCCAAGTGAAATACCCAGGTCTAAATGTTCTAGAAAACAGCAGTTAAAATTATAGTAAGCAGAAGATCATGGCCAAGACTCTCGGAAAGGGGAATCCATCCCTGACTTTATGCTGCAGTTAAAGGATGGGGGCATTAAGGATGGTGTATTCATTGTGTGCCTGGCGTGGTGTACACAATGGTCAATGTCCGAGATGGATTCTGGAGTTACAAAATTGCTTAAAAAGTAGCAGCAAAAGCAATCATGTGTTGTACCTGGCTCAATACCAATGGAAACGTGATGAAAAATATACAGACTTCTTCACTAGGGATTTAATTTTTGGAAGTTTATGTTCAAGTTAAGTCTTGAAAACTTCTTTGCTGTCCCAGTGGTGCCAGCAGGAACTTTGCTAATGCCTTTGCTGGAACTGAGATGTTTGTCTTCTGATGTGGAAATCAGCTCCATGCTAATGAAGCAAAATGACTTTTTCGCGATCTTGTGTTTCATATAGCTATCACATTGTTCTCACTGCCTCCCTGGTGGTCAGCTGTCCACCACCAACACCGTGGGCTTATTCCCTGTGTGCCAGCTTACACGTTCTCCAGGATCTGCGACTCCTACTTTTAGCATTTCAGACAACATGGGTCCTAGCTGGGTTATCTCACTTTAAGTGATTGTTCAAAATAGGTCAACATACTTGAGCACGCAAAATTTTTTGGAGTGACTATCAGCCAGTGGCTGAATCAGGTGCCTGGACATCTCAATAAAGCTGTGAAGGAGAGGAGATTAAAGTTGTTTCTTCACATGCCAAAGAAGCATCCAAGTGACTAGCTTTCATTTAGACCTTGTTTTTTATGGGTCTCCCCATATCAAGCTCCTTCAGAAACCCTGTGGACTCTAAATAAAACCCTGACACTCTCTTCTCATTTAACCTTTGCCTGGTTGCCCAGGCAGAACCGACCAGTGTCTACAAGCTCCCCAGTTCATAGCCTAATGTTAAAATGCACCCACAAAACTCAGTGCTTTCTAACAAGTGCCACCAAGCATAACTTAGCCCTCTCCTTCACTGACAAATATTGAGTAGAGCTGTACTGTCTTGTTAGCACAGAATACAATGTACTTGGTCTGAAACTGTAAATCAATATCTGTATCTGAGAGATGACATTTCAACAACTGGGGAATGCTGGAGCCTGTTAGGATCATTTTTTTTTTAAGTGTCAGATTATAAACTTCATAAATAAATAATGAGCACACCTCTTACAACACCATGTGTGTTTGTGTGTGCCTGTGTCAGCACCTTTCTGTATGTCAGCACAGTGACCCTGGAAAAATAGTCTCTCCAGGTTTATACACTTGCCCTGTGCTGTAGAGTTGTAATTAAGCATTGACATACCCGGAGCCATTTAAATACCCTCAGACCCTGGAGAGGTGAAAGGAATCACAGAAACGTAAGGCTGGAAGAGATGTGGAGGGGTCATCTGGTCAGTCCTCTTGCCCCAAGGCAAGACCAGCCAGACTTAGGAAAGCCCCAGCACATCTTTGGTGAATTCATTCCCTAAAACCACCCTGTGATGGAACCTCCACCACCTCCTCAGGCGATCTGTTTCAGTGCTTCTACTGTCATCAGAACCATCAAAGAGGATTTTCCCAATATTTAACCTGAATTTTCCTTCATCCAGTTTAAACCATACAGAAAAATAACCAAACTGGGCAAGGAATAAAATGGTGGGAATCAAGGGATTTCTGTTGAAAAGGGGGAGCTGGACGAAGAGAAGAAAAATCTTTAACTGGAAAATTGACTTCAAAGGAAGTGAGTATAAAGAGGAAAGGCTATACAGAAGAGGACATGTAGTTCCCTGCACAAGGAAGAAGCTGTAAGAAAACATTTTCGGGAGGGAAGGAAAACAGTCTCTGAGAGTAAAACTTTTCATTTCAATGGTTTTCCCTTTCCCATTTTATCATCTTTATTATTTCTTTCTCTTGCACCTCTCCATGCTGCTCAGCATTCCCCCTTCTAACTGTGCTGTAGTTTTTTCCTCATAGTTATAGAGTGTTTTCTTCTGTAGGTTATATTGACCAAACTATGTACTAAATTGTCAGAGTAAAGCACGCCTAGGGAATTTCTGAGGCCAAACAGGCAAGCAATGAGCATCAGTGACCGTAGTTGAATGCATACTCCAGTATAGAAAATATTCAGACCTCTTTCTCTATTTGTGCGTATTAGAAATTACTTACACATTGTGAGGAAGCTGAAGAAGGAAAATGTTTAACCAATCTTACATATTTTACATAAAAAATGTTTTTTGAAACGCTTTTAAGCATTGGTTTATTAGCCCTCCCAACAGCTCCCTGGAGCATTGGCAGTCCTACTTTATGTGAAATGATAAGAGCAACCCAAGTGGATATAAAATGAAAAAACAAGAAATAAAATAAAATCAAAGAGGAAACACTGGTAGAAATATATGTGTTAGTTTATTATCAGTAGGCTTCTGGTGAAAGACAAAAATAAAGTTTGTTTATGACTTTGACCTCTTAGATGTTGCAGTGACATTGTAATTCAATCATAAGCTAATAATTTACCAATTCCCCATTCTGAGTAACAGAAAGCCATTGTGAGAACAGCAGTCAGTTCTTAGCTCTACTTATGTCTTCATCATGGCTAAAAACCCTCTTGTTTCAAAAGACCACAAGAAATCTGGCGAGGTGATCACACACAATAGGAAGGCTGAAGTTATCAATAGAGTAATTTACAATAATTGTATTTGCAAATTGAACATAATTACAATAACAATAAGTATAAAATCCCAAAAAGATACTTGATGCTTTTGAGTAATTACATGCAATTAATTTGTATCTAATTCCAGACTCTGGCACGCTCTGTTCTAGCCTTTCTCAGAAACACTTGCTGGCAATGAAAAAACAAGATGCTGCCCAGGCCACCTCTGCTGGGAAGGCTTTATGTTGTGCAAGAAGGGTTCAGATTTGGCAAAGAGAAATGGTGAGTCTGCATGCAAACATCTGAAGGATGGCTGTTTGTCCCATGTACATGTGATTACAGTATTTATGCTATTATTCCTGTTCAGGTCCTTGGCTCCGCCTTCTTACATTTTCTCTGCTGGCTCGTGCTGAACTGTGCCCCTCAAGACAGTATGGGCTTAACTACTTTGCACTGGCCAAATTGAGACAGAGAAGTCCTTCAGCTCTCTCAGCTAAGGTTTTCCTTTCCCATGCTGAGGAGTGAGGAGTAGGAGAATTTGAGCTCCATCTTCCCAAACGACTGAACGTTTGTCACCAAATTGTTTATATTTCCACAACTTAATTGAAGAACGGAACTAAGGGTCCTACGTTGTTTCTGGACCATACCTCTTCTTTGGCTAGTTGTAGGAAGGTTTATGCAGACCCTCAGAGACAAAAAAAAAAAAAAAA
>Ga0065711_1041734_pt1 | contig 15913 bp, 5 predicted proteins | sample Hoacrofraction12_FD_59098 | JGI IMG/M metagenome (GOLD analysis project Ga0065711, IMG submission 59098) | Hoatzin crop microbial communities from Cojedes, Venezuela - Epithelial fraction 12 v2 (version 2) | ecosystem: Host-associated > Birds > Digestive system > Esophagus > Crop | place...
GCCCGGCCCAGCCCGGGTGGCTGCCGGCACCCCGCGGGTTCGGGTGCGGAGCCCAGGCCAGCCCAGGGGCGGGGGAGCCGCCGGTCGTGCCGCTGCGGGCCCGCCGAGCCTCTCGCCGAAGGGAGGGCCGTTCCACCCGCCGCCCGCACGCCGCTCGCCGGTCTCCAGAGAGACGCCCCGCCGTGAGGGCCGTGGCTGCCAAAGGCGCGCTCCGACTGACCCCAAGACCCTCTCTCCCGGGTCTTCAGGGGCAGAGGAGCGGCCTGACGGGGCTGGCTCCAGAAGGGAAGTGTCATCGCCATCAAGCGCTCCAAGATTCCCCCCCAGAACTTGCTTGACATCTAACGAATGCAGCTATTAAACTGCCTCGGGGGGTCTGAAACCCGTCTTAAAAGCAAGGACCGAAGCAGCTTTCTGCTCGCATGTCAGCACAGCAAGCGCGTTACTGAGGCCGCGGTGAAATACGTCCGTTCAACAGGAGACTGCAAGCAGGTGATGAAGGTTAGGCGTGGGACGTCAGCAGGTGCTTCTGCAGCGCTTGGTGAGGGTATTCAAACTCCACCGTGATGGGAGAGACCCAAGCAATGTCAGCCACGCTGAACCTGAACACTAGAAATGCCAAAGTTGGGATTTTATCACGTACTTTTTTTTTAGCATGTAAAATGAGTGATAGTAAAGGATAGACCACACCATGCTCGGTGTAGTTAAAATGATGCTAGTAAGGTATTTTCAGTATTTTAAAAATAATTTATACTCAGTGCCATACATGATAATTCCCTAAAAGCTTCGAAAGAAAATCTGTGCTCTTGTAAAAAAGTAAGACTCATTAAAGGATGTGTTTGAGCAAACCCTCCCATATATAGATTTAGATGGACTTTGCAAACAGATTTAAGCAAATAAAGGTAGGTCCAATTAGTGCATACTAAATCTTGACAGTATCCCTTTATCACTTAAAAAAAAAGAAAAAAACCGCTCTCCTACCCTTTTTGTTTTACTGCCACAACATCCTTCTTTCAAGATCAAAAGCTTTAGATCAAAGCCAAGATCAAACTCAATGCTTTAAATAGCAGCAACTTTGCTATGAAGCATTACACAAAGAAGAACTTTTAATAGAGATAGCACAGCAGAAAATCTTACTGTAGATTTTTATTTCATACTCACAACAGTTCTACTTAAAACCTGTATCCAGAACATATTTTTGTTTTGTAAGCCTACAACAGATTTTATACTAAATGGTAAATCTGAAAACTCCTAAAAATTGACTCTTGAATTGTGTGTGTGTGTGAATGAAGAAAGAAGAACAGAACATAGTTCAAAGAGAACGAACAAGAATATGAATGAAAAATTATGTTAACAGCAACACAAATTAATGCAACTACCTAAACAATATTCCCTTGGATCAGCTGACAGATTAGATTGTGCATTCCCACAGAAGAAGTTATGGGAAAGACTGTGTCATGGAAAAAATGAAACAGATATATACTTTAAATCCTTTACAGAATTACAATTCGTCTCTTGTCAAGTGTTTGGAGAAAACTAAGGAAAAAAAAAAGTTACACAAGACAGTGATTTTCAGACCTGCCTACCCTGAGGCTGATTTGGGATAAAAATCTGGGAACACGCAAACACACCATGTGTTAAAACTCAGAGGTAGCTCCTGTTTCGCTGTTAGCAGCTGCACAGCAGCGAAGGAAGCTCCACGGGAATTGTTACCGACTTTTTATAATGGCAGTATACCTCGTGGAGCCAACACCTGGGGTTCCCCGGTGCTGGCTGCTGTGCATATCGTAACTTGAAGACTCGTCTACTGTAAGACGATTGCAGTGCAGCGTCATATAAGATCCAGCACACCCATGCAACCAGCCTGCAGAGGAAAGAAAGTAGCCAGAGGAGCAGGGTGGGCCCAACAAGCTGTGATCACAGCACACCGGCTGTGCAGTCAACCGTTAACTCTACTTACTGAGGCTTCACTAAGGTTTAGCTCATGACCAGACAAGGAAATTTTGCTGGAAAAATTTGGAGCAGGAGAGAGAGAGAGCAGGGGGGAGAGAGAGAGGGCGAAGAGGAAAAGAGGAGGGGGGGAGGGATAGGGAGAGAGGGGAGAAAGGATGTTTTCAGGAACATTTGGTCTCTCACTTATGGAAGTATTCTTCCATACTCCAAAAGGAAGTAGCTTGCTCACACTACATAAAAGGGTGATGGCACACCCAGCTTAAAGGGACAATGACTGCATCAACCCTCCATCAACAGTCCTGTTTGCTGTCCACGTGACACTGTCACACTTGAATCCCCTCACAACAGAAATTAAGAGATTAATCCATCCTCCATGTCCTTCTTTACTTGGGAAGATTCTTTTCAGAGACTGCTAATGCAGCTATCCTATATAACACTTAGATTGCAAACAAGCACTTATACATGTCAAAGCATGCTAGGATCCTTCATTCTTGCAGAAGCAGGATTAAACATAACTGAATTTCTAAACAGGGGGGAGGAGGTAGCGCTTTCTACCAGCTAGGTTAAGGCAGGCCCTATATCCTGGTAAATAACTTCAGCAATGATTTACACCAGCTATTCTTCAAGTCAGACCAGGTCCCCAGCGTTCAATGAACGCTCAGGATTGTACATAGCGGAGAAAACAGTAGGATATTTGTGCAAGAGAATTGTCTTACTTTAAATTGAAACAGAAACCGGTTTAAAGTTGTTCAGGCTGCGATAGCTACTAATGATATTTCACAACTCCATGAAAAACTATAATCACGCACTTTTCCTTTGCATAAGTTGTCTATAACTTCAGGTGGTCTGTGCTACTCTAATGCTAAAACATTAAATATTGATAAACTAAGAAGGTTGTTTTATGTGAGGTGAACACTGAAGCCATTTTGTTGGCTTGCCAGCAGTCCTCAGATACTGGAAGGCAAAAAGAAAAAATTGAAAATGGAGGAATAAAAATATTTACTGTAAATGAATTTCAGAAGAGCTTCTGCAAAGCAGAGGAAATGGATAACTAATGCAGTTGAGTCATTTTGCAGCCTCTCGTTTGGTATTTTACACCATGTATACACACCCACATTTATATATTCAGATCTATGTGGACACCAGCAAGCACACAGAAAAGTAAAGATTTTACCATCAAGTCATGTTTTTTCCTAGAGGATGTAGCTAACTTCACCAGTCTACAAACTGCAATTTTGTAGCTTTCTATGCCTTCTACTGTCACATAAAACAATAAATGGACTCCCCACTAGGTTCATTCTGTTGTACTAGAATGATGTTGCCTACTTTTTAAGGCTGATGCCACCACTTCTGTGATATCAGTAAAGGATAATTTAAAGGAACTATGATAAAATGCAAGATATGTAACTATTTTCCTACCACACAGATTTAGAGGAAAAAAAGAACACTAGTTTAAGTTGGAAAATTAACTTACTTTTAAACTGAGAATACAATATACCCTCAGAACAGTCTCTGTGACCTGAAAACTACTTCAGCAGAAGAGACCTGGCTTCCAATGTTTTTTACAAAGGTTTGGAAAATGAAAATACAGAAAAATATTTTATCCAGTAGCTCACAAGATGATTAATAATGGCTTGAAACATTTGACTGTATTCCACAATGGCAACAATTGCAAGGATTTTAAAACACTACTGATACCAGAATTTGGCAGAGAGACTAAGGAGGCAGCAGACTACAAGTGAAAATCGCAAGATGGCTGGTGCATCCACATTGCAAGAAGCAGTACATCAGCGGCAGATCAAAATTACTGAAATAGAAATCCAGGCCAGAATGTGCTCCTGTAAGAACAGCAAGTCCTCCAACTGATTTTGTGCAGTTTTCATGGGGACAGCTTTAGTCACTGAAATGGAAAATCAAGTTGTCCTGACATTATCTGTAGTTTAGGAAAGATGGTCATTTATACTGATAACATCAATCTGAATGTTCTAATTCCTCCAAGAGCCTCTGTGGTGGTGTAAACATGCTCTTTTCAGATCAGCATGCTGCGTCTGATATTCTTCGATGTTACACCCCTGCGGAGTCATTATGTTCAAGTCAAACTTGCCCTTCCTGAAAATATCTCTATCTCCAAGAGACAAAAAGCTGTTGAAACAATAACTTTGAGGATGTACTTTCAGTACACCGCAACATGACTTTGAAATACTGTGGCAGGAATATTTTTTTCAAAGGGGTAGTGCAAATACATCCTTCATTTCCACATTAGCAGCTCAGCCTTGTGGAGAAAGTTCCCAGGAAAAGAAGAAGCACTGTATCCATCTATTTAGTTCAAGATCAGATTCATAATCTGATAAAGAAAGTATCTCTGACCACATGACCACAGGACTTCTAAATAATATGCTTATTACTTATCACTAAATAATAGCATGTAACAGGTAATGATACATAATGTATGTATCATACTGCATTATACTATCTGTATTATAATAATATTTTTAGAGTAGGCTAAAATGCTCATTTTTTCCCTCTCCTGATTTCACCAGGTGCTCTCACTACTATACAGGTGACTCTCTGGAGCGACTGGAAAAGTAGATTATTGTTTTTGTATTTAGGTCTTTCTGCTTGAGAAGTATTCCCATGTGCTGTGAACTTCCAACACAGTCCAGACTGCAAATAACAATACCTTCCTCTACAAGTAGCAAGATACTATTTAAAAGATCACAGCATTGTGGAATCATTTAGGTTGGAAAAGACCTTTAAGATCACTGAGTCCAACTGTTAACCTAACACTGCCAAGTCCACCACGAAACCATTTCCCTAGGCACCACATCTACACGGCTTTTAAATACCTCCAGGGATGGTGACTCAATCTCTTCCCTGGACGGCCTGTGCCAGTGCTTGACAACCCTTTTGGTAAATATAACAAATAGAACACTTTTCAGTGCAATCACGTATGGAAATAAGACCTCAGATTTCAGGCTGGCCCTGCACTCTGTCAATTCAAAAGTAACTTTAATCCAGACATTTTGAACGCAGAGGACAAAGACTCAAGCTCAAGTTTCTTTGACATAAGAGAATCCTCTGTAAAATTCACTTCAGCTCCATCCAGCACCAAGATCTTGGTAGCCAGTGGATAGTCGCTGGCTGGCCAAACTACATAGGACTTTGAAAGCCCTTTATTGGGTTTTTTTTTGTTGTTGTTGTTGGTTTGTTGTTTTTTTTGAATTACCAAGAAAACCAAAGAAAAACATGCCTGAACGTGGATATGGGACAGTCCTGCAGCACTGATGTGATAAGCAGTGGTTTTCTTCCTTTTCCAGTACAAAGAGACTAAGAAAATGAGGCAGACTTTATGACTTTATTTCTTCAAGAAATAAAAAACATCTTTCAGAGGTACTGACCTCTGAGTCTTACTGATCCTGTGAAGCAATGAAAAATCCTTCCAACAGCTCTAGTAAAGAAACATATTCAATGAAAAAGTCCATTAGCCCTCTGGCCATGAAATATTGTTAGCCCATATGCTAAGCGTAATAACCGTAACCTGAATCATGACCTGTACTGCTCATTTTTGTGTTGACCAATAGCTTTGTCAGGCAAAAGACTTTTCAAACCTATCTTTCTCCAGACATCTTCATTTTGTCATTTAAATTTCGCTGTGGGCTGACAATGGAGTAGACAGCATAGTTAAAGCATGCTGGAAAAACATCCCTTTCTTACAGAGATGGAGTGAGTTTTAGAAGAATCATTTCCCCCGTGATTAAACAGAAGGTGACAGTCATCTACATCTTCAGTCTGACAATGAAGCGCTGCTAAATGGAAAGAGGATGACTGAAGGTAATACAAACTGGAAAAGATCTTGACATTCCACATATTAACTTTTGTGGAAGATGGCAAAATGAAGGAGATGGAACAAAGACCATTACACAAATTTTGTTACCATCTGCTCTCTAGGAGTACTTCAGCAGCTCAGTCTTCTGAAAGAATAAGTGAAACAAGCACTTGACTCAAAAGCAAGAGTTTCCATCCCCAACTCTGGCCAGCTGGGAACGCAACAGCAGGATCTGAACCCCCAGGATCACTTTGAGTTTCTGACTTCACCACTGCAGGAATCAGCAGGTCACAGGTTTTTGGGTCAGCATTACAGTGGACTACATGGACTTTGGATACATGGTATGTGTTTGTACACATGCGTGAAATACTAATACATTCATTCCTTTCAATCACAAACATGTCTTTCTAAAAGCCTAGAAACAGGGAAATTTTCCAGGAAGTAAAATCTGCGTTTGTTGTAGAAAACCTAGATCACTGGGGAGGGAAGGTGGCAACTTGTTCCTGCCACATAAAATTTTTACCTCAGCTTCATGCCCAACTCTCTATCCTCTTGCACTAAAAAGATCTGGAATGCTATTTCCTAAAGTAGCATTTAACTTCTCATTATTTCATATCCTGTGTCTGATGCACTAAAACTACTTGTAAGGGACTCCAAACTGGGGACATTTCAGCCATTTCAAAGGCTACTCTTTTCCCAATCAATACGAAAAAACGGTGGTCTTGCAAGGTAGCACCAAAAGTATTTTAAACCTCTATGGATTGTTTCCATTGGGTAAAGAAAACAATGCGCAGGCTAAAAATTAATTGGTTGCTAACTTCTGTGCTTTTCTTAGGATGTTTTTACAAGCAATGGATTAAAATCAGTGTTTACTGCTCTGCAAGCCCAGCTGTGTCCTTATTAGGCAAGTCTCAGTTTAACATTTCTGTATAAAAGAGGACCTGTCCTCCCTCTCATTGCTATGTTTCCACCCCCTGCACATGTAGGTGGGAGAGTGGGAGTTTGGGAATGTGAACTTGATCCAACATTGATCAGCCAGGCAGCAAACTGTTATTGTTCTTTAGATACCAAACATAACTCCTTTCTAGTAGGGATAAGCTCAGTCATTCTGCACATAACACAGCTTTTGTGTTCAGCAATGCAATTAATAGGAAAAGGGAACAGAATGACTGCTTGAGATTTATTAAACTTAAAAGAGATTCTAATGAACAAACGTGTGGAATCCAGTCCACAACTATTTCAGAAATTGAACATTTGTTTCAAATGCACTTCTACTTGAACAAGCTATTACTCATGCAGATTTACTACAGTACTACTACTGTAGGTCTGAATTGGGCACATACAATACCAAAAGGTAGCTTGACGAAAAACAGAAAGAGGTTTGTGAAAACCTGGCTTTTGACTGGAGAGGCAAGCCAATGTTTTAACAGGTCATTAAACTAAATCCAGCGAAGTATCCTCCTCAGCCTTAATGCAGACTCACAGTTCCAGATGAGAATTTCAAAAGCCTTTTTTTCTGAATTGTTCAGTTAATGGCTAGATTAAGAGTCCTAAAACTCTGGTTTCAACTTCACTTTTAGAAATTAGAACAACAGCGGCACTGAAATGTTATGGCCGATACTTTCAAATCTAATATTTAAAAATGAACATCTACATTCAACCCAGACACCAAGTTACTCAGCACTACGTGGGAGTCTAAACTCAGGCAGCATTTTTTCCAATTTTAGGGTGTGATCACACAATAATTCATAACGATGATATTCTGGTCTTGACTGTGTGTATTTTTCTCCTAAAATCAGCAATCACATGCAATGGAGTAGAAACTTACCCCAAACCCTCCAAAACTATAACAATATTCCAAGCCATACATGAACTTGAAGAGCTCTGAAATAAATTTGGGTCCTTATTGACACTTAATGATGCATAATTTTATGTAAGCGATTTTCTTGGATTTTTTAACTATTCAACAAACAAAAATATACTGCTGTTGTGTCTCATTAAGCAGTATCTTAAATACAATTTATATGAACAGCTAAATAAATTACAAGGCCATTTTATGCCAATATCTTTCTTTAGATCAACATAGAATCAATCTGAACCATAAAAGACCTTACAACTTATTTGACAGCTTGCACCAGACAAGATGTCAAATTCTCCACATACTCTGGTCTATCTAGAAAGACTTTCAGATTGATAGTCTTTATCTAAAGCATCTTTCAAAGAGTTAACAACACAGAGAGAAAGCCTGTCTATGCAATGTCTTGATTTGTTTCTCTTCATGATTCATCTGAATTTATGCATGCTACAGGTTATAAACATTGTTTGATTACATTTTTATATTTTCCAAAATCCCATCTTTTCTTCTAAGAAAATGGGATGCAATGTTGACAGTACAACTGCTAATTTCGGAAAAAACCCACATAACTAATGATTTGTATTCAAAAACTTTTTTCTTCTTGTGCTTGTTATCATCAGAGCATCCATTAATTAATTTATATTGTTGACCTATGCTCATTTAAATTTTTAAGGACTTTGGAAAGATCTTTTCATCCTGCAATCTGCAAGCTTGCTAATATCAAAACAATATCATTTTTTTGAGGGGAGGTGCCTATTCTTCAAAGTATGCTTTCCATGTACAAGAACAAGTACTTGTTTTAAAGTAGCAGTTACACTTTCTTCAGATTATTTCTCAAATATCAACTCATTAGAATTCAACCATCAATCAGTTATATTCTCTGCGCTGATGTTAAAATACAAAAGTCTCCATGTTCACATAAAAAAAAAAAAATCAAAGGATAGGTAGCCAACTTCAGTATTTAAGCAGCAGCATGTTATTCTTGTGACGAACACTTAATGCCAATATGGAAATTAATCTAACAGAGTCACTTTAAACTTTATTATATAAGTAAGAAATCTATACCTCTTCATAGCCCCTTCCCATTTTTTTCCACAAATCACAAGCTTGAATAAGATTCTCCTACTTAACAGGTCATTCTCACTGCCAGTGCCTACAAATTTACTCTATCATCTCAACAAACAATAAGGATTTCACTTGTTTACTGTCTCAGTGTTGCCATCCACCAATATGCAGTTATTATGTAAACCCAGACAGAAATATGAAGTGTTAACAAACCCAAGCCTTAAGTTATACTCTGATCCAATCAGAGTGATTTTTCTGCTGAAAAATTATCTAGTACCCTCTGTAAAACTTGGGAGAACAACTGCTAAAGACAAATCAGAAATTTAGTAAAGAGCATTCTTTTAAAAAATATTTGAATGTGGTTGGTTTTGTAGTAATTTACTATAACTGCCACCCTGCGATTCATTCTCTTGTAGAGCTATCCCTTCATCTGTATTTTTGTCTTAGTAAAAGGAAACAGGAAATCTATAAAGCTTATAACTGGGGCAAAAGCCAGCAACCTGAACAACAAACTGCTTTATCAGAAGTCATGTTAAGTACTTGAGCTGCTGCTGTAACATCCTCCTAAAATTTATGAACCAGTGTTCATTCAAAATTAGAGACCGTGCAGTAGTATTCTTGCAATACACACTATAAACTGTACATACTCTGAAATACCTGTTTGCAGTATCTAGTTTAATCAGGAAATAGTGTTTAAGGTAGAACAGTGGATAAGAATTTAACTGTAACAGAAGGATAAAGCAGCAAAAGAGACTAGGAGAAGGATACAGTAGCGCTAACACCTCTTGGGTGTTTTTAATAATTTTGAAGGGATATTTGGTGTGTTTATTCTAGTGACTGCAGCTATGTGATCTTGTAAGACTTGTAGATTACACTGAAGGATCTGTTTGAAACAACAAGTCACGAAGGAGCAGGCCAACTACTCTTTTTTTTTTTTTTCTTTTTTTCTTTTCCCCTCTTCTATTTTTAACTGAAGCATGAATCTGGAGAAGATTGTTTTCATCACACAAGGCACCAAATGAAATACACACCCAAGGAACATTCAAGATAGCAAGTTTATGAGTAAATTATAGTATGTTATGAAACAATGCAGTTTCAGAGGCAAAAGAAAAAGGTGGTGAAACTGGAATGTGTTAAAAAAATACATGTAGGAGTTTAGGAGATGCAGAGACTACCTAATGTTTATTGGTCTACTTCTCAATTAAGCAGTGTAAAACAGAGTTCAAAATGGGGAAATACTTTAAGCATATTTTAAAAAGGCTAATTATCTGGTATAGAGTAAGAAATTCAGGTAAGTGGGCAATACAACACAAAGACAAGTCTGTGCAGAAGTGAGAAAATCTTCCTCAAGAAGCATAGGGTCCTTTAGTCTTTAATTAAACATTACATAGACTGAAAGACACAATAGAAGAGGTACTTAGGAGAACAAATCATCATCAGGAGGGATGAAGTGGACTTAAGTGATTTCATAGGTGTTTTCCAACTCTAAATGATGTGTTTTTTTTCTGATTCTACTCCTTGCCAGCTTAACTCATTGACTGAAGTTAGTGGTGTTAAGTCATTACTACTTGCACATGATGAAAAGCTGCTATAATCCCCTGGTGTGTCACCTGAGACAGAAGTACATGCTGAAGGTTGCTTGATTTGATAAAGGTACTTTCAACAATGCAATATGCTTCACCTTATTTAACACGACCACTATGTGTTCCCAGAAAAAACATCCTCATGAAAGCTTGTATTTCAGAAATGCTTGCTTATTGTTCTGTGTGTGAAAACACCTGAAGACAACCACTGTGCTGTGGCATTCTTCCACAGAAAGAATTGGCCAGGCATTACCACACACCCTTTTTAATAAGATTAACCTTTAATGCTTTAGAAAAAAACAAATTTGGAAGTGTAACTTGGTATGCAGAATTATTTTTTCATGGCAACAGGCCAAAATATGTTTATATTTATCAGTATGACTGCCTTAAGTTAAGTTATTCTTGATTACTGCTGGTATACATATGAGCCTGGAAACTGGCCCAACATTTAGAAAAGACCAAATAACTTTTCCAAGAGTGAAATGGTAATAGAAATTTACAAATATTAACATTTCAATAGTTATAAGTTGCAAGTGTAAAGGGGTATATATATGCAGTTCCCTGGGCAGAGCTGGAGACAGGATTTGGGATGGCAAAGGTAATAAAGCGCAGGTAAAGGAGTACAGGATCTTCAGTTAGACAGATGCCGTGACATATGACTGTAAAGAACACAAAATGCTAATTCCTCTGCTCGAAGAAGTTGGTAAGTGACGTTGCTTCAGGAGGGAGTGGGAAGTATTTACCCTCATCTATCTTTTGTGTAAGTACCCTTCCAGTATCCTTAAGCTAGACACTCTTGTGAAGACACTGAACTGAGGAGTGGGCTAACAACTCTGTTTTTAAGTGACCACATTGTTATTAAATTTTAGAGAGTACCAGTTGTGTACAGGTGATAGATTTGGATATAACCACAGAAGAAAATTCTTAAAAACACTTTGGTAGCTAATACTGTAAATGAACCACAAGTGGCAAATTTTCTTTCTAGTCAATGGATGATGTGAATTCCCCGAGCAAAACCCAGCAAACCATAGAAATAAAAGATGTCACGGAAACAACCACAGCCACTATAAAGTAATGTAATGTTTTGACTTGATGTTCAGAATTGACAGCGTGATACGTATTTCCCAATCCCATTACAGAGGATAGTCTCTCCAGTAAGGAAGTTTCCTCTCCAAATGCAGTGAAGTTTTAGATAGTATTTGTAAATTTTAAATGTTTAAATTTTTAATGTTTAAATTTTCAGTCAAGTTATTTCTCATAAGTGACTACTGAACCACTAAGAAATGCATTTTGTCCCTCTAAGAGTAGGTGCTTCCGGATTATCCCTGCCAACTGTTACGCTACAGGACTCCATAGTGCAGTCAGTAAAATGAGGATGATAAGCAGCTGCTTTTCAGCTGCTCCAGTACTCAAGAAAGATAGTCACCTGCAGTGGATACTCTGCACCTCATACTGCTCAGGCTGGCTCAGCCCCGTATGACCTCGCCCACATGAGCTGACAGAAACCTACCTCTACACACAACCTAGTCCAAGCACCTGGCAACCCCTATGAGAGAGAATAAATCAGTTCTGTGGCAATCCTGGGCTCCTATTTATGATGCAGGTAGTTCACCTGCATGTAAGCAGGTGGTCTGTGTGCCTTCACATAGATTCATCATGTTAACCAAGTCAGTAGTTTGCTGAAATAATTAAATACTTTTTAAGGGTTTCAATACCAGCTCCTGTACAGCACACAAGTAGATATATAGTTCTGTAGTCAGTAAATATAGTCATATTTAGATTATAGATACTAATGTATCAAGAGCTACCAAGCAACCTCTACAGTCTTGATTTCAGGAATAACATCTCCCCAAATGATCTAATAAAGCACAAAGGAAACAAGGTTTCCTATTCAGTGAATGACAAGAACTCCAATTCTTTCAATGAAGTGGAAGCTAGTTCCCACAAGAGCATCAGAAGTGCTGAAGGCGACAAGGGTAAATCATCAATAAGGTTATTGAGGGAAGAGACGGGGGGAAAAGGTCAGCATGCTGATTCTCAGAAGAAGCAGAATACTAATCAGCACCATTTCTGTTGATGTTGTTTTCACAAAACATCCAAACTATCATGAAAATGTCTTTGGTCTTTAAAGAAAATTTACAAGCCTGCTGGATGTGAGAATATTTTTGCTACATGTTTTGCTTACACAACAAATAGATACTTGCAGAATATAATGAAACCACTCACTATTCATTCTGAACAACTTATGGTACACGCTTATGAGAATGGAGTTTAGTTTTCACATTAATCAAAATAATTTTTATTTCTTTAGTCTGCTCCTGTCTTCCTTATTTGTGACTTTAGAGTTGATTGTGGGACACCAATAAGTCACATCCTCAAAGAGATACGTGTAAGTAAAATGCCAGGAAACTCTTCCATTTCAGACAGCCAGTTCAGCAACTTAAAACTACAGCTGTGCAACATCAGTTTCTCCCCTACACTTGAAGGAGCTGTTCTACAATGTATTGAATTTTCTATCAGGAACAAAACCTTGATCAAAACACAGCATTAAAGTTAAGGTCCTTTCTCATTAAAAGACTGAACATCAAAATGCATGATGATACTTACTGTCCTTTCCTTCCTTCCTTTCCAATTAAAGCTGATTTTATTTTTATAATTATACAGCAAAAAACAAACTCCACCTTGATTTTATAGCATCTTCATATAGAGAGAATAGTTGGCATGCACACCCCTAAAGCTGTCAAGGGAAGAGCTCAACCACAGTGTTCAGTACAGCTCAGGATCAGTGATCACTGCTTACTGTTTTGAGCTCTCCAGCTATTTTGACAATTCTGCCTGCAAACACGCTCACTCCTCAGAGCCTGAGTCACGCTAAGTACCTTCACTTTTGTACATACAAACCAGGACTTATCATTCTAACTCTTAAAAGTTCGGGATTTTTTTTAAACGCTAATGCAAAGTGGAAACAAATGCAAGCACTCGGTAAGAGTAATCCCAAGCAACATAGGGGATGCCAGCTTAAGCGAAATCAGTTAGAAATTGAGCCCCATGTGTATAATAAAAACACACTTTGTGTAAAACTGTTTTTTAGGAAGATTTATACAGAGATATCTTTCTTCAGCTAATCCCAGTTTTGGACCAAAATAAATAATCAGAACCTTCACATAGCACAGACACAACTAAGCATTGTCAGTTCACAGAATTTAAAACATTATTATTAAAGGCTTTTAGTATTAAAAGCAGAAAATAAAGTCAGTTTCAGCTGCAACAGGGCTGGAACACCAATGAAATAAGTTACCCGTTCAGCAGATTCTTGATCAAGTCACAATATTCACAAAATATCAAAGTCCAAATAACTTAACATTTAGTTGCTGCTTTGGCAGGTTTGTTGAGACAATTGTAGAAGCAAAAACCTGCAACCAACAAAAGCTAAATCCATATAAAGATGTGGAAAACAGTCATCATCAAAACTGTTTATTTAAAACCATACTTATTACAAGTTCAGGTAATGATTGAAATAATATATAATATGATGAGAAATGCAAGACTACAGAAAGAACTGGTATTTTGTATTTACCTTTGGTATTCCGGAAGTGTCAAGCCAATTCTGGAAGATACTTTCTACAGTTAACCCAGATCTTTAAAAAAAAAAATTAAAAAATTAGAAGACACACAGAAGTACCAATGTTTCCACATGAAAATGAATCCTTCAGAAGCTGAACAAAACCCTGAATTCCAAGTATTGGTTGTACTGCAGTGGTATTACATTCTTGTTTTTTTAATGAATAATACCATCAGAGGTGAGATGAGCAAATTAAAAACAGATCAGGTTTTCTGTGCTTAAAACTCAGATTATAAATTCACTGCTTATGAGGATTGACAGAGAAAGTGTAAGATGGTAAACTGCATTTATGAAACATGTAATGTATGAACAGATGCACAGCTTCTTGTTGAGTGGATTTTTGTTTCTTTTACAGAAAAAAAACCCCACAGGCAAGTAAATTTAGCCATTTGAAACCAGTGTTTTATTACAGAAGCAGCCTAAATGTGAAGATAAAATACCAAAGAAAATGAAATTAAGTACAAACTTCCTTATACTTTTGGGTTTTGAAAGGCACTGATTGATATTTTAATATTTCTGCACTTTCTTTATATCCTGATAACATTCACAGTGAAGTCACAGAATAGTCTGAAGCCCCATTAAAAGGAAGTAGTTTGTCATGATCAAGCTGTGTGGGACTGAAATAACCACATGCATAAGTATCTGCAAGTTCAGAAATTATATTTCCCCATTTACTTTTGTAAGCTCATTCTGTTGCATTTACTTCAGCTCTGGCTGAAATCTTCCCAACTTGCAGGGAAGCCAGTTGAAAAAAAAAGAAAAAAAATTCACCCTCTCAGTGCAGTGTGCCAATACTGAAAAAGGAATTTAAGCAAGCCTTCAATGAATGTAAGTATTCTGAGAAGCAGAAGAGATGTGCATGGTCCTGTGCATGGTAATGCCTTGGCAAGACTCATTCTAACACTTACAGCTACCTTCACGTGTGTAAAGTAGACCTATAATTACCAAAGCGTTCATGAAAAGAACAGCCATTAAGAAGCTCTGATGCAGGAAGGTAAGCAACCCAATATAATTTTTATTTGAATTACATGACAAAGAAGCCTTTTTTTTTTTCATCCCCTCAACCCCTGACAAAGCTGTGCTCAAAATTCTGACCCTAAAGGATGTTTATTTATGGACTGTATCAGTGGCTAAGAAGGGAAGGATGTGTAATGCATACATCAGTAATTTTTACCAAACGATATTTAAACACCTTTAAATATTAACTTTCAGTATGCCAATAGGAGAGAGATCAATCACTGTTATGCCTGAGATGCAAATGGGAAAAGGAAGGCTTAGAGAGCTTATGGAGTCTCAAAAGCAGTCAAGCAGTATGTTAGTGGATGATGCTGGAACACATTCATGGAGTAAAAATTTCTGTGTGTTTACTGATCATAGTTATTACATATTTTTAACTTCGCTAGTTTTATTTGGAATGACCAAAAATTTAAATTATTGCTATTAATACATGTAACAACAGCACTTTTCCAGACACAGCTTATACCCTCAGTTAGATATTCTTATTCTTGTTGAATCCAAGATGAAAAATTTACCCACCATCTCCAAGCAAAACTATGTGTTAGCATTCCTTTGAGGTACAATTAGCAGCTACACCCTCCACTCTACACTATTGTGTTGGGAGATCTGCCATCCCTACTCACACCAAGCAGTATTCTGAAAGAGGTCCTCTCCTATGAGGAAAGGCTGAGGGAGCTGGGCTTGTTTAGCCTGAAGAAGAGAAGGCTGAGAGGAGACCTTATAAATGCCTATAAATAGCTTAGAGGTGGGTGTCAGGAGGATGGGGCCAAACTCTTTTCAGTGGTGCCCAGCGACAGGACAAGGGGCAATGGGCACAAACCGAAGCACAGGAAGTTCTGTCTGAACATGAGGAAGAATTTCTTCCCTCTGAGGGTGACAGAGCACTGGAACAGGCTGCCCAGGGAGGTTGCGGAGTCTCCTTCTCTGGAGATATTCAAGACCCGCCTGGACAAGGTCCTGTGCAGCCTGCTGTAGGTGACCCTGCTTCGGCA
>Ga0065711_1007480_pt1 | contig 15912 bp, 8 predicted proteins | sample Hoacrofraction12_FD_59098 | JGI IMG/M metagenome (GOLD analysis project Ga0065711, IMG submission 59098) | Hoatzin crop microbial communities from Cojedes, Venezuela - Epithelial fraction 12 v2 (version 2) | ecosystem: Host-associated > Birds > Digestive system > Esophagus > Crop | place...
TCAAAAATATCTCACACACTTAACGAAGTATCTGTCACGCCAGCCCAATACGGTAGAGAAACAGTAACTACTCTTTACAAATGTTATCCTTCCGCTGACAAAACCAGATTAAACCAGGTTGAGAGTCCAGCATGGCATCAGCTGTTTGAGCCAGGAGAGAAACCTCGTCTCTCCCATTTTCCACTTGACAGAATGAGATGTCACGTGAAATTTTGTCTATCATTCCCAGCAGCCATATAAACAGATTAAGTGGGAGCATTCACTTGGACCCAGGAAACCCATTTTGGCCATTTCAGGGAAGATTTGCAATTCACACTCCTAGCTTCACCAAATACTCCAATAGAATATATCAAGAAGCGAAGAGGAAAAGAAGGATCATTTACCATTTTTCTTATTGCACTATTCGAGTGACTTGCTGCAGTGGATATAATCTCCAGGGATTCTAGACAGAAGAAAAAGAAAAAAGTGAAACCAAACAGCTGCATTTGTACATATTTATATCTTGCATAGAAAAAAAATCGATCATTCTACAAAATTGTTTGTCATTTTTATGTAAATTACACACTACAACAAATCTCTTAAATTATCAATAAAAAGTAACCAAGATAAAGTGGAAAGCATAAGAAAGTCAGCTGCCAAATAGAAATTATAATCTGGGAAGATCAGAAGAGAATTACTGCAGATTCCTTTAGAGCTTCAACACTTTCAACCATGTTTTTTGTGACATGAGCAGTCATGGTTCTCTCCCCTCTTTTCTCAAAGTAGGCCAGAATGTCAAACTATGTTTTTTAGTTGAAACAGCTCATATGGCAAATATTTACAGTAATGGTACTAACAATGAAATGTTTCAAAAAACTATCTGTGGAAATAGCCTGAACTGTTCTTGTGTAAACACAGAGAGAATAAATTTAAAAATCGGCTGTTCTTTTTCCCTACAGGAGCTTCAAAATACAATAATGAATCTAACGGCAATTTTTTACAAACAAGAGACACACATTCCAAACGTGCGTAAAGCAAACCAAAATGCTGCCAAAAACAAAGAAACAGTGAAAAACCACCACAACCCCCGACCATCCGTCAAGCAACTGAATCAAAACCTGCGCGCTATTCCAAAACGAAAGCAAAACNTATGTGCTCCAGGAGGAGAACGCTGAAGGCTTCACAGCTTTAATAGTAACTTCATCCTCTATTAAAACAGATTTTTTTCAAAGAATCCTACAACTGCACTGAAGAGATTCTTCTCAGAGGGACTTTGCTTCTTCACTTTATTTTTCCTGAAAATATCTTTCATTTACTGTAATCTCTTGCTAATATCTTATTACAGCTCTTTTAACGGCTAGAAGATATTTACTTTCAGCATCTTTCCAGTCTAGAGAATCCTGAGGCAATTTCCTTAGGTAGTCCTTCAGAAGCATCTCGTAGCGTGGAATGCGTTGCACTGGTTCTAGCATGTGATGTTGCAATGTCAAATTTCCACACACTTTTTCCTTCTAAAAAATTGTAAACATTTCAATGTAGTAGACAAAAACGTTATTAGAATATAGTAAAAGTTATGACTGATAAAGCATAAATAATGTATTTAGAAACATGGATGATGGACCTTCTGGAAGAAAATAGAGCTACTTCACTGAACCAAATAACTAGAAATTCTTTCCTAAAAATAATTGTAATGAGTTTTCTAAGCATCCAGCAGAATTCACAAATAAAAGTCATACCAAAAATACTTCCCAAACTCCAGTGTGTTAACTGAGTTTTGTAATAACTCAGACAAAATTACAACTGAATTACAAAAAACAGTTCATGACCACGTATTAGAAAACAGTTCTTAAAATATACCTTTTACAGCCCATTTGTCTGAGAATGGAGTGCTTCCTTTCAGTTTCATTCATAATGTAACCCCCCTCAGAAGTGTTTTAAGATGCATGTTCATATCCATAATCTCAGATGCAATCAAAAGATTGCATTAAAATACACTTAGCTGTCTTCCCTGGCTTCAAATCGCAAAACCCTACAGAGCAGTACATTTAAGCAGAAATACCTTAACCTATTTCCAGCTTCTGAGCCTGCAGGAGGAAGACTCATACCTGTCAAGGCACAGAGAAACCCACGGGGAGCACCCGAGGGTACCCAACGCACCTTTGAACGGGACGGCGCGGTGCTGAACTGCTCAGCTTTCTCGACCTTTGGTGGCTCCGCATTTCGGATTCTGTGCTCACTGCCAATGTGTAGTGCTCTGCATAGCTGGTGTGAGCCAACAGAGTACTTACGGAGTCCGTGCAAGGATCTACACTTGCACTGCTATGTCACTTGAGCCTAAAACAGTATTTACTTTTGGCATCTATGACAAAATGTAGCATATTTTTACTCTTCTCATGTTTCAGCCTTTCTACTTCGGTCCTCTGTTGCGCTGGAAAGGCTGGATTTGTGGGGGGATTTGTGCACGTGTGAATGGAGAAGGAAAAGAAACAGAACGCAGTGTGAAGCAGACAAAAACAACAACCCCTAATTCTAAGTGATTTGGTATTTAATTTTCTCTTTACCCCTGTTTTCACCCACATACCTATAACAGAAGCATATACAAAAATACACTTAGAGATCTACGTTATTCTGCCCATTACCTGAATGTCCTGAATAATGAATTTGAATTGAGGTGACCGTTCAGTCCACGTTTTCACCAACTCCATTGCGTTATCAAAATTCTTCACGTACTCTCCATACATCTTGAGGAAAGGAGCTAGCTTTTGCAGAATATCTCCAATTCTGGGGGTGGTAGTCCTGCAAAGTAAGAGGGCGGAATCTCAGAGCAAATAGGAAAAAAAAACCAACTATCTATAATGAAAAACTTGAAATGTTTTGTTTGCAAAACATGGCCTAATTTATTTTATTTGCAGTTCCTTAAAACTACATTATCTTGTTCTGACCCTACTTTACACTCTAAATATCTAACCCGCAGTTTTGTTTGAGGACTAAATCGATACTGTACAGCTTCCCGTCTGTGCCTTATCCAAATACATGTATTTACAACTTCAAAAAAATCATTATTTATCTAGGAAAACCTATGAAGTAGAGAGAATTCCTTGGATTCCAGATCCCAGTCTTTTGTGAGAACTTTCCCACATCATTCCCGATTACTAACAGCATCTGCAGATAAAACAGAAGAGCAAAGAAACTGGTGGAGAGGCCGAGAGAAGGTGCGTTCTTGATGCACACAAAGAAAGCGGAACGGCACACACACATCTCCGAGAACTACCACAGGAAACACGTTTCACCTTTCATTTTCCAGGACAGACTCAGAAACGCAGTACCTCTGGGTATCTGAAAGTCTGAAGTCAATGCCGTGGTCTAAAGAGAAGCAATCTACTGCAATTACTTCAGCAGTCTGCTCCAGCACACCGCTTCTCCAAGAGAAAAGCTGCGCAGAAGGGAGAAGTTATCTGAAGGGCGATTACTGCCAGAACTGGCAAAGGCTGGTCCAGCCCCAGCTGCCCCCGGGGGGGCCAGCAGGTACCTGTGTGAGACCTGGCAGAGGTCTGAGCTACTGCTGGGCCCGGCAGCCACAGATGGGGACAAGACAGGGTGGGAAGTCGGTCTCTGAAATCACCAAGGCTCTCCACCCCGAATTAGCTTCACGGATTTGTTCAACCACTCTACACGCTGGCAGACACGTACACTTCCAAAGGCAAGCTAGCAATTTAAAACAAAAACTCTCTCCTTTGATTCACTGAATGGCACTTTATTGCAACGTAGCAGCAGAATTTTTAACTGACAATAAAATACAAATCATGCCAATTCCAATAGAAGTGAAGGAAATGTGAACACATTTCTAACGGTCACCAAAAAAAACCCCAAACCCTCACAGACATTAAAGTTTTCTGACAAATTTAACAGATAATTATAAAATTTTGCAATTAAAAAAAAAAACTTACAGCAGAAAAGACTGTAGCAATCCTTTTTATCTAAAGAAACCGGCACAAAAAAAGAATACTTCTACTTAACTGCTTCACAACTATTACTAGACAGACATGAGAAGAAAATGTTAAAACTTTTGTAAACAAGAAGTAGGAGCGGTTTGCTGTGCCTGCTCCCTGGATACCCATGGCTGCTCACTCACACCGAGCGCTGCAATTTCACCGTCTCTGAAGATTCAAAAATTTCATAACTACTTTTCATGCGAGGCCCCTACATGTCCAAAAACTCTGAGGCTGTAGAAACACAAATTCATCATCATTTCAGGTAAGAAAGACAAGGTCCACAAACAACTCTGGAAGAAGGAGAAGGGCAGGGGAAGCTGCAGAAAGCAGAACCTTTGAGAACAGCATCCTCCCTTGACGGACTTACAAAGTACAGACAACTAGCTCATCTCACATCCGAACACTACGCAGGAGCCAAAATACTGAATTCTACAAAACGACATCAGGTCCAGGGCTGTTACTGTCTCTTGGATAGACAGATCAGAGAGAGAACTATTACCATGGACCCAAACTATCACCATGGACCCACATCATGATGTGGGTCAAGAAACAGGACTTCACATTGTAGCAGAGGTAGAGAAACACTTCACGTTCCTGTGTTATCAGACCATGATGGTATTCATTTTTGTATTCTAAGAACTCCAACGTGACATAGCTGACTTACTAGTCGTGATTTGCAGCATCTCATTTCAAGCCTGCAGTGGCTGCAGGAAGACTAAGGAACGGTCAGTAAAATCACAGCACAGCAGAGGTGCCTACGGAACGACTGCTTTCCCTTCCAACGTACGAGCTAACAGTCATCCAACAAAACTGAAAGCTGCGGCGTCAAAGTGAAACAAATCCTATGAGCAGATCAGCTCTGTAATTGCCACAGATTCCAAATCTTTGCGTTGGAAGAGTGAAAAAATTTCTTCACCACCACCCCCACCCCCCAGAGGCTATCACAGCATGTTCTTACGCTACTCCCCAGCTATCTGCTGCTGGTCATCCTCAGGTACAAAGGTAGAGGCAGCCGGGTGTTTTGTTTGATACGGGATCGCTGTTACGCTCTGTTATGCTCCTTTCATGGGAAATATATCGCAACAAGGCTGCTTCCAATGTTCTCAAGCCATATGTTGTAAAAGCTCTGCAGCTCCAGCTGCTGCTCAACTCATTCCAAACGCATCTAACAGACCATTTCACTCCCACTCGATGAGCTTAGATTCACACTGCCTTCTCTGCTAGGAAAGAAGAGTCTGCTGCTGAGCTGCTTTCCCAGTTGCAAAACCATATATTTTTACCTGAAGTTTTCAAAACAAACCACAGCTTAGGGAAAGTGTCAGAAATGTTTACCCAGCTATTTTTATTGGAAGCTAGAGAATAACAGAAGGAGCAGATAAAGAATAATACAAGACATGCATAAACCTACCAAGAGAACATACTCAAATATTTTCTATATCCAATCAGGGGAACTGCTGAGGAAAATGAACTCTCTGTCCAGCAGAAGCTGTTGTGCCAGACAATCTCAGAGGCTGGGGATGGGGAGAGAAAGTTATCCCAGATTTTTCTTTCAGCAATCCTCAGAAATAGTTCTCTTCAGCTGCACCCTTTCTTTTAACTCCTCCCAAAAGCAGAACGTTTCAAGGACATTTAAAGGGGCCGTCTCAGGCACAGCACAGAGGTTGTTTCCAAGTAACGTGGGAAAGATAATATCCTTATGATGCAATTTATTAGTTTTGCACCAATAGTCAAAGCTCATCTGCAAAAGCACTTTTCAGCCTTTGGAGCTATAGAATTATACACACAGTATCGGTGAGCAATTTAGCGTTTTGAAAATACGTAAGGCAGTGCAACCCATCTTCTGTGCTCTGTGAAGTGTCTAGAGCAAAATTTTAGGGGTACGGCACAAACGTCACTTCATATCTATACAGCACTGACATAACGTAGCGTAAGCTGCTTTTTAAACATCACTGCACTAAGTCAAACTCCACTCCTCACAAATATGCGCTCTGTTTTAATCCAGGCGTTCGGATTTCCTATCAGAGTTTTTCAATGGATTAGAAGAAAAGGGTGGGTTTATCTCACACAGTTGTTCTGCGAGGAACACAAGTCACGGTGGAAGCTTTCCTGCATTTCACAACACTTACATTTTATTTTCTTGCCTTACAGACTATACAGGGCTACCATGTGCTTGTGCATGGCAACTGTTCTGTTTTAGAGAACCATCACTTTAAAGGGTAATCATTTTATCAAGTCAGGAGACACACAGCTGCTGTCTAAAGCACCACTGTGTAGCCTGAGACTTCCGTATATGTCACAAAAATACATTATTTCTCAATTTTTCAGTGTGACTTGAAAATTAAGGAGTTATATGAAAGTGTAACTGGACATGAACAGGTGCTGAGGTAAAACAACTGGATGAAACAATATTTGTAATTTTTTTTTCTTTTTTTTTAAATGAGGTGACCCCTTTTCCCAAATAAGATAGGGAAGCAGGAATGGTTTGGGACTTTTTTCTGTTTTTCTTTAACAATTGCATAAAATACTTGGCTGTATTTTAACATCTCCAAGGTTGCATACCCCGAGGCAGGATAAAGATATTACAATATCTTTACATAATCATTACAGAGTATATTTACACCTCAGCTATCCCTCTTGCTTGCTCCAAATAGAGCTCAAGAAAAGCTGGGGGAAAAAATGGCCCCAAAATACACCTGACATGATTTTTATTTCAATTAGAAAACCAAAACACAGAAAACCCAGAATGTATCCCACCTTCTTACAGAAAGCAGTAACGACAAAAGTTACTGTGCTACAAGGGCAGCACAAAACACAGAGATGTTGTTTCTCTCAATTCTGTGTTCTGCGCAGTGAATTCAACGGGTAGCACGTAACGTCAGCCTGCACCCCTAAATCAGCAAGGCATTTCATCATGAGCCACCTCCCCGGCTGCAACGAGACACACGTCCTTTATTTTGAGCTAATGACACAAGTCCTCTACTGAGTCAGATCCCGAGGAAGAGTGGAAGAGCAGATGTTCTCCTACCCACAGCACTTCCCCGGCCTGGACCATTTAATTATGAAGGTACCTTCCCTCCCTCAACCCTGTGACAGAGTTTCTACAGTTTCTACATTTGTAGCAGCATATGAACCAGTGAATTGCCTCTTACCATTCTTGCATCCTTTTCTCAAGCTCTGGAAGTAAGAATTTACTGTGGAAGGCATTTATTGATGAAATATTAGAAAAGATTTTGTTAATCACTTCAGCTGGAAATGACCCTCTGTTGGCTTCCTCAAGGAGTCTGGAACAGAACACCTGCAACAGAAAAAGAACCCCAAACTTATCAGCCTCTTATCCTTAATCAATGGATGAAGACCTATCCACCCCTCCTTCTCCAGCTGGGGCAAGGTTAATGTTTCAGTCATATGGACAGGTAATGACAAACTCATTTATTGTCTTTCTCTCGCCAGAAGTTCGCAGCTTCTCCTCCCCTTACGCCCCACTTTTTTTCTCGTGGGCCAGGAAAACGCTGCGGGCAGAGCAGACGGAAGGAAAGCCAAACTGAAGTAGTGCCATTTTGGAATGACTCCAGGCATCCTGTCTGTTTTAACAGCTGGATCATGTCAGCTTTCTCAGTCTTCCAGTGGTATTTTCCACTAGTGCTTTCTTTTCAATTAGCATGATGTCTGATCACCATTAGCCTAACCACTCTCCTTGTATGCTGTACCCCCTTATCCTTTTGAAATCGCAGTGGTTGGCAGACCATGAGCGGTCCCCGCATTCTATTTAAAGCACAAAAGCATCCCAGTTCTGACTGGACTCTGCTATAGTCTCGTCACAAAAATACATTATTTCCCCACCAGTGGGCTCTACCTGACCAGACGCAGCTGCAAAATGCACGCAGCTGCACACGTGCACATCACAAACCAGCGCTTACGGGGAGCGATGGTCCCCCATCTCCCTCTCCCATGCTTGAACAGACTGCTTCTCCCTAGCAAGGGCTTCAGCAGTTTGGGAAAGAAGAAAAGAGGCTGAAGGCAGGACTTTGGTAATCCCAGATGAGATAACAAAAGCGTCTTAAAAGGGGAAAAAGCCAGGCGCTTTCACCTACACTTTAAAACATGCTCACGTTGCTGCATCTCTGAGAGGACAGCTCGTTAATTTGGACAAACTGCTTTGAAGACTATAAAGGTCACATAACTTTTTAATCCCGTTTAGAAACATAACAGTCCCTTCCCAGTCTCCTGTTTTCCTCTCATTCGCAGCAGTTGAGCAGCTGTGCTTGAAAGTTCTGATTTTTCAGAACTCTGTCCAGTTCATACTTGGAAAAGAGGCATAGAAGTAATGCACTTATGATCAAATCAAGGAAAATAATTGTACATTACCCATCAGAAAAAACTACAAATGAAGTAAACATTTTCCATATTTTTTTAAAACTTCTCTACATCAAAGGGTTTTTTTTGTTTTTCCTTTTCTTTTTCTCCCCAAATACTTTGTCTTTTAAAACACACCATATATCCATCCGAGCATGGGTCTTCTAGGTCAACCCACTTTCCTGAGGACAATTACTTAGAGCCCCAAGCAGCCTGAATGATTATTGTATCAGCTGAGGCTTTGGACTTTTCATCAGCTCTGTCTACCAGACTTCTGCCTTAGACTCGAGAGATGTAAACAGCCGTGTCAGAGAAAAAAAATCAATGCATAGCTACTGGTATCCAGCTAAAACGGGCAGAGGTGTTATGTGAGAAAGTAAACAAGGTTTAAAAAGGCAAGTACTCAGGAACTACAGACTTCCACGTTTAAGAAATATCAGTTTGATGCTACAGAGCAGAAGAATTCAACCCTTTGCTTGCAAGAAGAGTAACTTCTGTTCACTTCAACAGGACTTGGTCTAAACCTATAGTGGGAAAACAGGGCAGATACAGTTTAGAACAGGCATCTTCCTAGGTTCTTTGGCACCAGATAAAAATTCTTTTCAAGTGACTCAAATCTGAAAGATTAAGTAATGTTCTAGTGGGGAGGTGACTTCAGGATTATAAAATGATACCCTTCTTGTTCGCGTCAGCAGGAGCCAAGCAATGAATGAGCGTAACGTTATCCATCCCCTTTTTCCCAAGGGCAACTGGTGGGAGGCTGGCCCTACTACTGCTTATGGTGACATCGACACCCACAGAACCTATTGCGTTAATATTCTCAAAATTCTAATACTTTAAAAAATGTCATGTTCTTAAAATAAAAACATAGGCAAAGTTATGTGGCAAGAGCAAAGGACTGACCGGAAAAGTCAGCAAAACATGAAAAACATACCACCTCTTACAGAATTTATATACACGCTTATGCACAGCTGTTCCAGTGAAATCAAGGCAAGACAATAAAAAGAAATTCAAGAAAAATGTACCCCATCTAGGAGGTCAAGTCGGCTCACGTAGGCTTTTTCTGTTTGCAGAAGTTCACTGGCAATTTTGTGACGTTTCTGCTCATCTGTCTCCTGGAGGAAAATAAGAAGAGCTTTTAGGATACTGGAGGAAACATAATTTAACACTAAACAAAAGTTGAAAAGACATATGATTAACTTACAGTCCAAAAAGCACCTGAAATCCAAGCTTCACATTTAGTAACAGACACCCCAGTTTGACAAATACAAACTTTTCAGCAGTTTAATCAACAAACACAAAAGTCAGAGGAGGATAAAAATCCAACTGCTGAGTAAAACTCCAAGCCTACAACATTCAGTATTTCTCAGTTTGTGCAGGGATCTTTGCCGAGCCCCAGCTCCCTGCTGCACAGATCAGCTCCCATCCCGGTGAGGGAGCACCACCGCCCTTTCAGAGCTGGAGGAACCCATCTGCGGAGGAAGAGGGAACAGATGGGATGAGTTGGTGTTCGCCCCCACGCCCGTTTCAGAAGTTCCTGGAACGGCACGTTCTTTACATGACAGAATTATTGGAAAATACCACACAAAATGTTTTGTGTTCATTAATGCGCTCCTTGCTGATTAATTGTTGGCTGCAACTAGAGAGCTCCTGTGCTAGGCCTGGACAGAAGTCACTTGTGCATCTTCAGGGAAGTTTTCGCTTTAAAGTCTTTCATTCTGAAAAATACAGGGTTGATTCTTCTGCTCAATGGAAACTTGTTAATTCAAATTTCAATATTAAACTCAGGATGTCAGAATACAAAATTATAAGTTGCTATGAGAAGTCACTTCAGAACAAGCAATGAAAGCACAGCCTTCTACAATATTAAAACACTAGGAAAATGCCTCGGGCTCACAAGTGTCAGATTCACACTGCAAGATTCTTCTTCAAGATCTAGGGCCAGCGCTGAAAAGTACGTGCAGCTAATGACATCTGACTCTTTCCTAAATGGCAGTCTTAACACGGTGCTTAGGGGAAAGCCGTCCTTTTCTAGACAAACCGTAGAAAGTCTTCATAAAAAAAAATAAGATGAGAGCTTGAAAGAGTCATTTCTGATTTCAGACTGCACACTGCTTTCCACAAAAGTATGATCAACTTTTGCAAGTACCTTTATAAAGACGGTTTGCAGAATACTGAATACTACAGTCTGTTAAAGGACGTCCGTGGCTTTTTTCCCCTTTCCAGTATTCAGTAAATATTCCAGATTTGAACACGTTTCACTTCTCACCTGCGGTGTTAACAGTCACACTGCTCCACGGCAAGCCTCCTCTCTAAATACAGGCATTCAGCAGTGACTTCAAAGCTGTTCATTAAATCTGTTTAAATCAGCATAGCAACCACGGTAACCTACAGCACAGCGTTCTAAGCGCTGTCCAGAGAGGCTGCAGGGAGCTGGAGGACGAGCGGTTACAGCTACGGCGTGCCGTTTAGCGCAGCCATTTACAAGGGATCTCACACGTGGACCTGAGGCACAAAACCACGGAGGCTACTGGTTCCTCAGCAATTTTATTTCATTTTCTTCTCTCTCCTCAAAACCCCACTTTCTCCCTGAAGCACTGCTATAGAACTAATCTGCAGTTTTCAGAAGATTACCTGAGCTAATTAAGACTGGGAAAATCACACATAACAGGCTCAAAAATACCACACAAAACGAGCAATTCGGAAAAAGCATTTAATGCTCACTCCTACATCAGGGTAAGTCCCTCTTACTCTCCCGCTACACTCTGACCCCAGCTTTCCCATCCTCTCAGTATCAACCTTGCACAGCTTCCTAATTCTTGAACCTCAGTTTCCCTTCTACATCAATCACACCACCTGACACAGGAATCCTCCATCTGGGAAAAAATACACACCGCGGACAAGTTATCTTTTAATCACAATGTCATGTTCTTATTCCAGCATAAGAACATCCACTTACAGGGTTACATCAGTGCAAGAATAAAACTGCATCAGTGGTTTTGTTTTAGGGAAGTCCTCAGTTTCCCACCTCCCCATCTCAATATTTGCCCATGTTACATGAACTGCCAGCTGTGTTTTCTGCTGCTAGCTCCATCCTCCTCACTACTCATTCGCCCACCTCAGTGCCTTATCTGATGTCCCACCCAAAGACAAGCACCTGGTTTCGAGGCGGCCACTCCAGTTTCCTTCCTCTTGGAAACCACAGGTCACAGGCTGTGTTGCTCAGCATGGCACCCGTCTCCCGAGGAGCTTTTCTTGGTGGAAGCGGCAGCCGCTTGTCCTGAGCACACGGGATGAACTGGGTCCAGACGCCCGGGCGGACGCATGGGTCCCGCCAGCGCCACGCAACACAGCGAGGTACGTTTGGTGGAAAGACCCACCACCGTGCCAGGCCAGTGCTGCAGCCGACGTAGACGCGTGCGCGCGCGTATTTACCTCCTGCTTTCAGGCAAATCATTCACGGCCATCCCAGCTCCACCTGGCACACACCACGCTGCGCTGCACCTCTGCCTCCATCTGCCCACCCACCCCTCCTTGAGGTCGGCACTCGGGGAGCGGCCAAGCGATGGGCTCCGGGCAGGCAGACCCTGAGAAGTGGCTCAGCTTCTGCAGACCCGAACTTGGCTATTCCAAGTAGCAGGAAGCAACTCTTACAACATAATTTGGAAATAAATCCTGAACAATGTTTTGTGACAGTAAGAATGAAATGGAGCCATTCGTTATTAGAGCTGTTCAACCAAACAGCCCTGAAAAACCTTGTAGAAATAATGGGGGAAAATTCTTAAAAGAAAAATCTTTAAAAACCATGGAACACATGAAGTTAGTATTCAAACTTCTGAGAACTTCAGTGCTTCCCTAAAGAAGTGCTCTATCAAATCCGTAAAGAACTACTGTATCAAATCTGATCATTAACAGTAAAAGGGAATTTTAATTCTTTTAAGTTACAAGTTAATCTTTACTTTCACAGGATGTAATCATAAATGCCCACATCTCTTTTCACAAGTAAGATGATAGAAATGAAAGATACAGCCACATTTCTTTTCTGGAAAATTCTTCTATTTCCCTCCTGTGATTTCTTTATGCTTTTAGTACACCAGTATTTATATTGGGTCCCTTGCCATTAACAAAGAGTACCGAGACATAAGTTTACTACAAGGTATACCTGGACACCTACTCATCACTTCAAGCACAACTTCTCAACAATCTCAGGGAACTTTTCAAGCTTCTGCGACCATCTGTAACACACGGCAACTCAACACACAAAATCAATCAGGAACGGTGAGTGTGATACACTGAGAACGTTATATTAGAGGTGCAGGATTTCCACTGATGATGAAAGTACCTGAAATATGAGGTAACATTATGTTCCTGATGACTATGTCAAAGCAGAATGCAACCACGTTAAAAATGTTTAGGCAGCTTTTTAAGCACTTCAGCAATTTAAAAGAAAGAACCTCTACTCTTTTCCAACTCAAAGGCGAAAGTTGAATAAAACATTACTGTTCGTTCTATGGCTGCAGCTGAACTGAATTCTCAGTTCTACCTGTCTTGCACAAGACAGTAAATATTTCACCTGGGCTTAGTTATGTATCCTTCAGTACAAATTTGCACATTCTCAGAATCATTACATTACTATGGACACTTAAGAAATCAAAGCAAGTAATTTTTACCTAAATTGTTCTCAAACTCTGAAGTTGAGATACGAAAAATGCTGCTGAAACTCTGAACTCCTTGCATCTCTGTTCATACTCCTGACACTGTTTTTCCATTGTTCTAAACTTGCAAAAACGACACTAATTTAAAGCAGACTTTAAACAAAACTAAATCCCAATATAACCACAACTTCTTATCCAAACCAAATAGAAGCCATCTCCCATCAAGAAAATGATACCTACCAACGTGATCGTGATGCCGTAAGTGATTCACCCCTGTTTTGGTGTAGCCCTTGCCCCAGAGGCTTTGTAGTAATATATTAAGCAACACAGACAGGTAAGAGATGTAGGATACGAACAAATACCATTCAATTTCTGTTGTGCTAGTTTGTTTGTAATGCTGAGTTTGGTCCAATGTAACAGGGTGGGATTTTCTTTTCTAAAACCATTCATATTATAGCTGCTTCATGATCCAATGCTTTCTTCTCTAAGTATTGGGAATATAAATGTAAATTTCCACGAGAATTTAAGATTTCCTTTAATCTTGAGTCCTCAGTTTCTGAAATCGAGGAATGCACTAAATTTTGCAGGACCTGCAATGAAAACCCTGAACGCTACCATCACCTTCTGGCGCACTAACTCTATGCAACAGGCCATTGCCCAAATGATGAGTGAGCTTCTTGCACAGCAACCAAGAAAAGCAGTAAAGATCCCGGTATCCCTTAAGAGGCAATTCTTCTTAAGAGGATTTACACGTTTATGTTGGGTGCTGAAGATGTACAGCTTTCTTTATGATTTACTGTCACTAAAGACGAACATAAAATTGTAGAAGAAGGAAGAAGCTGGTAGAACCTCTCTTTCTCAACTGCTGCAACAGTAAACATTTCTTGGCAGAAAGTTAATTTAGCAAGCAAGTTTCACCCTATTTAAATCAAAACTTCACCTCACAGTTAGAAAAGTATGATCTCCACCAGGTTTTGCATCTGAAACACCACAGCCCACAACATTGTCATTAAAAGAAGACATCAAGTAAGGACTTTATTAAAGATGCACAACGGATTCTGCTCCATCTGTGGCATGCATGCAGTCTATATCCCTATTTCCTACCAGACTCACAACAAATACCACAGCATTTGTCTTCTTGTCTTCAGTTTGCCCTAGCAGCAGATTTCTCGCAAGATGTTATTCAGGAAGTTAATTGATTGGGATGTTCTTGTACTATTCAGCCTCCACGTTTTAGGCAAACCAAAATTTCTGGCAGAAGGTGCTTCTGCTGCAAGGCAGGAAACTTTTCACTTTAAATTGTCTTTTTGTTTGTGATATTTGTGGTTTGTGACTTTCAAACTAATACAGTAAATAAGAGAAATGAAGTATACTCTGCTCCGGTCATTTGGGGAAAATGTTTCTGAACACAGCAAAATTTAGTGAGTTTTGTCTAAACTTTTTCAGAACCTGCAAGAATCTGACTTCAGTCAGATCTACAGCGATGAGGAACCAAAAAAAGTTATTTCCAAATAAGCTTTCTTTTCCAAGTCTAAAATGCAAATTGATTTTTCTGTTTTTTGCACCATTCCCCTATTTAATTCACCCTTTCCAGCAGTGGCCTTCGTTTATTTCTGCTGTACACGTACGCATTTGCACCACTTTCTTCTCTTCCCTGAATTAGGAAATCTGGCACGCAGGAGACAAAGAAAATACTTTGAATTGGTATCACTATATATGTACGTATCAGATGCATAGTTTAGTTTGTCTACAACTTGCATCTGCTCCTATTGCTTTTACTCAATTAGAATCATAGAATGCCAAGGGTTGGAAGGGACCTTAAAGATCATCTGGTTCCAAGCCCCCTGCCATGAGCAGGGACACCTTCCACCAGACCAGGTTGCTCAGAGCTCCATCCAACCTGGCCTTGAACACTGCCAGGGAGGGGGCAGCCACAGCTTCTCTGGGCAACCTGGGCCAGTGCCTCACCACCCTCATGGGGAAGAATTTCTTCCTAATATCTAATCTAGATCTGCCCTCTTTTAGTTTAGAGCCGTTCCCCCTTGTGAAAAGCCCCTCTCCATCCTTCCTGTAGGCCCCTTCAGGTACTGGAAGGCTGCTCTAAGGTCACCCCGGAGCCTTCTCTTCTCCAGGCTGAACAGCCCCAACTCCTTCAGCCCGTCCTCACAGGAGAGGTGCTCCAGCCCTCTGATCATCTTCGTGGCCCTCCTCTGGACTCGCTCCAACACATCCATGTCCTTCCTATGTTGGGGCCTCCAGAGCTGGATGCAGGACTCCAGGTGGGGTCTCACGAGAGTGGAGTAAAGGGGCAGAGTCCCCTCCCTCGACCTGCTGGCCACGCTTCTCTTGATGCAGCCCAGGATACGGTTGGCCTTCTGGGCTGCAAGCGCACATAATTGTACCTACACTTGCTTAATTAAAAAGGGCAGAAGAGTGCTGTTAGTCTGTGCAGTGCAACTTCAGCTGGACTGCATCCCAGTTTCAAGATTCTTTGCTGACTATGTGGGCGCTTAGCAAAATCACAGACTGTCTAAATGCTCTTGCTTCTTCTCAATGCCTGCTTGGATGCAGTAACAGCGTAAAGCTCTACCAGACCTCACCTGTTCCTCACCACCCTCCCTCTGTTCCAGACAGCATGGTAGCAGCTACTCAGACCACCACAGGGCTGATTTCAATCTGTAGGTTGCATTAACCCAAACTAAATCAGTGTTTGATTTTGTAAAGCGTGGGCCTTAGATCACTCTGTGGCAGGCATGCTTCTTAATCTCACTAGAAAAGGGGATGTCTGTGTATGGAGAGCAAGCTGGTGTCTTGGAAAGTGCTGCTGCGACCCAGTTCACAGAATCACAGAATGGTAGGGGTTGGAAGGGACCTCTGTGGGTCATCTAGTCCAACCCCCCTGCCGAAGCAGGGTCAGCCAGAGCAGGCTGCAC
>Ga0065711_1008387_pt1 | contig 15912 bp, 12 predicted proteins | sample Hoacrofraction12_FD_59098 | JGI IMG/M metagenome (GOLD analysis project Ga0065711, IMG submission 59098) | Hoatzin crop microbial communities from Cojedes, Venezuela - Epithelial fraction 12 v2 (version 2) | ecosystem: Host-associated > Birds > Digestive system > Esophagus > Crop | place...
CCCCGCCGGTCAGCCCCACGCCGGCCGGCCCGGCGGGCAGCAGCTGCGGCCCCCGCCCCGATCCCCCCGCCGCCGGGGAAGGGGCAGCGCGCACACACACAGGCACACACAAATGGCACGGGAGGAGGGGGAAAGTTTCCAGCCGCTTCAGCCAAATAGCCAGCATTTGCAGTCCCCAGGCAGGCACGGTGGCGAACGCACCGTATGCACGCTCCGGCCCCGAAAGCAACGGGGCACCGCGCCGGGAGAGCGAGGGGAGGGGGCCCGGGGCACAGAGAGAGGGGGGCGAGAGGGAAGAGAAAACCATCTGTGTTTCTTTCAGTGGAACCGCCGCTGGCGCCGGGCACGGCTGGTGCAGGGCAGGGAGCGAGGGGACACCCCCGCCAGCCCGGCGACTCTCCCGACGGACCCGTGCGGATGGGCTGCAAATAAAGAGCGGGGCTGGGCTGCACCGCGGAGCCCAGCAGCCCCCGGCCGCCCGAGCGGGACGCGCGGCCCCGCGCCCCCGCCCGCGCCCCGCTCCGCTCCGCGTTACCTTCTTAGTGCATCTGGAGCGGCAGCTTTTCTTCCCCTTCCCCTCTCCTCCTCCTCTCCCTCTCCTGTCCTCTCGGTTTATACCAGCCTGTTCCTCATCTCACAGCCTTCCTCCCAGCGCCATCTTGCAAGCTTGTGACGTTGGGAGCCGCTCACCCCTGACCCACATTTGAATAGAAGCCAAAATGAAAAAAAGAAGAGGAGAGAGAGAGGGAGAGAGGAGAGAAAGAGGGGGAAGAAGAGGAAGAAAGAGCGGAACGAGGAGAGGCGGGGAAAGCGGCAGCTAGACAAGTGCTGTGCCAGTGTGGAACAGCATCGGTTCCCGCTCCCTTGCCAGCTAGTTTAGTAATAAGCAATTTCCTGCTTTTGCAATAAATGCTGCCGCGGCGGGGCTGGGAGAGGGATGGGGAGCTGGCTAATTCCCACCGAGGGACCAGGGCTTCCCCCACGCCGAGCCGTCCCCCCTTCCCTGCCACCCACACCCCGAAACCCAGCCCGGAGCCCGACCACTGCCTGCCGGCAGCCCAAACCCTGCCGCTCCCGCCCAGGTTCCGAGCACAGAAAAAGGCGGTTGTGCAGATTATTTCTCCCATCACCGATGAGGTCTCGAGTGCGTGTTAAGGGAAATCATCTAGATTATCGTTTGTACATGTATTGGAATCTGAAATGAGCTTTGTACACAAATTAAGAAAACATCCTCGTATGTAACACCATTTGCATATTAGCTTTTTGTCTCTCCTGTCCGTCTGTGGAGGACTGACAGTGCAGTTTGCACCATGCAAGGCACTGAGGGAGACGAGGCCTTTGCACTCATAGAATCTGTAGAAATCTGAAGTTTTGTTTTGTGCATTTTTTTTTTAGTTATTTACCTATTAGAAGTATATCAAGGGGGAAACATATTTGTATCCCTGGTCCTGCAAAGACTTTCGTGCATGCTTAGCTTTAAGTACATCAGTAATCACACTGAGCAAGCAGGGGCTACTCAGATGCTTACACTAAGCATGTGCACGGCCTGCAAGCTCAAGCTAGTATTTTGTAAAGTGTGAACTGATATCATCTTGATTTTACTGACCATTGCCACAAAGTACAGCTGTGCTGAAATCTGAATTACACCTTTGTAGCACTTTCTCCCTTCACTAGCTAATTAATCCATAATAACAGGAGAAATGTATATAAGCATTTTTATTACAGTTGTGTGCAGGAGTTCTTCCACTATCCCATGTAGGAATCCCTGCATTAGCTGCAAGTGTGAGATGACATTTTCTTTTCTTCCATGCTCTCGGAGCCACCCATAACCAAAACTCTCTGTAGCCTGAGCAAGGTGATTCATTAGTGAAGCTGAGCCTACCATTTAACACATCTCTAAGAATTCCCTAGCAGCCTCGACGCCAGCGACTCTCTCCGCCACTTCCTGTGCAGATCCCTGCAGTTCGCATGCACTTCAGCTGGATCCCAGCTGCAGCGTAAGCTCTCCTTCCCTGATAATAAAGGTATTTTCTGGTTGCTCATCCAGAGTTCAAAGTTTTTGCAGGAGATGGTTTCCTCAGCCCTACCAAAGTGGCTGGAGGAGCAAATAAAGATAAGGCAAATCACAACAGCCGTATCAGAAAGGTCTGGACTGGTGGTTTGTTCACAGTACACCCAATAAAGAGCAGAACACTTTAACAGTGGTGAGAACAGCAAACCCGACTGTCAGCACAAGACCCAGTGAAGTAGATAAGGATCAATTCAAGACTCTTCCCCCACCAGCAAAGTTAATTTAAGATTGGTGGTGCTGCTCTTAGCTGTATTTTAAAGCTAAGCGGCCTTACAAATAGCCAGGGAGGTGTAGGTAGCCATTTGCTTCATGCTGTGCCAGAGGAATTGGTAGGCAAATACACAGAAGTCCTTGTGCTGTGTTATCTAAACAGGAGAAAAATGCATCCTAGAGTTATTTCAGTCAGGTTTAAACATTTGGGTTTAGAAAGACCCGCTTTTGTGAATCTCTGTGTGGCATCTCAAGACCTCAACAATGCTACCATCTACCCTCAATCTTCCTTGCTTCCGCTGAAGCTTGCTGCCCCAGAAGCAGTCCACGGAACAGTCTGTGTCCCCTGCCAGTGCACAGACCAACATCTTCGTTCAAACCCGCTATCATCATTGACATTTGAACAGAGGTACCAGGCTTTGCACAGGCATGGCTCGAGGCACAAGCACTGAAGTCTGTCTGCCAACTTTGCCAGGCAGGTGATAACTTCGGAGAGTGAAGGGAGTGAAGAAGGTTGGGAAGAAGGGGAGAAACATCCTAAGATGTCATAATAAGATTTAGTCTGCAAAAAGTTTTACCTGTATTTGAATCTTCTCTAGGTTTGAGGACAATCGGTTCTGAGCATTCCTAAGGAAATGGAAAGATAGACAAGTTCTCAGTGGAGAGGAGACAAAAAAAGATAGAAATTAGGTGTCTGGCACCTAGAAATGATATGGTAGGATGCAACACTGCATTCAGCTTCATATATACATGATAATTATAACATTGAAAAAGAACTAATGAGACAGCTAGACCAGGTGCTGTCACTAGAACCATGGACATCTGCGGAGAATCTGATGAGCCAAGTAGAAGTATAACCACACCTACCTGGAAAACATCTACAGGCATGCAAGGTAGATACCATGATACCTATAATGTCTCCAAGCAACCACAGCCAGGGAGCTTGCCATCCAAACAGAGGGTACACCCTCAAGTTCCAAGAAATCACACCCACTGTGGGCACATCTGGCACTGGGTGAAAGATGTGCCCGTGTACGTGCAAAGCAAACGCGTTGCTCAGGTGCAGAGAACAGCATGCTCAGGCGAAAGGCAGGACTAGAAGGGTAGAGCTGGCACTCTGGTTACAGGCGCCGTGGCACAATGAGCGTCTTCTGAAGGACGCTTTGGGCTGGTGGATGCTTTGGGCTGGTGGATACTTTGAAGAAAGAGGTGCTTCTATATGCAGCCAGATACTTGTGATTAACTTTGTTTTCTTATTTTGTTTAATTGTGGGGGTTTTTAGCATTTATTTTGAAAAGAGCATGGCCAGGACAGCAGCAGTGCATTGTTCTGGGTGCTCTGCAGCCACAAATGAAAGCTTCAACTTCCTCCTCGGTGTGTTGATGAATATGTTGAATACAACGCGTCCAAGGTGGCTATGACAAACAAATTTTTTTTGTAGTATACAGTATACAAAGAATTCAGAACAGAATCCAAAAACCAAGCAAATTTCACACCATCCTTAGCCATCAGTACGTATTCACAAATAGCTCTGTGATGCTGCTTTCAGGCAGAAAAGTTTAATTAATTGTATCCCCCCCAAATAAGTTATTGTTTGCAAAATACTTAGACTCAAATCAAGTCAGTGGCTGAAACCCAGAGGAATTTCAGGGCTTCAGTTCCTTTTTAGTCATTTCCGACCAACCGATGGGTTCAGAAGCATCTCCAGCCCTTTGTAGCTGTGCTAATAGCAAGTTTAAGCTCACCATAAAGCAGGAAGAGGACACAGGTAGAATTGTTACAGTGGCAAGCCAGTGCTGTGGGTGAGGAATGAAGTAATCTGAGCAAAGAAAATGCCATTGCAGAAAGTAAATAGAATAACGACCAAAGGGTGACCGTGTGCCCTTACAGCTCTTCAGTGCCACCTGCCTTCGGTCCCAGCGCTAGTGGATGTCCAGTGCCATCTAGCAGGCAAAACAGTTGTTTACAGTAGGAAACTGATGGGTAAAGCTGGGTGGAAAAGTTGAAGCAAAAAGGAAAAAACTGTAATTCAAGGAACTAAGCAAAATGTACAGGGCAGAGGATGCCAGCGTAGGGTGTATGTCTGAAAGCAAAATGAAGGCAAGGGCTAACCAGCCTGCTCCTCAGGAATAAAAAGGGATTTAGCACTAAAAATGACGTTTCTTAGCAGAGATTTGCAGTCATTGCCTCTCCAGTGGGGGAGTCCTGGCAGTACCACTAAAAATGCTGAGGACCTGAACATCATATTGGAGCTGAAACAGGCATCCTCCGAGGCATTGCAGTGACCCAGGAAAATTATGCTTGAACAGTAACAGAACGGCTGGTGATAGCTCATGAAATGAAGTTATTTTACTGTCCCATTGGTAGAAGTCTACCTCTACAGTCAGACATGAGGCTGGAAGGTCTTTTCCTACAGAAGCCGAAGTGTCCATGGGGGAGACTCCAATTTTTTGCTAAGCTGGTTTTTGAAAATCTTTTGTCTCTTAGCTGCAAATGCTCTCTGTATGAATATGCTACCCCCAGTAAAGCCCCTTTATAATTAGCTGGGTTAGTTGATTCCCCTACTGCTGTCTGTGGTCTTCTGACTGCAGATGGTGGATGAACACAAAGAACATTACATTCTGACCTTTGTGTAATGATACCTTAATTTCTCTTACCTGTTCCTATTTTCACTAATTTGAAACTAGATAGTGCACAAATTCTACAAATAATTGTTCCACAGCTGAAAATCAAAATATAATCTTTTAGGAAAATCTATGTTATCAAGGAGAGTCAGAAGCTGTAAAGGTACTCTGAATCCGTAGTATCAAAAATAGCCACAAAGGTCCCCAATTCAGAGCTAGTTTTATGCTGCAGAGGCTCACAGATTCAGTCAGCTCTGCACTGGTTTGCACTTTAAGGGTTCTGTTCAAAATTACGGGGTTAGAAACCCAATTAGAAAAAATAAACAGAAGGTAACGGTTTGAAAAATCAGGCTAGTCATATAGTGCTTGCACAGGGTACTATTTTGTACACTTCTGCTTCTGTTGTATTCTTGGTGATAGAAAGTTTTAATTTCCTTGGAAGAGAAGAAACATACAATATTTTTATTGCTGCAAGCTGAAGGTTTTTGCTAGGCATTTTGGCATACGCAGGGCTGATGCAAGGGTTTTTGCAGCTTTAATCAGATAAAAACGTTGCTTCCATTATACCAAGATCTTTGATTTCTGTTGGCCTGTGAATTTCACTGCTAATATGCTCACTCTGTACCTATCTACAAAACATCTGTATTTAACTGTGTCTACCCTGTTAGTTAATACAGCCTGTGCAATGGCAGAATTTCACTAGACTATGGCAGAGTGATAAACAACTGACGAACAAAACCACTACCTATGCATGTTAGAAAGAAGTGAGATTTGCTGAAAATAACTCAGATGTCAGAAGGAAGTTTAAAAAAAGAATTCTTCAGCCATGTAAATGAACTCTGAAACAAGAAATGAACTGGTGCTACTATGAAGTGTGTGGGCAACGAAAAGATTAAAAATACTTTTGTACCCAAAATCTGAGATCTTTGCCGTAGCTTTAAGAAGAAGAATGGAGTTGAAGAAGGAGCAAACCAAGCATGACTGATTAGTTGGAATGAGGGGATGAAGATGGAAGTTATCACAATAAAGGTGAAAGCAGATATAAAAGAGCTCAACGTTTTCAGGTGAGGGAGATCAGGTAATTTCCATCCCAGATTTCACAAGGAAGAAGTACCAGATTGACAGCAAGGATTTGAAATAATTTTTTTGAATTGGAGGTTGCTCTTGCATGATTTGAAAATAGTAGATATAATACTTTTGTATTTAAAATTATTCGAAAGTTATCTAAGTAGCCACTGAGCTCGTTGACTTTGAGACCATTTGAGGCTTTCAGAAGAGTTTTGAAGGAAAATGTAATTAACCAGAAAAAAGGAGAGAGTGAAAGAAAAGATAAACAGGATAAAATGCAACCACAACACTGATTTTCGTGAGTATCCTGAACTATTTCTTTGACGAGATAACTGATTTTCTAGGCGAGGGGAAATGTAGTAGATCTAATCTATATGGATTTTAGTCAAGCATTTGATACCATGCCACATGGGAAGCTATTAATTAAGATGGAGAGATGGGGATTAGTACAAGAATAGTAAAATGCATAAGGAATTGTCTGAAGGAGATGTGCCAATAGATTACTGTTGGGATAGAGAGATTACTAGTGACTCAAGACTGAACTTGTTTAATATTCACTATAATGATCTATTGTCATTTAAGCTGGAGTGTGCTAAAGAAATTTTCTGATGAAACAGTCAAGAGGCACTGTCATTAGCAGGATCAGAGTGTCATGGCTGGGGAGCTGGAAGACACTGCGAGCAATGAGCAATGGAAATGGGATGCAAATCCCTACAAAAACAAACATGTATTTGGGATGCACTTAGCCACTGAAAATTAAGTGTCTTCTTCAAGCTGATCATCAGCGCTTCTTCTGCAGCCAATGAAAACAGGAGATACCTCGAGGATGGAGGTCTGTCCTGCCTCTTCGGGATTCTTAATTTAGGATAAGAGGAGCTGATCTGCAGATATGTCTGTCTCTATTAACTGTACGGAACCCTATGACGAAAAATAGATTCTCTTGAAGGAAGAAAACTGGCTACAACAAAACAAATGAAAAAAGATGGATGCATTAGTTTGTCAGTGGGTGACTGTGAACCACCAGTATATGAGGCAGTAACAGAGCTGACAGATGTGATCCCAGCCAAGGTTCTTCCAGCAGCTGTAGGAAGGCACTGCTCCCATTACGCAAGCACTGCTGAACCATCATCTCTGCTGTTGTGTAGGCTCTCATCACAGATATTAGGGCAGGTATTAGTTTAACAGGATGCCCAGTGTAATCGTAAGAGATGCTAGCTTTCCAACAAGAGCAGAAACATGAAAACTACAGCCACTTTACAGACAAATGCTGATCCGGGGGTATGAGAGATGTATGATACGCTGCTGGTAGTGGCTGGGAATTTCTGAGGTGCCAGGATCATTTCCAGTCTTATATTTCTGATGTTATGGATAGGGAAGTGTTAGTCACCCATGTGTGTGTTTTGACCAGCTTTATTTGGTCCTGTTTATATTTTTTTGTGTTTGCATGTAAGTACATATGTGTGTGTGTACACACACACTCCATCCATAAATACATATTGAAGCGAAGTTTTGCCTCTGTTGCTTACAGGGTAGCGTAGAGATACTGAGCTATGTTTTGTATTGTCTGTAAGAATCCACAGAGCCAGCCAGAATTTGTTAATATGCTACATTTCTGAGTATTTCTGGTGTTGACTTTCAAGTTATAGGTAACCTAAAAATCTCTTCTTGTCCTCGCGTTAGATAAAAATAATAGGAAAAAACCTCACCAAATTCAGCTGTACATAAAATCTTTTTGCTTTCTTTGTGTTTATGTACTTTGCATGGCAGTGTGTACGGTATGCATAAGTAATTAATGTTGCAAGCTGGAAGAATGAATTATTGTCAGATGGAGGTAGAGTATACAATATGGTCAAGTAAGCAGTTCCAATAATAGCTGTGCTTATAGAAGCAAAATGTAACAGAGGGCAAACTCTACAGGTTGCCAGATTGGTGTCAATGTGGAGCTTTGTTGCCAGTCGGTGACCAGGGGACAGCAGAAGGATGGGTTTTAGCTGAATGCTTTTGAGCTTACGTGTTTACCACACTTAATGAGATTGCTTGTCAAGCAGCGGCACTTAAGCAAAGGGCACAGGTAATTTTAGCTTGATTTAGTTGGTGGACGTCTAACTGAAAGCCACCTTTTCCTCCCTCCCCAACCTGGCATTTTCTCAGTGAGTTACATCTAGATGAACACAAGCCATGTGCTGTCAGTGCTGGGGCAGCTAGCTGAGGGTGACATGTGCCTCTCCAGCTGGGAACTCCGCTGAAATAAATGAGACTGTCGTAGAGCAACCGCACTATGCAAACTCCCCAAAGCTGGCACTGCCCGGGCTGAAGTACAAACCCAGAGAGTACTCCAGATTTTGTCAGGTCACAGCAGTGTTCTTAATTAATGTGGTAGAGAAGATAATCACAAGATACAAGGACAATAAAAAGGCTAATATCCATAGAAAGTGGACACCAGAATATTAGGGTATATTGTAGCCCAGCTGAACACTGTCCTTTAAAGCCAATGGCCATGCAAATATCACTTTTTATGCTGCATACGAGAAAGAAACTGCAGTTCCCTTGATTATATGCACACATACATAGGTGTGTATTAACTGTGTATCAGTGGCCTCAGAGTCAGTGTCACACATGCAGGCGTGTACATAACATACACGCGCACACTCAGGGCACAGACCGCATAGGGTCTGCTACCTCTGCACAAACACGCAGGGTTCATTTTCAAACTGCCCAGTGTACAGAGCAGATAAAGACTGGCATGGAAGAATCCATGGGCAGTTTGGCAGTCCTCTGTAGCTACTCGTATCAAAGGTCACTGAATGCTAAAAAATAAATATTTTCCAGTGCCAGCAGGGCACTGGTTGTCAAAGATAAAAGTTTCTCTACCACCCGAGAGACATTTTCTTGTTTGGTACCAACATGGACTGTATCTATTATGATTTCTCAAGTGCTAGTGAAAATATATGGGTGTGAAACATGTTTTGCTTTATGCTGACAGGGGATCTGGCTCAAGGGGCCAGCCTCTTTCACTGTAGCATATGCTATACTGTTTTCATGGAAGGTGGATTTTGTGTGCACCTGAGCTGCAAAGCAAAGAAATTTACTGGGTTCTGATACTGCTCATTCTTTTAATTTTTCCAAAGTGGTGTTGGATTTTTCTGTCCTACCAGTGCCTTTCTGTTTGAGTCTGACTTCACTGGTGCTGGTGTAAACCAGAAATAACTACACTGGAACCACTGGAATAATATGGGTGAAAGGGAGAGGAGACTCCAGCCCAGCGCCTGACATTATTAATCAGGGTTATAAACACCATTGGTCAGTTCATACTCATCTTCTGTGGTTAACACCACTGACAACGAGAAGCCTGGCTAGTCATTTCACACCGTGTAATGCAAGGTGACTATAGTCCAGAGGACAAAGGACAAGAGATTGGGATTTTTTTCAGGAGCAAACAGAAGATTGGTTATGAATGTTTGGGGTGATCTAGTTTCCTTGTTTTCTGTATCAGCAACGAGGGCTGCGTGGTGCTTTCTTGCAGATTTCGAGATGTAGTACCAGTTTAGGGGTTATCCACGTGAATGCAGATCTGCTGCTGCTGCTTCTCCTTCCTCTTTTTAATACTTGCATTCTTTTTTTCCTTTTGTTTCCCTGGAGGCACAATATCTCTGGCAATGTTCTCACACTGTTTTAGCTTAAGGACAATGCATGTAAAAAACAACACACTGGAAACCCAGATGCTGGTCCCTGGTGCTCTTCTATTGCCCCTGGGCCAGAGTGTCATTTACACCAGCTTTTCGCTCTAGCCAGTGATGGGTGACAGGACGGTGCAGGGTCAGGCAACAACGAACATCATTGAATAGCAAAGACACCACAGTGGCCAGCTAGTACCACCCATGTAGTGTTCACAGGCTAAGGAGGTCCACAGCAGGACTCTGGGCTGAATCAGAGGAAAATATTTTCAATTTTTGCTTAACTTCTGGTGACAAATTCAATGTTCTAAATTGTGATGCTAGCCCCATTCCTTCGTGTAACATTTGCAAACTGTGACATGTTGCCAGGTAATAGTCTACTTATTCAAAATGTCCATTGAAGATTGAACTTGATGTAGAGAGTGAAACAATATATATCATCAACAATATTTGCTGAAAAATATCTTTAGCTTGTCAGCAAAAATGCAACATTTAGGACATTACATTTTTCGGTGGCTTTACAAACGCTAGAGAAGGATACAGAGCAGTAAATTTTACACTCATAATTATACAAATAGAGAAACAAAGAGGCAAATCTTTCTTCTAAGGGCTCAGGTAAGCAAGGGCCAAAGGAAAATTCTGGAGCAGTAAAGGACCAGGAGTATATGGTTGTGTAACACATGAACATCATCGCTGCCCTTTTCATCCAGCACAACAGATATGCTGATTTTCTCTCCCAGAGGCAGGAGGTAAAGGATGGATCCTGAAGAAAATCACTGCACTTTCTTGCATACCAAGTGACTCAGCAGTGCTCGCTGTTAGGGGCTGAATGAGAGGAGAGCTGGGTACGTGGAAGGGGAGCTGGAGTGGAATGGCTGGATGCTTCTGCAAGCTCTCCCCATTCTCCTGGAACCTTTAACAGCACATCTAAAAACACTTGGGATTTGTTTTAGGAATTGAGAACTTGCCCAGAGGCTGAGAAACAACATGACGTGCCTTGGGCTGCAGGAGTCCGTGTCAGAAACTGGTTAGAGCACAAGCATTTCTGCATCCCACTCCTCTGCTTAGATGAGCAACCCACGCCTCCATAAATCATACAGGAGGCACTCATGTTACTCGGGCTTTACGTGCATGCAGTAAATCACAGAGGCTATAGTGAGGGAAGACCCATCTGCCGGCTGGCTGCCGGGGGCATTAAGGCAGTGCTGACTGTGGTGGTGGTGACTGCATTGCCATCATGCCCTTACTTTATTTTTAAACATGGCATGAAGCCTTCTGGTGCAAAAAAGAGTTGCTTCTTCCTTGCCTATTCTTTAACGTGCATTCTAGCTATCATTCAATCTGTTATGAAACATTTGTCTTAGGATAAGATCACTGAGGAAGCTGTGGCAAGACAACCCCGACAATTTCTGGATGCTACAGATCTTCTTGGCACTTATCTCTTTGATTACAGTCCTGAATATGCAATAGAAACTACATTTTCCCACTCCTCTATAGTTGCTGCAGTTTCCTTGGTGAGTGTTCCCAGCCCCTGAAACTCCCGTCTCCCTCGTTATCAAACTTATTCCAAAGTGCAGCTGACTGCTCTGTTCTTTATCCTGTCTGTCCCAGTCCCTTTGCAGGATCACAGTAGACTGTATCAAGAAACAGCTTATTGTTGCTATATACTAGACTCTATGTAAGACACTGCAAAACTTTTTGATCCCTTTGGTTGACAGGGCAGTCAGGCGAGACTTGACCTGTGGTGGCTTCACTCACTGGTAAGACCCCATTTCTGACAGTAATGCTGTTTGTGTGAAGTCTGTCAATCTATTTCTTGAGTGAAGCATCTCACAAGAAATTGATATCACAAAGTGTCTTCCACTTGCGTTGGAACAGAGAATATTGTGTTTGTTCTCTGTAACCACAAATGCTTTGAAACTTGCCAAATTGACATACCATCCTGACTTAAAGTGGGCATATTGTTTGCTCTCCGTTTTGGAAATTACTTTGTCCAAAAGGGCCGACATTTGTTGGCTCTCAGAAGGTGAAACTGTGAGCAGTGAGAGAGGTCTCGGCGACAGAACGAGGACTTTGCTTATTTTGTTACTGTGATTGTATAGCTGGATTTTTATTAGTTGCAGTGGCTTTCCTGGCTCTGCATAGAACAAAGTCTGAGTAGTATGGGACAAGGATGCTTCTAGGGGTACTGGAGACCCACTTTGATGGCCATCTTAAAATTGCAGTAAACATAAATAGTTCATCTATTATTTTCATTTTTCTGCTAAAAAAGCAAGAATGGGATAAAATATTAAAGCTGGAAAAGTATTTTTTTGAAGATGGGCTGATCACCTGTTAAAAATTAATGTATGGATATTGTTGTTGGTGCTTTAAACAAGCGGCTATATTTTGTTCTTAATTAAGAATTGAAGGATTTGTATGCACATGTCTGCAGTGGAGACCCCCAAGTGATTCCAAGATGGGGGTAAACTGTGGGTTTGTTTCAGCTAGTTAGATTGAAATTACTTAGCACTTGAATATCATCTGCAACAGTGTAAGGCATGGCACCAATTTTTCTTTTGTAAGAAGATGAAAAAGAAATAAAAAATGAGTCAAAGAGTAAGCCGGCTGAATGGGCCATTAGCACCAAACTCTAAAGATGTAGAAGTCAAATAGGATAGAAGGGCCCCATAAATTTTTACAACTCCTCAGAGAAAAACACTGTGATTATTAAAACATGAAACCTTGCTTTTCTAAAATGCTTAAAAGATTAATATAGAAATGTCATACTGTGGCTGCTGGAGGGATTATCCTTAATGGGAATGTTAGAAGTTATTTTAATGTAAAGCAAACATAGCCACCGAAGAAAGATCAAAAGTGGAACAAATTCAAGGCTCTTAGTTTCAGGAAAATGAAGTTTGTCAAGAAACGATTTCTACTCTGTTAATTAGAATGAGCAAATTCTCCATAAATACTGTATATATATGACATAGAAAGTGATGACCTCATCTAATTACTCATTACCTAATCCAATCACTAGCACAAGAGCAATGCTTAGGTCTCTTTTATGAGAAATTTTGTTCCCTTTTTGGCTTGAGAATAAGTGTATTTTTGCTAGTGCACATTTTTGTAAGGTCATGTGTGTGTGTCCAAATAGTTTTGACGATAATCCACCATCCACGGGCAGGGGAAGGTCGGTCACATGGCGCAGTGGCAAATGCTCCCAGGGTTGGTGGTCTTTTCCATGAAAGAGCAAATTCTGTGACTTTTTGTTTTCTTTTCAATCTAGCATTGTTACTTTTTTTAATGTAAACTGACCACAGAGCAACATACTGCTTTGGTGTCTATGTGAGCCTTTGAAGTCTAAATAAAAACTTCAGTGTTGCTAATTTAGAGCAAGAAATGTAATATTTTCTTTACTGTTCAGGATAGCACTTAGTTTGCTGTCTGTCCTTGTTTGGCCAGTGCTGCAGTCAAACACCTGATTCCGTGAGAGCCCCAGTTAGCAGTGCGAGACTATCAATTCCAGAAGCAGTAATTGGTTTACAAATTGTGCTGCTGTCAACTTGTTTTTTCCGCCAACGTGAGGCACAAAACCACACTACACTGTGTAGCGGTCCTCGCACATTGCTGTCCTTGTTTCCCTATGAAGGGCTGGGCTTACAGAACACAGGTTCTTTTAACATTTATTCCTAAAAAGATCCATCATGCCAGTACTCAGCCTGAGTCTGCTGGTTTTGCTAAAAAACTTCCCCAGAAAGTAAGAAAGTACTAAATCATTCTAGCTAGTGTGAAAATTCACTTATTCAAATGTTTAGTGTCATATTATGACAACAACATATTACTGAGTAATAAGAATATTTTTCTTGAAAATAATTGCAAGTATTTATAGGGAAGTTTTGTCTAGCTGTCCAAATCTGCTGCCTCTTTCCCTTGTCTTATCCTGGACATAGAAGGAAACTTATATGAAACTAATGTCATTTTTTATCTGCTTGCAGCCCTGCAAGTAGTCAGCCCTCACTTTTCAGTTCAGACAAGATACCATCACCATGTAGTTACTAGTCACCAGAAATTTTACTTCAAGCTAGAATCCATTTTTTAAGAGCTCTGCAAGTGAAAGATCGTCCTGACAAAGTACTGCAGTGTCTGAGAAGTGCAGCGCAGGGTGCTGAGGGCTTGGCTTGGTGGAAGGAAGGTGTGAATTGAAATAGAAGAATTTCGTTATTTGTCAGGATTATGAAGACTTGATCTTTTTTCCTTGACACTCTAAAAATCTACAGATTTACCAAACCCAAAGCAGTTTTTGTTGGAAGAAGCTGAAATGTATCCCAGAATGTAAACTGTAGAACTGGTGAACTGGGGATCAGTATTTACAGAAGCAAATACTTCATTTATAACAGAAAACAAATTCACATTAGATTATGCTCCAGAATTGTACCTAGCAACTCATGTTAGCATAATTTCTACTTTCTTACAATTGTTTTTAAAATACAAGAAAGTATCAGTTGGTATCTACCAGGTTTTCTCCGTATAGTTCTGGGACATGTGCTGTTAAGATAAAACAAAAGTGCCATAATTTCCTGATGTACGCTCACTCTAAAACGCTAGCTCCATTGGTATTTTCCTCACCAGTCTGGTGTCACAATGGTGAAACGAATGCCATCCGGTTTTTTGTTATGAGCCATGGGCTACACAGCAGATCAGACAAATGAAGTGGCTATGACAGAACAGTCAAGCTGTACATTAAGCAAGTGTGCACCTCCCTAAAAGAGACACAGGGCGGTAATTGTTGCTTCCCTGATGTTCCTTTAATTTGCAGCAGTACAGAAGAACACAAGAAGAAGAATCTGCATGATCTGTTCCCTCATTAAAATATGATTATTTGATTGTGATATCAAATGCAGGGTAAGAGCCATTGCACAGAAGCTCAGAATTTGCAGTCTTGTACTGCAGAGCTTGTATTGCTGATTATGCATTGGTGCTTAACCCAAATTCACATTTACAGTAGCAAGTTGAACAGAGAACTTGATTTAAAGGATTGTAGGATAATACCTCCTTCCCCACTTGCGTTCAGTGCTCATCACTCATTAATTTCCTGCCTTCTCTCATCCCCACACCGTATTTCCTAAAGAGCTCATTTTCATAACTGACTTGCTAGCTGGTCGCTACATTGACAGAGCTGAAAACAGAAATTTTCTAGTTACAAGGTGCCAAATGCAGAGTGACAATGCAAGCATCCCGGGCGGCTCCACTAATGAGCTTCAGGCCTGATAGAGAGGGTGAGTGTGTAGGAGACAGGACGGGACAGTTTCTGTGTTCAGAAAGAAACATGATAATGTTGAAATCAATTCTGGCAGTGGATCTCTACGAGTGGCAGCCACGGGGCCTGCATTTCACCCTGCTTACCTGCTTAATCCTTGTTCAACCTGCTGACGCTGCCAGAAGGAGGAGGAACCATCTGTGCTTGTACTTTTTTTTTATCTGAACATAAACTTGGTGATTTTCATGTCATTTCACATGGTGACTCAGAATCTGTGGAATGAAAATTCTTGGTCACTACCAAACTGAATGTTGCAGTGTTCAGTGCGTGAAAACATCCTGTATGCCAGTACCCGTGCTTTGCATCTGAGGTATCTCATGGCCATTTCTGCATCTCATCATCCATGGCAAGGGCTCTTCTTCAAACAGGAGAAAGACATGCTGGGGTGTGTGGTGTATTCCTTTATGTTGCTCTGGCAAGTGAGCCATCACTCTAGCAGTGTTAATGCTCTTCCTTTTTCTGTAGTATCTTCTGATTTTCTTAGATCGCAGCATGGCACCTAAGGCTGGAGTGTGCAGACACCACTTAATGTCAAAAGAGAGGCTTCATTGCACCCGCCCAGTATCCAGAAGCTCAGGGACCTGGATACAGATGCAAGATATGATCATAAACAGGATGAGGTACCTGCTGGACCATATCTGGTCTTAGCAGCCAAGAGACTTTGCCAGCTCCTGACAACCGACAGCAGTTGTTGTGGGAGTGGAGCTGCTGGTACTCCCAAAGGGTGCTTGTGCGGAGATGAGAAGCTGAGCAGAGACAGGTAGTGTTTCAGGGGACAGAGAGGAGTGCAGCTCCTCAGAAACAGCGTTCTGCAAATGGGTTTATTTATGCAAGAATGCCCATCAGATCAGATATCTGGTATATATATATATATATATTGGGGAGGAACAACCTCATGCACCAGTACAGGCTTGGGGTGGACCTGCTGGAGAGCAGCTCTGCGGAGAGGGACCTGGGTGTCCTGGT